>Ga0326511_10003172_pt1 | contig 13237 bp, 13 predicted proteins | sample 0_2496_0518_D_FD_203701 | JGI IMG/M metagenome (GOLD analysis project Ga0326511, IMG submission 203701) | Bovine rumen microbial communities from UC Davis, California, United States - 0_2496_0518 | ecosystem: Host-associated > Mammals > Digestive system > Stomach > Rumen | place: USA... | reverse complement strand
TGCTCCTCACCTCATTATTGTCACATTAATTTACAATTGTATCGTATCATCATATTTTTAAGATGTCAAGTTATTCTAAGCCCTACGGCAGGGTTTTTGAATGAGTGAACAAATTATGAACAGGCTGTAATATTTATCACATTTTTATTATAAAAAATACAATATCCATCGGCTAATATTCTTAAAAAGAATTAAAATCAGCTATATATTTTCTTGTTATTATTCCACTATAGAAATATTGTTGGTATTTATGCGATTTATTTAAATTTTGTTCATAGAAATTTAACTCGTTCAAAAACCCTGAGCCCTACGGTCTGACGACAATTCATCCCCGCCCTATAGAGGTCGGAGTCTTCTTGCCGGGGGAGAATAAAACACAGTGATTGATCGTGTTTCAAGCGTGCAGCGTGAAGCTGCACCCCTGTTCGCGGTGCGTGGCCGCACTGGACGATTCGCGGCGGCAGGCTGCCGTCTCCGCTGCACTACGTTCCGCTCTGACACCGAACCGAAGCTGCACCGCCACGGTTGATGTTTTTTTTAATCAGGCTTTGACGCAAGGCAAAGCCGAACCGACATTATACATGTTCAAGTCTGAAGTCTTAAGTCTTCAGTTTTCAGTTAGCGCATCGAGCGTTCCCGATCTCACTTCTCTGCGGCGGGGCTTCCTTTTTGTGAACGCTATTTCCTGCTGTCTGCGCCCTGATGTCATCTCCCGGCACCGTAAAAACAACCCTCTCCGGCAGTTGCAAATGTGCATTTATCGTTCATAATCACTTTGACGGGACCTCTCCGGACAGCTCTGCCGTCCGTTCTGTTTTATGTGAAATACAGACACAACTTTCCGAAAACGGATTACCGTGTTTTACCATAAGAATTTTCAGCCTAACGTTATATGCGTTAAAAAAATCAGCCTCAATTTTTGTGACCTAAACAATACAAGTACGAGAAATTGCCACCCTCAGTACGAGAAATTGCCACCCTCAGTACGAGAAATTGCCACTTTCAGTACGAGAAATTGCCACTTTGGGGTTTCCCGCAAACCCGCATCAGCAGCGGGCTGGCGGGCATTTTCGAAAATGGGTAGATATTGTAGATATTGTAGATATCTGTATATGCTGCCGCAGCCCTTTTTTTCGAAGGGCTGCGGCAGCTCAGGTTCAGGCTATTCAGGGCTTGTGGAACTCCGATAAATGATGTGGTGCATATCACTCACTATTGTTTCATGCTGTGCATTTGCCCATAAAACACAATTTTGGGCGGCGCACCTTCGCTGTCAATGGGTGACGGTCTTTTCACTGCGCTACACTGTGTCATTGCCTCCAAACTACACTCTCGCACCGGCAGGCTGCCGGTGCGTAGTCTTGCCTGTCGGGTGCGCATCCGAAGGAAGTATCCTTGGGGTATGATCGAACGGAACGATTATGTTTTTGGAACGGTTTCCGTACTGGTGCTTGATACTTTCCCAAAACTGGATTGACAGCGGTGCATGGTCGTACTGGGCGACTTCGCAGTGGAGAGCCTCCGCTGTCGATTCGCACTGACAGATGATCAAACCGAAACTGCACTCCCGCAGTTGGTAGTTTTTTATCTTTGTTGCAAGACAAAGCCAATAACCACTATTCGCTATTCGTTATTTTCTATCCTCTATTCACTGAGCGAACGAAGTGAGCGTTTCCGATTTCACAGTGCGGGAAGAAGTAGCCCCGTAGAATCGTCTGTAGATGGTGTAGGAGCCTCTCTGAGCGACTTTCAGCGTGAAAAGGTGAAATTACCCTTATGGAATATAAAACGCCGTACAGCGTAATTCTGGGCGTCTCAGAGCTATGTGGAAATTTTGGGATATAAGCGATAGTGAAGACGCAAAAAATTTCTGTTGTCTCGTTCAGAAAAAGCAACAGGCACGGGATAGGGGCGGTTCGGTTATCTGCCGATGCGAACAGGGGATCGGCGGTACCCCAAGGGCACTTGTTGCAATACGCTTGTCGGCGCAATTGACATATCTGTCTCATGGTGATGCAAAGCCGCAACAGCACGATTTTACAGTGCGGGAAGAAGTATCCCCGTAGAATCGTCTGTAGATGGTGCAGGAGCCTCTCTGGGCGACTTTCAGTGTGAAAAGGTAAAATTACCCTTATGGAGGACAAAACGCCGTACAGCGTAATTCTGAGCGCCTCAGAGCTATGTGGAATTTTCTGGACACAAGGCGATAGGGAAGATATGGGGGCAGATCTGAGGAAATGAGAATCGGTAATTTATTTGGAACGAGTTACATGGAGTGATTGGAGTTTACACACATCTATGAACGGATAAACCGTTATATCAAATATCAACGTAATATAATATTGACATTTCCGGAGATTGCGGGGTATAATACAATTGGTCTCTGGTTATTCAAATTCAGAAAACGGCCTGCGTGTTTTCTGGCTTAAAACAGCTTGTGGGCAGGGTGATCATATCAGTTGGGCTCATGTTCCGTGTGTGCGGAGTCAGCAGGTCTGAGTGCCGGACAGAACAAAGCGGCGAACCTTCACACATAAGAAGCAAAAAAGTGTCGGCATTTCCATGCCAAAGCTGTCACACATAAGACGTTAAAAAGTGTTAATTTTAGCTGATTGCCGGTAAAATATTTAAGGCATGAAGCGGCGGGAGCTTCAACAGGTAAGACCTTAAGGGGAGAAAGATCATGGGACGAAAAAACAAATCATACAGCAGGGATCTGCACCAGCAGGCTTATGATATCTTCAATGCCATGCTCTCCTTCGGCGAGAGCAAAAAGCAGGCTGTTGAGGATGAGACTGACAAGCAGAAAATATTCAGCTTCAATACCTACAAAACCTATTGGAAGCATACAAAGTATTTTCTCGGATGGATACGGCAGGAACATCCCGAATGCACTACCCTCAGAGCCGCAAAAAAATATGTGAATGACTGGCTGGATCTGCGTGCTTCACAGACTGACGAGAACGGAAATCATCTCTCAGCATGGACTATACAGACCGAAGCGGCGGCTCTGAACAAGCTCTACGGCATTGACAAGGCGGATATTGACAGATTCCGACCGCCCAAAAGAAACAGGTGCGACATCAAGAGAAGTCGGGGCGCCGTCGAACGGGACCGGCATTTCAGCGTGACAAACAACGATGAGCTGATACGCTTCTGCCGGGGAACGGGTATCAGAAGAAACGTCCTCGAAAAGTTGGAGGGTCGTGACCTCTGGTCAAAAGACAGGATGGAAGAGGAAGCTGATCGGCTGAAAGGGCTTGACGCCCGGTCTGACAAGGAGAATGCTTTGCTGATAACGCTGACCGATGCACTTTCGGTCTTTCCGGAGCATGAGTATTTTATCCATCACCGGCAGGACAAGGGCGGCAGATACAGGTTTGCTCCGATAATAGGCGAGGACAGGCAGAATATTATCGACCGCATGAAAAGAACGCCGCAATATGAAAAGGTCTGGCTGTATGTCAGCAGCAACGCCGATATCCACGCCTACCGTGCGGACTACGCTACGGCAATGTACCGGATGTATGCACGAAATATCGAAGATATTCCCTTCGACAGGATAAACAAGGGTACCGGCAAGCCGTATCAGAGCGATGTGTATATCTGCCGCATTGATGAAAAGGGCAAAAAGCTCGATAAGACCGCTATGAAAAAATGCAGCAAGGCACTCGGCCACAACCGTGTCTCCGTTGTTGCGGATTATTATATTAGAGGTCTTTGATGATATTAAAACAATATTATATCAATATCTATACAATATCAATATAATATTGTTTTAATAAAAACAGCAAACAAAGGGATGCTTAAAAATGCAGGCTTACAGACGTAACAAACTCGGGATGGATGCAAGGGTTGATGACTATAACGATCCGGATTGCTATAAGGTCGAATTATTAAAAAATGAATATGTGGGGCTTCTCCAGAAAATCGAGGCTCTCGGTCAGGAAAATATCAGACAGAAAAAGGAATGCGATGAATTGCTGAGGTCTCGGCAGGAACATGCTGACGCTGAACTTGCCGAAGCCAATGATCGTATCGCAGATCTTGAAGAAAGGATAGCCAATGATTCGGAATTCAAAAAGCTCATCATGCAGATGAAAAACGATTCCTGCACCGACAGGGGCGTATCAAAAAAGAAGAACGGTTATTTCTTTATCGATGGCGTGGAATGGAGAGAGAAAGCCGCCGGCTGGTCAAAAAAGATATTTACCTGGAAATATGTCATCCAGACGCCGGTGCCTGCCGCCTTCCCGAGAAAAATAATAGAATCATCGGTCTGGGATATGATCTCTCAGAGGATCCTTCCCGACTGCGGCTGCGAACATATCATCGACGATTACAAAAGAGCAAATATGGATAAGCTCACAAGTCATGGCTCATTGATGGAAGAATATTTGCAGGAGCCCTATGTCTACGATTGGAAAATGAGGGCAAATTATGCTAAAGGTTACTGGGACGTCGAGCTCTTCATAACAAGAGAAATTGATATCCCTGCTGAATATCAGCTTTGTTATTGCAGGAAAAGTCGCGAAAAGGAACTTAAAAAAGCCGGATACGGGACGGAATGATCCGCTCTGCATCCGGCTTTTAATAGTATTAAAATGATATTATAATAATATTATAACAATATTGATATGATATTGTATGTGTGAGGTATGCTGATAAACTCAGCCGTTCTGTATTGACAGGTATGATCAGGGGCGCTTTCAGCCGGTCTCTTCATAAGCGGAATAAAGTCTTGTATGCGGATCAATGGCAAGTCTGTCAACGTCTCTCAGCACCTCGTCCATGCTGTGGTAGCGCTCGTTCATAGAAAACGCTGTCATACGGTTTATTATCTCCAGGAATGCCCTGACCTCATCATCATCGGAATCAAGAGGCTCGAGAGCCCTCTTCTCTTTGAGAATCTCCTCTGCACAGCTGCCGTGTATCGTTTCAGCGCCATTCAGGAGAATGCTCCGGATGGTCATGCCGAGTGAATATATATCGCAGGACTTTGATACTATCCCCTTGAACACATCAGGGCACATAAAAAATTTTGATCCGGTGAAGTCATACACATTGATCTCAGCATTGTATGAAATGAACTTGCTGATATTGAAATCAATGAGACAACAGTATCCGTTTCTTGTCACAATATTGGCAGGCTTTATGTCCATGTGGACTATCCCGTTTTCATGGAGGACCTTCGCCGCGGTCGCCGTTTCCCTGAGAAACTCCGCATAGCGGCTGAGGTGCATAGGAGCACTGTCTGTCCTGAACGGCTCTCCCTTTTCCATGAGAAGGGCGCAGCATTCTCTGACGCCGCCGAATGTGGTATCCCTGAGCTTAAATGGGATCGGTCGGCCGTAGACCTGCATAAAGCTTTCGGGTGCCGCAGCGTGTGCGCTTGCCGTGATGACATACTCTGAGTATGCCTTGCTGTACGATGAGTTGATATAAACCTTGCATACGGTGCTGTTCTTTTTGAGACGCCTGTTTCTGAAGATCGTCACGTCGTAAATATTGCTGCTTACGGGCTCGCCTATGACGATACCTGTCTGCTTATTAAGCGCTTCCGATAACTGCATATAGCCCTTTTTCTTTATACGTCTTTTCATTGCGTTGTCCTCCCTGCATCAGAATATTGTCTTTGTATATCCTGAATCCGTGAAACTGAATATTTAGAAAATATTGAAAAACCGCATGAAATCAGGTATTTCAAGCATTTTTGCATATCTGGTTTTCTGCACCCACCTGGTGCAAATTCGAGTACTGGATTTTCTCTTAGAAAGCAGTGCTTATCAGCCTTTCAGCCTTATTTTACAATTTGAACTTCACGGATTCAGGTTATATTAAAATGCGGATATGCGTAAAGCCCCGGACTGCGGTTATGTGCTTGCCGCAGCAGGTGCCGGTCTGTATTTTCCCTGCGTATGTGTATGTACCGCGATGATGCGGCACATACACAACAGGGGTTGGGTTGGTAATACCGCCTGGAAGGCGGCAGGGGCGGGCATCACCTCCTTCAATGTGTGCGTATCAGTACTGCTCGAGCACGCCGATGATCTGCTTTATCGTACTGCTGTGAGACGAGCCGTAAAGCTCCTCGCCCTCGCCTGATATCTCGCTGATCGCTATGATAAACTTATCGCAGCAGGTGGCTATCATCGTAGCCCGGTTTGCGGATCGTCCGTCGAAAACGATCTGGGCAGTGCCGGTCTTGACCCCGGAGCTATCCGGAAAACCACCGTCGTTGGCGGCAGCTTTCATCAGATATTCAACGCTTCTGCACGCTTCGGGAGAGATGATATTGTCGGAGATTATCTCCTCCTCCGTTTCTCTGACGGTGAACTCCTCGCCGTTTTCGTCGTAATAAAACGCACTCTCGATAATGTGAGGTCTGTACTGTCTGCCGGTTAGCGCCGCCTGTGCCATCATCGCCATTGAAACGGTAGAATAATAACCGCCCTGTCCGTAGCCGAAGGATGCTATATCATAGTCATGGGTGCGCTTTTTCAGACCGGAACTGTTCCTGATGGTGCCGAAATCTGTCTGTATATCGCAGTTCATGCGGAAACGGCCGATATATTCCTTGAGAGTATCGGCGCCGAGTCTGACAGCCAGCGTGGAAAAATACACGTTTGAGCTGTTGATGAAGGCGCTTGTCATATTTTCGGTCTTGGTGCGGGTTTCATAGGCGTTATATATTGCCTTGCCGTTAAAGAAGGCAACGCCCGTGTCCTCGACGGTGAAACCGGCAAGTCCGGTGTCGCAGGCGACCGCCGATGTGTAGATCTTCATCACGGAACCGGTGTGGTATTCGTTCAGGTACTCAGGCAGCCACACCGGCTCATAAGCCGAAGAATAGCTTTCAAGCTGCTCCGGTGTGACTTTGCCGCTCAGAGTGAAAGGTTCCTCGTAGGAGCCTGCAAGGGCAAGCACTTCACCACTGTGCTTTGAAAGTATCGCTATGCTCTTGCGGCGGTCTTTGACAAGCTCATAGCACAGTTTCTGGAGCTGGTCATCTATAGTCAGCCTTATGTTCAGTCCCTTGCCGTTCTGAGTGTATGACTTATCTGTCAGGGTGTCGTATTCACTGCTCAGAAGGCCGATATCGTATGCGGCATTACCGAGCATGTAGGTGTAAGCGTCATGGTACTCATTATCGCTGTCAATGACGAGCTTGGAATTTTCCATGATGGTCGTATCGTACCTGTCGTATATGTTTCCGAACACCGTGTTGTAAAGCTTACGGTCGTCATTCAGGCGCTCCTTGATCGCATTGACCTGCAGAGAGTTCTCCCTTGTTACGCTGAGAAGTCCCGCCCTGACCGCCGTAGTGATTACTCCACACATCATCACACCAGTCAGCAAAGCAGAGGTTATTCTGATTTTTATGAGGTGCTTTGACATTTTTCCTCAGCTCCTTTTTCTTTATTCGTTTTATTCTGGGCTTCTGTTCCTGCGGCGACATCGTCCTCGCTATGACAGCCGCCAGAATGAAATTTATAATACAGTTTGAACCGCCCTCTGAAATGAATGGCAGTCCTACGCCGACAGTAGGGAAGAAGCCTGTATTTGTGAAAAATACTGTTGCCGACTGTGCCGCGAATGTCAGTCCTGCTATGAAGGCCAGAATGTAATTTCTGTTCAGTTTTCCGACGCAGGCGAAGCGGTACAGAGAGAGAACAGGGACGCACGCCGCAATGACGGAAAGTATAGCCGTAACCGAGCCTAAACTCTGGCTAAGGAGAGCGAAAGCGAAATCGCTTTCGGCCACCGGTATGTCGAGCCGGTAATCGGATGGGCATCCTAAAGCTCCGCCGTTCACAATGGCTTGAAGGGCAATATCGATCTGGTATGTGTCGCTGGGGCAGAGACGATTATGTATCTTATTGACGACGGTCACTACTATATTATCCTGTTCCGTTCCCTGAAAGGAGACGTAGAGGCTGTTCACTATGAGCATGCACAGCATGAAGCCAACTGCCACGCCGAACAGAACGAATATCCCTGTTTTTATCGGAAGAAAAACGAACGCCGAGAGCGACCAGACGATTACGAGAAGAAATAAGGTCCCAAGCTCATTGTGAAGTATTAGAAATCCGGCGTGCAGCATTAGCAGCAATGCGCTTGCGATCAGCTGCTTCCGGCTGCTTAAGTATTGGGAGCAAATGATAATGCTCAGCTCAAGAAGGAAGAGGAGCTTTGTCAGCTCGGAAACCTGAAACGTGACGGGGCCGAGCTTAAACCAGACTCTCGCGCCGTTGATCTTCGGGAAGAAGAACAGAAGCAGATACAGTATCACCGTCCCTGCGGTCATTATTATGAGCGTGATCCTGACGCTTTTTGATGATCTGCCGCATCTTTTTGAGATGAATGGCATCACCTTCAGAAAAATAACGGTAATGACAGTTGCCGTCGACGTTATGACAAGCAGCTTGACGACTGACGCGCCGTTTATAAGCATCAGAGCCGTACCGGTTGTGTTCAGGAAGATGAAGGCTGATGCGGCCGCGGCGCTGTGGGGAGATGTTACTATTGTGCAAAAAATCAGGTCAAGCCCGAAGAGTATCGTCCCGAAGGTCGCATAGAGAAGTGCGTCGGTGTTTCCGGAGTGAGTGTAGCCCAGCAGCATTATGCCTGCGCTGAATATTGCGGACATCAGCATCGTACACACCTTCGGAGAGTACAGTCTTTTCAGTATATCCAATGCTTTCCCCTCCTTTTTCTGTTTCGGGAGGCGACGCAGTGAAGCGTCACCTCATGCAGTTTTCGTTTCTTCTGTTCCAGACTCTGGTCTTTGCCGTGTCGGTCACCCCGGCGGCGTTTCTCAGGTCGGAGAAAACCTCATTTATGCTTCGTGAGCGCGGAACCGTTTCGTGTCCGGGAAGAGCGAGGTCTATGCGGACGCTGCCCATATACAGGGTAATGTTGTCATAAAAGCTTATAGTATCGGTTATGCGTTTGCCCTTGAATTCGTAAGAAAGTCCGTTGCGGCTGTCGGTGTTTGCCTTAATCCGGTACTCATTCCCAACCTTCGCCACACATATGGCAGCGAAGCGGTCGACGCTCGGAGCACCTAACTGGTAAGTGTTCGACTTGTCACGGCCTATCGAGACGTAGCGGCTGCAAAGCTCCTCGTCGTAATAAATACAGGATTTCGCGTAGATCTTCGGATCATGTGCATCAGATATAATAGCAATCAGTTCTTCGACGCCCTTCGTTTCAAACGAATCGTCCTGCATATAGATGAGTCTGTATTGCTCGCTTGCTTCCCGGTGTTCGCTTTTGTCGGGATCGTTGGTATTCTTTTTGACTGTCGCGGGCTTGCCCTTGAACAACATGAAAAGCGTTACTGCAAGAGCTGCGCCTAAAATGAGAATAATGAGAGTAGTTACCGTTCCTTCCATGATCTTTGTCCTCCTTGTTTTTTGTGTCAGGCGCCTGAGTACCTTGCACTTATTATAGACCGGGTACAAAAACACAATCAAGACAAGTGATGGCTGTCGTTTTTAACGGAAATTGAGAGTAATTCAAAAACATCTCCGGAATCAATAAAAATATAAAGAAAAGCGGTTTTCCGTTAAAAAACACGTAAGGTCATACTTTTTGTTTCCTGCCGGCGATGACGGAATTTTGCATTTAAAGAATAATAAGGCGTGTTTTCCTTTCGGTTCCGCCTGATCCTGAGCAGATCAGAGGATCATCGCCGCATTTTCAGGGCGGATATGCCGTTATTCTTCCTCTTAAGAATAATAACTTTTCCCCGCATTTTTTGTTTTTTAGCGTTTTATTGCCGGAGGACGTAAAAAAGAGGTTTTTTTACGGAATTTTCAATTTACGTTCCGTTAAGTTAAAAGTCCCTTGCTTTTCCTGAATTTACATAAAGTACAGAGTATGATACCATTTGAATTAATATAAAACAAAAAGGAGGCAATCTTAATGGAGAAGGATACTATCAGACAGATACGCGAAGGGCTTGCAAGAGCAGGTATCATCACCGCAGACACTCAGCCGGAAGCGGACGGAAGCTTCTTTGACGTGATAGCGGTGAACGGCAGGATCACAGAGGGCACAGGCTGCAGGGTATTTTCCGACGCCGGAAAGGCAGGTGCAAAAGCCGGCGCGATTTATGAAAAGGCGTGGTTCGAGCACGAGATATCCATGAGCATGTATCATGAAGCGCCGGAGCTGTTCATTTGTCCGTATATGCCGCCCGTTCCGTTTGAGGCGGAGGGCAGAGGCTACTATGCTTTTCTTACCGAAGCGGGTGTGCCTCTTGCGGCCGTCTCCGAAAGCAGTACGGACTTCTGCGTCAGCCTGATGACCGATATATGCAGAGCTCTGGATATCCTGCATCACAACGGTCATATACACTCGTATATCAGCCCCGCGTCCATAGTTATGAAGTCCGGACGCTTTTGTCTGACCGGCTTTGGTGAGGCTGCGGCTTCCTGCAGGAAAATAGATCAGTTTACGGCGCCCGAAATCATAAATGGCTTCTGCATGCCCCGCTCCGATATCTATTCTCTTGCGATGGTAGTACGGTCGCTGATCACGGACGCTGATGAGCTGCCTCAGTACATCGCGGATACTGATGTGATATGCGAGAGAAAGCGCCATCTTCTTCCTCTCAATTCGGAAGATCCCTACAGGGACAGGCTGCTTGCAATTCTCAATAAGGGCGCCGCCTATTCGCCATTCGACCGCTACAGTTCACCTTCGGCAATGCTGAAGGATCTTGAGGAGCTTGCCGAAAATGCCGGAAAAGACGGAAGGAATGAAGAATATGTACACATTGTTGTTTAATGTTACAAAGGCGGGGAAGAGGCACAGACAGAAAAATATCTGCTGTCAGGACAGTGCCGCCTCCTTCCGCTCAGGCAGCAAAGCTGTTGCGGCCGTATCCGACGGCTGCAGCAGCTCCATGCTGTCGCACATAGGCTCGGAGCTTTGCGTCAGGGTCTTCGTTGAGACCTTCTCCTCGTTTTCGGAGGAAGCCCTCAGAGCCTTTTGCAGCTCTAAAAAATCAGATACTGTTATAAGGGATATTCTTTCCGAAGCCATAGACAGGGCGGTAAAGGGCACGGGTACGGATCATCAGGCTCTCAGCGCGACCCTTCTGGGGTGTATCGCCGTCGGGGATCATGCACTGATAATCCATGTGGGAGACGGCTTCGCAGCAGGGCTCCGGTTCGGGCGCATCAGCATTTTATCGGCTCCGGAAAACAGGGGAAGCAGCGACCGCACGTTTTTTGCCACCTCGCCCGGCGTCTGCGAGCATATACGCATCAGGCGGGTTCGGGGGTACAGGAGGCTCCTGCTTTCTACCGACGGGCTTTCGGGAATGGAACTGCAAAAGCGTATGTTTGTTCCGGACGGGCTGGAGGATCTGATCTGCAAAAACAGGGAAAAGCTCCGCGACGACTGCGGGGCGGTCATAATAAGCACGTAATACTTTGTGAAAAATAACAGAAGTGCGGATATACAGGGGAGTTATATGATATTTCCCTTGATATTATCAGTAGACGGAATATAATAATAATATAGATACCGGAATCAGAAAGGAAGATCAATATGCCGGAAGAGATCAAAGCTGTCAGCGAACAGGAAAAAGCCACGGCGGACAACGCGCCCGCTGCGGGAGAAGTGCAGGAAGCAGTGCCGGAGGAGACTGCCGCAGCTCCCGTCGTTGAGGAGGAAAACACGGCTGCCGGGATTTTCGCTGAGGAGGAAAATGCCCCCGCAGAAGCGCCCGACCCGATGGAGTTCAATGCCTTCTCCGCACTTCCTGAAATGTCGGATTTTGAAAAACAGGCAAGAGAGATGCGCAGCTTCAGGGAAGCGACGGAAAAAAAGATTGGCGATATAGATGAGGAATTCAGGCGTCTCCGATCTGCGGTGATTTCCTACAAGGAGGACGTCTATAACACATTGTATGAACCGTTCCTAACGAAGTTAGCTGAGCTTATGCAGGATATGGAGCAATGCAAAGACGGCTTCGCTCTGAGGCTTGAATACATCATTAAATCAATGGGGATGCAGCCCGTAAGCCCTGAGCCGGGAGATGCGTTCAGCTATGATATGCATAAGCGCGAACGATGCGACAGCACGGGAATGACAGTAAGAAAATGCATTGTAAGAGGCTGGAAGCTGGGAAACAAGCTCCTTGCCGCTGCAGTCGTTACGACAGACTGAGAGAAAGGGATAATTATGAGTGACGATCAGAAAATCAGATATATGGGGCTCGACTTCGGGACCGCATATTCATATATGAGCTGTATAAGTCCTGATGACGGAGAGTCGGTGAAGCTTCTTGCATCAAAGGAAGTCTGGTACGAGAAGAGAGGAATCCCTTCGTTTGTGTGGTGCAGTAATAAAAACGGAAAAATCCAGATAAAGGTAGGCGCGGAGGCTGAAAGGGCTTTATGGAACGATCCCGGAAATGTGGTCTCAAGCATCAAGATGAAGCTTACACAAAAGGAGCCGTTTATACTCAACGGACGGAGCTTTTCCGCCCGGGAGATAGCCGGCCATGTGATATCCTATATTTTTGAGAAGGCAAGGGAGGCTGCGGATGAAAAATATTTTGAAATGTCGCCGAAGGACATAAAAATCGTTATGGGCGTACCTATCCGCTTCGGCGATGAAGAAAGAGAAATTCTGACGTCGCTTATCCGGGAGCAGGGCTTTGTCGATGTTGAGCTTATCCCCGAGCCTGTGGCGGCGGCTCTCAACCATGTGAAAAAAGAGGGGAAGAGCTGCTCTGAGGTGCTTGTCTGTGATGTGGGCGCGGGTACCTTTGATATAGCCTTTCTTACCAGAAACCTTGTCAGGACGCCGGAATATCCCTATCCATACAAGGAGGCAGCTTCCGACGGCGGCTTTTTAGCGGGAAACGCCATTGACGAGGCTTTTGCGGATTATATAATCGGAAAATTCGGCTCACAGTGGTCGCCGGAGCTTATTGCCAGAGTAAAGGACAAAAACGACCACGAGCGCAGCAGATTCATAAAGCAGGTCAGAGAGTTCAAGGAAAGGATCTCAACAGAGAAATTTATAGAAGGGGCTTTATGTATCGGTAACAGCTATGCGGGTGTGAGCCTGAGCCTTGAAGAGCTTGAAAATGGGTTATGTCACAGAATAGTTGATAAATCAAAGGTATGACCGAAAAAGAATATGTTGATGAAGGTACCTATCACAGCTTTATGAATTTCAAGATCTTTTGAAAAGCAGATTGTTTTACGTG
>Ga0326511_10003171_pt1 | contig 13238 bp, 10 predicted proteins | sample 0_2496_0518_D_FD_203701 | JGI IMG/M metagenome (GOLD analysis project Ga0326511, IMG submission 203701) | Bovine rumen microbial communities from UC Davis, California, United States - 0_2496_0518 | ecosystem: Host-associated > Mammals > Digestive system > Stomach > Rumen | place: USA... | reverse complement strand
GTTGATGGTCAGCGAGCCGCTGCCCTTGACGTAGATCTGTCCCTCGCTGAAGAGCGTGCCCTTCTGGTCGATGTCGGTCAAGGTAGTGGCGTAGGTCGTCCCGTCAGAGAGCGTGGTGCTGCCCTTGAGCGTCAGCGTGAGTGCCTTGCTGCACTGGTTGTTGATGGCAGGGCCGTTGGGGTTGGTGATGGTCACGTTGTCGAGCGTCAGCGCATATTTCTTCTCGGCAAATACCATCAGCGAGCCGTTCGTCGTAGAACCCTTCAAGGTGATGTCGAGCGAGCGTTGGGCAACGGAGGTGATGGTCACGTTGGCACCCTCTTGCGTGATGCTAAGCGAGTCTGTTTCGCCATCGATAGTGGCTGTCGAGCCGCTGAAGGTGACGGCCAGCGCAATGTTGCTGCTTGCAGCTGTCGAGTCTGTCGAAGTCTGCGTAGAATCGTTGGCAGAAGATGAGCCGTTCGTGCCCTGGTTCTGCTGGTTGTCGTTGCTGTTGTTGTTGGTCTGTTCTTGGTTCTGCTGATTGTTGTTAGCAGGCTGCGAATCGTTGTCATCATCGCCGCAGGCAGCCATGAAGCCAGCCAGCAGCAGGAGAGTCAGAATCTTTTTCATTTTCATATTGTCGTATTGTATTTTTTTATTGTTTCCTAATTGTTTTCGTTGCGAAACATGCTTACGTTTCGTGTTCGTCAGAATTTATAAGTGTACCCGATGCTGACCACGTGGCTGTTGCCCTCATCATCGTCGCCGTGAGTGGTCTGATAGAGATAGCCGGCGTTGAGCCAGTGCTGCTTGCTCAGTCGTATCTCTGTGCCAGCAGCATAGCGCACCTTCTCCAGACTCTCGGCTACGCTGGTCTCCACACTGGCATAGGGGCGTAGCATCTTGCTCACCTTGTACTTCACCTGTAGGCGGTTGCGCCACACGTTCTTGCCTTTACAACTGTACGTGTGCTCGTCGGCTTCGGCTCCAGGGGTGCTGCCCGTAGCGGTGTAGTAGCGCGTGACAGTCTTTGAAGGACGGTAGGTGTACTGCCAGCGTTCGCGCAGTGATACGGAGAGCGCTCCCCACGTTTTCGAAGCTGTCAGCGAGAGGTTCACGCGGTGGCGCAAGCCCCAGAAGTCGGCATATTTTTTGCCGCTGTCGTTGACCTTGTAGCGGTGGTCATCGATGAGCATATAGCCCACGCCGCCTTTCAACCAGTCGGTCAGCCGGTACTCCACGCCCAAGCCTGCGCTCCAGCGGTCGGCCTCGCCTACGTTGTCGCGTGTGCGGAACTCTACGCCGCCTTCAAGCGACCAGTCGCGGTTTATCTTCTTCTCAACGTTCACCTCGCTCCACAGTCCGAAGTCGTCGCTCTGTGCAAAGACACTCCCTGTAGACAGGCAGCTTGAGAGAAAGATTACTCCCATCTTCTTATAGTTGGCAAATCTCATCATCATTACTAATTACTAATTACTCATTACTAACTATCACACTTCTCTCCACTGTGATTTTCTCACCTTGAACAGGTTGTTCACTTCGTCGCTCACGTCATCGCCTGTGAACGATACGCGCAGCACCACTACATCTTTTAGAAAGTCGATGCCGCCCACCTTCACACCCGTGATCTTCAAACCGGTGCGAGCCTCGAGGTCGGCAATCAGCTCTTCGCGGCGCTCAGGCTTGGTCAACTCGATGCGGTCATACTGTATCAGCTTCGTGTTCTGCGTCTTGAGGAACATCTCGCAGATGCTGATGGTGGCAATGATAATCAGGTCGACGGCTATCAGCTCGCCGTAGGTCATCGCCATGGCGTCAGAACCTATGCTGGGATTCTCTACAGACTCAGTGGCCATCGCATGGATGACTGACAGGCAGATAATGGCAAACAGATAGGTCATCTCGCGCACAGGCATCGTGTCTGTGCGATAGCGCATGATAGAGAAGATGCCGAACAGACCCAGTCCTACACCCATCGTGGCTTTTCCGCGATCCATGCCCATCATGAAATAGACAAGAAAGAAGATGGCTACGGTCATGATCATAAACGTAAAGGCAAAGTCGCGGCGATGGCTCTTCCTATAATATAGGAATGCGACGATGATCCAGTTTACTACCAGACAAATGATGAATCTGCCAATCGTGCTCAAGAATTGCTCTGAAAATAATGCTTCCATAATTATTTGTTTTATTTGTTATTTTCGTTATCACGTTATTCCGTTATCTCGTTGTTATCACGTCTGCTGCCAAGATGCGCTCCACATCGCGCAGTTTCGGCTTGAATCGATGGATGGGCAGGTCAGGATTGGTCATGGCTGCCCCCATGCAGTACTTGCTGAATCCGTGGGGATGAATGCGCAGCTGGCGCAGCATCTCGAGCACGGGCGAGAAGACAAGACCGTCGCGCTTCAGCTCGATAATCACCAGCTGGCCCATGTCGCGGTGCAAGCCAGTCACCAGATTGTTGAACTCTAACTGCGTATCGATGGTCAGCCGCTCTGTCTTCGCCTTGTTCACCAGCGTGACGCGATGGAAATAGTTGTGCATGTGCGGCATCAGGTCATCAGCATCGTAGCGCAGCGTCTTCACAAGAAACTGGCGCTTCTCAGCATCGTTCAAGTCCATGTCGTGAACCTCGATGCGCTTCTTCTTCGTCCGTCCGTGGTTGTTCTTCGTCTTCACCTCCATAAACTGCAGGTTCGAGCTGACATAGGTGCGGAAGCGGATTTTCTGACGGTTTGCATGACCGAACTGGTGCTGCTGATACATACCATACGCGTGCGTATCAAAATAAGTGGTGTCGTAGAGCATGTTTCGCTTGCCGTCAATCTCCTGGGCGAAATAGTCATCATGAGCCATTTCGAGCAGGCGAATGAGTTGGGGCAGGGTGGTGACAAACTTCGTGTCGGTACGGTTCATCAACTTCACGCTGCTCATCTCGGCCAGGGTGATAGGGGCGAAAGAATCAATAAGCTGTTGCATGGTTTGGTAATAATTTGCGCACAAAAGTAATATAATAATTGTTTACTTGCAAATTATTTCAGCCAAAACGCATTTTTTTTCAATGAAGCGACTGAGACAGGGCAGTAAGTTTCGGTAGCAAGAACTCAAATCTGGAGATGCTTATACTTGATGGTTTTTGTTAAAGAATATTAAGTAATAGATTTTTCTTGATAACTTGTTGCAGGATATGCAAAAAGTTTTGTACCTTTGCACCCGCAAACAACAAAGCGACCTTGTTTGGTGCGTTAGTTCAGTAGGTTAGAATGCCTGCCTGTCACGCAGGAGGTCACGAGTTCGAATCTCGTACGCACCGCAGGTTATTGTTGAATGCCACTGCTAAAAGTTGGACTGGTGCGTTAGTTCAGTAGGTTAGAATGCCTGCCTGTCACGCAGGAGGTCACGAGTTCGAATCTCGTACGCACCGCACAGAAAAAGTGCTAAAAGCTCATCGAAAACCATCGGTGGGCTTTTCTGTTATAAAAAACTTAAAGTGATGAAGAAAGTTATACTATCCATCTTGGCTGTGCTCACCATGATGCAAGCCAACGCTCAGGATGAGACCACACGTCTCACCATGTACAAGATGTTTCAGCCTGCAACCATTCATCTCTCTACAGGCAAACTGCTCAAGCACCCCTTTGCCAACATCGCGCTGGCAGATGCGGCTCTGCTCTACATGCAAAACGGCTACACCATGCAAGCCAATATGGAAACTATTGCAGGGGTAGACATCGACACGCTCCACTTTGTCAACATCAAGAACCAGCTGGCTCTCTGCCAAGACACCGTTGGTAAAAACCAACTGTTCTGCATCACGCTCATCGACCTTGATGCCTATAGGCAGAACCTGAAGAACAACACTAATATTACGAATCTCGACATGAGTGCCGGCCAGACTTCATATACTACCATTGACCTGGAAGGCGAGGGTGAGCACATGCTGCCTCTGATTCGCAACTATTATTATCGCTACAACGGCGAGCTGGTGCGTGTCCATGAGCGCGAGATTTATCGCCGGCTGCCTAAGGACAAGCGCCATATCTACAATAGCATCATCTCGCTGCCCACTTTTACGTGGACAGACAAAAATAGCCTTGTGCAGTTGCTCAAGGCTATTACGGAAAAATCAGAATAATCATCAGTCATCAAGCCTGCGGGCTGATAATGTGAATGTCGCGCTGTGGGAACGGTATCTCGATGCCGTTCTCGCCCAGCACGTCGTAGATGACACGTAGCACCTCGCTCGTCACGATAGGACGCTTCAGTGCCTCGGCCCACACAATAATCTTGAAGTCGACACTCGAATCGTTCATCATGGTCACTATGCTCGTACCAGGACGAGAGCTGTCCACCCAAGGATTGTTCATGGAATTCACAGCCGTATCGACCAGCTGCTGCACCTGCTTGAGGTTGCTGCCGTAGGCCACACCAAAGGTGATGGGCGTAGCCACATAGCCGTGGTTCTTCGTCAGGTTCTTGTAGTTCTTGTCGAACAGCTGAGAGTTCTGGAACGTGATGACCTCGCCAGCTAACGACTCGATAATAGTCGATGTATAGCTGATCTGCTGAACCTTGCCTACTGTGCCGTCTACTTCAATCAGATCGCCAACCTTCAGGCGACCTGTCATGAGCGAAGCACCATAGAAGATGTTCTCGATGATATTCTTCGAGGCAAAACCGATACCTGTAGACAGACCGCCAGAGATGGCCAGCAGCCAGGCCAGAGAAATGTGGAGGATGCTCAGCGACATCAAAAGCCATACACCCCATACAAAAACCTGGATAATATTGCGCGACATGGCAGAACGCGAGTCGGCTGTCGACGGGTCTTGCGACAGGTAGTGCTGGTGGATAAAGGCCAAGAGCGTCGAGGCCGCATAGGAGAAGATGAACCACAGGCAGACCACCATTGTCAGCTTGAGGATAGACATTTGCAGGTTCTCCAGGTCAACAAAATGGGCACGGAAGATATTCCAACACAAGTCGCTCAGATTGAACACACCTGCAGCCCAATAGATGGACACCATGATTGACAGCACACCCATGATGGGCACCACAACCTGCTCGACCAGCAGGAAGAGCCACGTCTGCGTAATGGGCTTCTCGCTAATCTTGTGACGATCGGCATAGATGCTCATCCACTTCGAGATACAGGTGATGGTCAGGATGCACGTCAACTGCATGACCCACCAGATGAGTATCTGGACGGCCAGTAGCGTGTAGCCCAGCCAAGAGCAGACAAGCGACGCAACGAACACGGTCAGCGATATGTAGGTGTAGAACATGTCCTGCTTGGGCACGTTCTGATTGTGACGCTTCACCACCAACCATTGCCAGATGGTGGCTAACAGAAGGACGGGGGGAAAGATAATGTTGACCAGCTCGTTAGGAATCAGGATGATGCGGAAGGCAATGACCAGAAAACCAATGACAATCAGTGGCGAATAAATATGGAATGCGCTCTTGATCTGGTCGCCATTGACACGCAGCAGTAGCGAGATGAGCACTACTGCCAGCAACCAGGCGTATTCAATGAGCAGGTTCGAGGCCATAATGATAAAGTTCTGACTACCGATGTTGCGCAGCAAGGCCAGTATCAAGGCAAAGGTAATCGTGGTCGTAGCCATGATGATGCAAGAGCGCTTCTTCAGGAATTCGGCCGTTTGCAGGCGCTTAGGAACCAGCAGGCGGAATACCAGCAAGTTGAGGAGCGTGGCAATGATGATATACACGAATATCACACCGAATATGCCGAATACGATGCTGCTGTTCCATTGTGAGTCTTCTTTGGAACGATACTTCTCCGTCAGTGTTTGGCGCGTCTCATCGACCTTCGAAGTCCAGTTACGAATGATGCTGAAATAATTCTCGCCGCCATTGAGGAAGATGCCCGTCTGAATTTCGTTATATCGCTTTTGGGCATACGAGTTCAGGTTTTCCAAACGTTGCTCAGTCATCTCGTAGTATCTGATGAAGTCGGCTGTCTGAGAGCGATTCTCAACCAGCGTACTGCGTATGTTCGTTGCCAGCGTCATGCAAATGTTACGATTTGTCTTTGCCTGCTGGCTAAGCAGCGTTACGGGCATCGACTTCAGACTGCCTATCAGACTGTCGTACTTTGCAATCTCAAGGTCGTTGCTTTCCAAGAAGGTACGGAAGGGCAGCTGGCGACGTTGGAACTCCTGATACTGGTCAGTGGCCTCGTTGCAGGCATAGGTCAGGTCGAACACGTAGTTGGGCTTCTGAGAGTAGAGCATCAGCGAGTTCTGGTTCGAACGTTTCATCGTCTCCATCAGCTCCTTCATCACAGCGGTGTTCTGCTGGCGGCGCTCGCCTGCCGAATTGCTCAGCTCCTTGTGTCGCTCAATAAGCTCGAAGCGCAGTACGCTCAACGTCTGTTCCAAGTCCTTCTCTTTCAGCACAGCATGCGTGTGAGGTACTATTGTCAGCACGATGAGCAGTAGTAGGAATAGTCTTTTCATTGTTTTGTCTTCTCTATAACGTTTCAATTTTTCCCTGCAAAGGTACGAAAGAGTTGGCAGTTACGAGCATGGGTAGCGAAAAAAATAAATAATCTGGCGTGATTTCATTATTTTTTACTAATTTTGCAGCCTAAAAATAACCATAAATGATATGTATTTCACTGGTATTACTATCGCCGTCATGACCTTCCTCACCATAGGCATCTGGCATCCTATCGTCATCAAAACAGAATATCATTGGGGAACACGCCCTTGGATAGCCTATCTGTTTGTGGGTGTCTGCTGTTGCGTTGCAGCCTTGTTTGTAGCTAATATTTATCTCTCTTCTTTCCTTGGCGTGTTTGGAGCTTCTGCACTTTGGGGCATCGGTGAATTGTTCGAACAGAAGAAGCGAGTAGAGAGAGGCTGGTTCCCGATGAATCCTAAGCGAAAGCATGACTACGAAAGGAAATAGCATCAAAAAATTTGAGGGCGACTACCTGGTCGCCCTCAACCAACACAAAAACTAAACTAGACTTAACTAAAGCTTATCAGGATTTATCACAAACCCTTAATAGCGATTGCAAAGTTAAGACAAAATGTCGAAACTTGCAAACAAAATGTTCATTATTTTACATAAATGCTGCAAAAATCAGCATTTTATTATGTTATTTAACATATAAGCATCTAAAATAGTCATTGAAGCCATCGCTTCGACCACTGGAACGGCGCGTGGAAGAACACATGGATCGTGGCGGCCTTGGGCAGAAAAATTGATGGGACGGCCATCAATGTCGACCGTCTGTTGCGGTCGCAGTAGGGTGGCAACAGGCTTGAAAGCTACGCGAAAGTAGATATCCTCACCATTGGAAATACCACCCTGAATACCACCACTGTGATTGCTCAGCGTGCTGATGCGAGCGTCCTTGCTCGTAAAGAGGTCGTTCTGCTCAGAACCTTTGGCACTTACACCTTCGAAACCTTCTCCATACTCGAAGCCCTTGACGGCATTGATGCTGAGCATGGCTGCGCCTAACTGAGCATGAAGCTTGTCGAACTCTGGTTCGCCCAAGCCGACAGGACAGCCTTTGATGACGCAAGTGATGACGCCGCCAATCGTGTCGCCTTCGGCTTTGACCTGCTTGATAAGCTCTTCCATCTGCTGGGCTTTCTCAGGATCAGGACAGCGTACAGCATTTTGCTCAACCTGCGAAAGGTCGTATTTGCGGTAGTCGCGATCAAGGGCAATGGTACCCACCTGTGAGGTGTAAGCCTGGATGCTGATGCCCAAGGGACGCAGGGCCAACTTGGCCAAAGCACCGCCTACGCAACGGCTGATGGTAATACGCGCCGACGTGCGTCCGCCACCACGATGGTCGCGAACACCATATTTATTATAATAGGTATAGTCAGCGTGGGAGGGACGGAACAGCGAACGCAGATTGTCGTAGTCGGCCGAATGCTGGTTCTCATTGCGCACCATGAAGCCGATAGGGCAACCTGTTGAACGTCCTTCAAAGACACCGCTCAGCAGTTCGACTCTATCTGCCTCTTTTCTCGATGTGGTGATGGCACTCTGTCCTGGGCGACGGCGATTCAGTTCTTCCTGAATGAAGTCAAGGTCTATCTCAATGCCGGCAGGCATGCCGTCAACCACGCCACCAATGGCTGAGCCGTGGCTCTCACCAAAGGTGGTCAGGGTGAATACTCGTCCAAAAGTGTTGTGCATAGTCTTTGTGTTCCTTAAACTGTAATTAGTCTTTGTGTCCCTGAATGCGTGATTAATGGTGGCAGTGACCACAGCCGCAGTCGCCTTCGTGGTCGTGGTGATGATGGCCGCAGCCTCCCTCGTGGTCGTGGTGTCCGCAGCCGCCTTCGTGGTCGTGGTGTCCGCAGCCGCCTTCATGGTCGTGGTGTCCGCAGCCGCCTTCACAGTCATCGCAGCCACAACCACAACCGTCGCCACTTAGATGGTTGAGCATGTGCTGAATCTCTTCGTTCGTAGCATCGCGGTTCTCGAGTACCAAACCCTTGAACTGAAGAGTCATACCAGCCAATGGGTGGTTGGTGTCGACAGTAACGCCGTCTTCCTCAACCTTTGTCACGCGAGCCATAAAGCGTTTCTCTTCAGCATCCATCAGGGTGATGACAGCTCCGGGGAAAATGTTCTCATGGTCGAAATGACCGTTGATGGAGAATACCTCGCGCTGCATCTTATGAACGCCCTCAGCTTCGTAATCGCCAAAGGCTTCAGCAGGGCTGAGGGTGAAATCGAACGAGGCACCTTGCTCCAGTTTTACGATCTGCTCTTCGAACTTGTCGAGTGACACACCGAAGCCGCTGATAAACTGGAAGGGCCGACCCTGCTGGGTCTCTTCCTCCAAATGCTTCTCGCCTTCGTTGTTGATAGAATAGAGTTGATAGCTGACAGAGATATATTTGTTCTGATTCTGTTCCATGTGAATATTGTTTTTTAATAATGATGAAATGATTTTAAAAATGATTATGAGAGGAAGCCGAGTAGGGCACCTGCAGCTACAGCCGAGCCGATGACACCTGCCACATTAGGACCCATGGCATGCATGAGGAGAAAGTTGTGACGGTCGTACTCAAGGCCAAGGTTGTTGGAGATGCGTGCCGACATGGGGACGGCCGATACACCGGCATTGCCAATCAGGGGATTCAGTTTCTTGTCGGCTGGGAGGAAGAGGTTCATCAGTTTCACAAAGCACACACCGCTCATGGTGGCAATGGCAAAAGCGGCAGCACCAATGGCAAAGATGAATACCGTGTTCATCGTGAGAAATTCAGAGGCCTGGGTAGAGCAGCCGACGGTCAGGCCCAATAGCATGACAACGATATCGTTGAGCGCAGCTCCGGCCGTCTTGGCCAGACGGGTGGTCTTGCCAGATTCCTTTAGCAGGTTGCCGAAGAAGAGCATACCTAACAGGGGGAGGCCTGAAGGTACGATGAACGTAGTCATTAACAGGCCGATGATGGGAAAGAGAATGCGCTCGGTCTGACTGACATTGCGGCCGGGCTTCATCTTGATGGTGCGCTCCTTCTTGGTGGTGAGCAGGCGCATCAAAGGCGGCTGAATCAGGGGAACAAGTGCCATGTAGCTATAGGCGCACACGGCGATGGCTCCCATCAGGTTGGGCGCAAGCTTCGATGAGAGGAAAATGGCCGTAGGGCCGTCTGCACCTCCAATGATGGCGATGCCTGCTGCCTGATTAGGTTCGAAGCCAATGGCCAGTGCAAACATGTAGGCACCAAAGATGCCAAACTGGGCTGCTGCACCAATGAGCACCAGCTTGGGATTGGCCAGCAAGGCGGTAAAGTCTGTCATAGCACCAATGCCCAAGAAAATCAGTGGTGGATACCATCCTTGACGAACACCCTGATAGAAGATGTTCAGCACGGAGTTGTCCTCGTAAAGGCCAATCTCCAGACCGGCATCGGCACGGAAGGGAATGTTACCCAGAATAATGCCAAGGCCAATGGGTACCAGCAAGAGCGGCTCGAAGTCTTTCTTGATGGCAAGATAGATGAAGAGTGCTCCTACAAGAATCATGATGAGATTGCCTGCCGTCGCATTGGCAAAGCCAGTATAGGTCAGGAACTCATTGAGGTTTTCTGAGATGAACTGCCACATAATCATCAGTTTTTAATTATGCAACAGTAATGAGTACGGCACCTTCCATTACCGTGTCGCCAGGCTTCACGGTGACAGACATCACCTTGCCGGCATATTCTGACTCGATGTTGTTCTGCATCTTCATAGCCTCCAAGACGAGCACCGCGTCGCCAACGTTGACTTGCTGGCCAACTTGCACCTTGACATCAGTAATGGTGCCAGGAAGGGGCGCTTTGATGGCATTGCCAGCCCCAGCAGCAACGGGAGCCGCAACAGGCTGCTGTACTGGCTGCGTGGGTTTGGAGGCAGGTGCTGCAGGTTTGGGCGCCTCTACCTTAGGACGGTTCATCGCGGGATGCTTGGCTGCATTGATCGGCTTCTGAAGCTCTACTTCGAAGGGAATGCCGTTGACGTTTACTTTGGCAATGTTGCCCTCTACTTCGGCGATTTCTACCTCGTAGTCTACGCCTTTCACTTTATATTGATACTTCTTCATGACTGGTTAAAAGAGTTCGGGAGTTGTTGGAATGTTGGGAGCCTTGTGATCGAAGGGAAGGAAGGGGTCGTGCAGATGGGTCATCTGGCTGTACTCGTCATCCCAGCCCGTGTCCTTGGGCTTAATGGTGATAATACCGCTCTCAACATCATGCACGTCATCTTCATACTGCTGTAGAGCCATGCCGATAACAGCCATATAGACTTCCATGTCGATGCCTCGCTTGTCGAAGCCTTCCTGAAGCACATTACTGGTCTTATGGCCAATCTCGATGGTTTTCTCAACCGTCTTCGTAATGGGCTTGATGGGCTGCTTGTTGGCAACTTTCTTGGCTGTCTCGATGTGGTTCATCACGGCTCCAAAGAGCGTGAAGAAAATCCAAAGCGTTGCCAGACAGGTGAACACGATGCCCATAGCCATAATGGCCATTGCAAAGCCGTGCGGATCTTCACGCTTGAACTTTTCAATCTTGGTCTCTGAGGCTTCAATGAAGTTCTCAATACCTGGCGTGACACTTTCCGGGGCTTTCACACTCCAGCGGCCATTAACCAAGGCGTAGCTCTGGTCGAGCGCAAGGGCAGGAACGGTGACAGAGTCAATCAGCTCGACGCCATTGCCGTTGTAGAGCGCAATCCATACTGGCTCTGACATAGGAACAGAAAGCGGCAAATGGAGCTTCCCCTCAGCAGGGTTGGAATTACAGAACAGCAGAAGATGCTGGCGGGCACCGATGCTTGTCTTAGGTTCGCCACTTGGGATGATGGTCATCCGCTTGATGCGTTCAGGAGCCGTCATGTCTCTGTCAAGTACAGAACGATCGGTAGTGAGGTACATGCCACGCACGTTGTAGGTCGTAAATGAGGCATTCTCCAGTTCCACCCAGGCTTCACGCCGCCCGAATTCATCGACGATGCTGGTCTCATTGTTTGTGAGCACCTCGCTAATCCGAATGTTCTTGGCACCTTGACCGAACATGGGAAGCGTAGCTGCGACAAGCAAAGAGACCAGCAGGGTTTTTGTTTTGTTCATCATTCTATTATATCTTAGGAAACTTGTTCGTTTCTTTTATCCGCAGAAGAATAGCACTACAATCTGAGCTGTCAGAATGCGCAGGAACATGGATAGCGGATAGACAGTTGAATATCCAATGGCAGGTGCCTCCTTTGAGCAGATGCTATTGGCATAGGCCAATGCAGGGGGATCGGTATAGGTACCTGCAATCATACCTGCCAGTGTGAAGTAGTTGAACTTGAACTTCAGACGGGCAATGGGGCCTATAATTAAAATAGGTATAATAGTGATGAGGAAACCGGTGAGCACGTAGAGCATGCCGTCGCCCTCAACAACTGTCTCGAAGAAGTTTGCTCCAGCCTTGATACCTACGGAAGCAAGGAAGAGCACCAGTCCTATCTCACGTAGCATCATGTTGGCAGATGTCGTGGTGTAAGTGACCAAGTGAATCTTATAGCCATAGCGGCCAATGAGAATGGCGATAATCAGCGGACCGCCGGCAAGACCTAACTTCACAGGTACAGGCATGCCAGGGATAGCTAACGGCAGTGAACCGAAGATGAGACCCAGGATAATGCCTACGAAAATAGTGGCAATGTTGGGATGGTCAAGACGCTTCACAGAGTTGCCCATCTTGTTGGCTACACGGGTTACGGCATCTTCAGGACCTACCACCATAATGCGGTCGCCCACCTGCAAGGGCAGTGATGCCGATGCAAAGAGATCCATGCCGTGACGAGTGACGCGCGTCACGTTGACACCATGCACACTTGAGAAGTGCATGGAAGCCAGTGTCTTGCCGTTGATGTCAGGGTTCGTGATGACAATACGCTTCGAGACGAGCGGTTGGTCTTGCTGCTCGAAGTCGATGTCAAGCTTCGGACCAATGAAGGCCATGATAGCCTCTTGGTCTGCCTCTGCACAGACGATGAGCATCTGGTCGCCCATGTGGAATACCGTGTTGCGGTTGGGAATGCAAAGCTCGCCCTCATGTACCAGTCGAGACACTACGAAGTCGCGGTTCAAGAAGTCGTGAACCTGTAGCAGCGTTTTTCCTTCCAGATATTTGTTAGTCACTTCGAGGTGCATCTTATAGGGCTTCTTGTTCGCATTGCCTTCGTCCATGGCTGCCAGCTGCTCCTCCTCTTTCTCCAATTTTACTTTGCAGAGATAGCGAACGAGGATGGTTGCGCCGATGATGCCAAGCACGCCGAGCGGATAGGCACAGGCGTAGGCCGAGGCTATCTGTGGAACGTTTCCATCAAAGACATCTGCCATAGAACTGAGTGCTTCGTTGGCTGCACCAAGACCAGGCGTGTTGGTAACGGCACCGTAGAGTGTTCCAACCATCATAGGAAGTGCCGACTTGTCTGATGTGTCGAAGAAGATGTAATAGCAGCCGAACATCACCAGAATGTTGAGCAGGATGGCAGAAGCTGCAAGGCCGTTGAGCTTGACGCCTGCCGTTCCGAAACTCTCGAAGAAACCTGGGCCTACCTGCATACCAATCATGAAGACAAACAGAATGAGACCGAAGTCTTGCACGAAGGTGAGGATGGGTAGGGGAGCAGTAAGGCCGAAATGGCCTGCCACGATACCAGCAAACAACACGAAGGTAACACCTAATGAGATGCCGCCGATCTTGATT
>Ga0326511_10003170_pt1 | contig 13238 bp, 19 predicted proteins | sample 0_2496_0518_D_FD_203701 | JGI IMG/M metagenome (GOLD analysis project Ga0326511, IMG submission 203701) | Bovine rumen microbial communities from UC Davis, California, United States - 0_2496_0518 | ecosystem: Host-associated > Mammals > Digestive system > Stomach > Rumen | place: USA... | reverse complement strand
AACAACTTCCCATTATGTCAACCTGCAACTGTCCGGTTTATTGGACAGATCGCAGCGCTTGTCCTTGCGCTCGGCCCCGGCCTTGGTGTACAATATATCGGACACATGGATGGGGAGCAGGAAAAGGCCCCGGTTACTATCCAGCAACCGGGGCTTGTATTATAATGTGTCGGTCAATATTTCGTCACTCCGTGCGCCGGGTGGTTAAATGCCCGGAACGTGCAGGGCTCGCTTGGGAATCTTCCGCAGATGGTAGTATGCACCCGTTCATAGCTTGCCAGGTAGGCACAGCCCATGCTTGCCACGTATGAGCCGTTCTTGTAGATGATCGCGCACATATCGCGGGAGCTGTCATTGTAAAAGCATTCGCTCCACATATACCAAGCAACATTACGGAGAAAATCTTTGTCCAGGTGCGTGCGGGGCTGCTCGATAGTGGCTATTAGCTCGCCCTGCGGATTGTCTGTGTAGTCCCTTATAACTGTTGTGTAGGTGTCCATAGTCAACCTCCAAAACTCGGGCATATCGCCCTTTGATGCTCCCAGTATATCACACTCGTTATTGATTGTCAATAACTTTTGAAGAAAAGCACACCCGGCCCCACAAGGGAGCCGGGCGCTGCTGTCATTCGCTGGTGATCGCCGGTGCAATGGTGTTCGTCACGATGGCCCAGGCGGAGCGGTCAATGGAGATCGTCAGCCCGCCTATAGTCACTGTCCAGGTCCCGGAGCTTTCGGCCAGGTTGGTCACGCCCTGCATGACAAGGACCGCGCGGGTTTCCTGGTGGATCGCCGTGATAGTCATTTGCGTAGCCAAGTTATTCACCTCCGTTCACACGTTCTTCCAGGCGGGCCAGCCGCTCCCGGAGCTTTTGAATATCGTTGGAAACGTCCAGTTTATCAACCTTGCGTTCCACCTGCTCCAGGCGGTATGATATGAGCGCATTGTTCTTGCGGTTGGAAAAGTAGGTCCCTGCCAGGGAGCCCAAGGCCACAATGATGGCGACCACGATTTCACTTGCCATGCTGCCCGCCTCCGTCCACAAAAGGCGCTTCGGGCAGGCCCGTGGCAATGCTCATAAGCATAGAGACCACGAAGCCCAGGGCAGCAGCAGAGAGCACCCGCAGTGGGTCCACGTCTCCGAGCGTGACGGCATCGGCCCCGATACTGGCAAGCGCGGCCTGGGCGGTGGTCCGCAGGGCCCGCATAAGGGCAGCTTTCCAAAACTCACGATTCATCATGACCACCTCCGTTTATCATGCGCTCGCAGACCACCAGGGTCCGCAGCATATCCATAGACAGGTCAAGGCCGCTCTCATTGCCTTTGAGATAGCCGCGCTCCACAAGCCACTCCACGGTTGGGCGGCCCCAGCTGGGCACATCCTCCAACTGCATCATGCGGGAGGGGCACAACTGCTCGTTGACAAGCTCGGCCAACTCGGGCATACGCTTTTTAAGGTAGGGGCCGGGGCATTCGGTAGGCTGGAAGAAGCAATGGAGGGTGAGGGTGCCGGATTGTCCGCCCGTATAGGTCAGCTGCTCAATGCCGTTTCGTCTGCATACGTCTACACAGAGCGCGACCAGGCTTTTCCACGCTTTGGAAGATACCTCCCAGGTGGGTGCGCCGGTGGAGTTGGCAACTTCAATAGTTACCGCTTGGTTATCGTTGCCGGGAGCCCCGGAGGTCCAGGCCCGACAATCCTCGCCCACACAGCATATAATATCGCCGTCCCGGCCAATAACATAGTTGGCACTGGCCCGGGTGTCCTTGGCCTGGAAGTGGTTGGCCAGTTGCTTTGCGGTACAGATGGCCGCCGCATGGTGTACGGTGATCTTGTTGATAGGCCCCAGGCGCTCAGAATAATGGGGGCTGGGGTAGTATGCCCTTGCCAGGGGTGAATTTGTATGTTTCATTTTAGCCGCCTCCTGCCACGATCAGCACGAATTGAGTTGTATTGAAGCCCCCGGAGAACGGATACGCAAGCGCGTACCCGTCCGCGTATGTCGCCAGGGAGCCGTCATTGAGCTTGAGATTATAGGAATATGCGTTCCGCTTCACCAGGGCCGACGATGCCCGAATCTGCGTCTTGTAGCTCATAAGCACATCAACGCGCATGGAGATTTGGGTCAAGTTGTTGCGTATTGCTGCAATGTCCTCTATATAGTAGTAGCGGTCAAATTCTGCGATATAGGCATAGTTGCAGCTTGCGAAGCTGTCCGCGCTGGCCTGCAAGGTGATTACGGGGGCCAGGATGGAAGATTCCTCCCGAAGAACACCGACAAAAGATGCGGTGAAAGCCTTGGTGATTTCCTTGTCCACCACGTTGGTGTCAGACGTATTTCTATAAAAGGTTATTGTCACAGTATCACCCCACTTTCCAAGAGTGTGCGAATCTCTTGCATTTCTTCATCCGTGGCCCGCAGCCCGTTCAAATGCACGTTTGCGCATTCTGTGTGCCCGGAGAAGCTGGAAAGTTGGCCGCCCACCCATGCCGGATAGCCGGAAAGCTGCTGCTGTCCTGCGGGGATCGCCGCATTTGGCAGCGTCAGAATGAGATAGGGCTTTTGGGCCCCCAACAGGCCCGCCCAACCGCTGACAGTGCCGGAGTAGGAAATGGAGCGTTTCAGTGCGTTTGTGGCAGCGTCCGCCACGTTGGTCCCGGTTGCAATGCCGGAGGCCACTTTAGCCGCCGTCGATGCTCCCGAAGCACCCAGGGAGGCGACGGCCCCGGCCACGCTGCCGACAATGGAGAGCACGCCTGAAATGACGTTTGGCATTTGGCTGCCGGTCACGGGCGCGGTCCCAGCGCAGCAGCCGCTTTTCTGATAGTGCAAATGGCCGTCGATGAAGATATACGCAACGCAGGCCCCGCTGAGAATATCCACTTGATACTTGACGGAAATGGTCTTGCCTACCACATCGTTTATATCAAGCGGAACACCGCCGCAGTAGGGCAGGAACAGCTCGGCGCTGCTATAGGGTCCATAGTCCATATAGCTGCCATAGACCGGGGCAATAGTGAGAGTTCCACAGTCTACACTGACGTACTGGCGTGTGATCTTGGGAGCCGCTACGCCGCTATCCTCGGGGCCAAATTTGATAGTATTCGCGCCTCCGTCGATGCTCGGGGCCACAGGGACCACGTTCAGCCCGATAACGGCATTTATGGGGTTGCCGTAAATCTGTTGGAAGATTTGGCTCGGGGTAGTCACCCACAGCCAGTTTGCAAGCGCGTTCAGCTGGGCCTTGTTGACGTTCCAGGCCGTGAGAAATCCGCTGCCCAGGAGGTCAATGCCGGGGGTGTTCACGTCGGTCAAGCCGTTGTCGGTGAAGTCAAAAGTACCCTCTGAAAGCCCATCTTCGGCGGCGCTGGGGGTATATCCGGCCCCTGTGTACGGATCGGTATATGCGGGGTCAACTTCCAATTCAACGGCTGCCGGAAATAGATTTATAAAACTCGCTGTTGAAATAGAATTACTTTCACTATGTAATACGGACGCGGTGCCAAAAATAAACCTGTTTGTTATTGAAATGTAGCGATAATAACACCAAATATTTAGCGTTCTTACATACGCCGATTCTGTCCCATCAGTTATATTTTGTGCGACAAACTTGTTTCCCACTAAGCAACGGGACGGAAAAACAGGAATACTCATACTAATTGCGTAGCGGGGATTATCGTCTCCGGCGCTGTTAGTTGGCCAGTACCACGTCCCGATCCGATTATTTCCTGTACTTGATTTTGTACTTGTCCATATGATTCCCTCATTTTCGCCCGTATGTACAAGGTCGTATTTTCTAAAATAGCCCGCAGGGCTTCCATCTGCAAAGTGTAGCTCATTATATCCGTCGTTATCTAATAGTGCTGTGCCTATTTGTGGCGCGATTCCCGCCGCCTGTGAGGCAGTAAGCACGTTCGCACAGAGAGTTGAAATATTGTTGCTTGTGTAGGTGGTTGGCAATATCACTGTGTGAATAAGATCGGGTAAATTTGTGACGCCAAGCCCATTTGCGGCCTGTTCTACCCACGATTTAAAGCCCTCTGTTATATCTGCTATAGTATTTGCAACGTCTCTAATGATTGGTTCTACCTGAGAAACACCGGGGTATAGTGCATCGTCAATAATAATTGGTATTTGGAACTTGATACCATTAGAATCATAAACATTAAGCCCTGTTATCATTTACCACACCCCCACGCACAAATCATGCTTGAATGCCTCGCAGATAATGCCGTAGACGGTCCACTTCTGCCGCATTTCCACCTCAGCGGTAATCATCTGCTGGGAGGTGGTCACGCCGATATTTCCCGCGCTGTTCAAGGTCCGGCTGCGAATCTCCGTATCTGTCCGGCTGCGGTCCTCGTTTCTGCTGCTTTCCCTGTTCTGTGTGCCTGCTCCCGTGGTGGCGCTGCTGCTGTCCTGCTTGTTTCCCAGGGCAGTCACGTCTTGATCGCTCGGGACAAAGGCGGAGCTATTATAGCCCTGGACGTTCCGGGTCACGGTATCCCGGCCGCCCGCCTGGGTAGTCCCTGTAAAGCTGCTGTTCTGTGTGTCGTTGCTGCTCTCCTTGTCGCTGCCGCTGCTGGTCTCCGTGCCGCTGCCCGTGACGTTCTCCGTCTCGGTGTCAGTGCGGTCATAGTTGTGGATGGGGTTATACTCGGCGCTGAGTGCGTCAAGCATTCTCTGCCAGCTGTCCAGCCGGGCAGCGCTCCACATGGGGAGATATGCCTTTATGTCCTCAGCAGCCGTGAAAACGGTGTCCAGGTCGCCAAGCTCCTGGAGGATAATGGGCCGCAGGATGGATAGCTGCAACGTGGGGGGCAGCAGCAGGCCGGAAAAGATTGTGTTGTCCTCGTCGTAAAGCTCGGCCAGTGTGGGCCTGGGTTTATAGAATCCCATTATTGCACCCCCGTTTCCGTGGCCTGGGTTGTCGGCTGCTGCGGTGGGTTGCGCCAGTCAACCGATATGTCGATACCGAACATGGAGCGGGCCTTTTCGCAGGATTTTTTGAGGCTGTCCAGCCAAAACGCACACTTGCTGTAGGTCTCGACATTGTTTGCATTTACCTCGTCCGATATGAGCCGTTCCCGCTTGTCGGTGTTGGCGTTGGGAATGCCTATATCAGTGTCGAACATGGTTTCTATTTTGCGCATATCGGAAAGAAGATCGTCAAGGATATAGTTGGCCTTTACGTCCCTGGTGAACATGGTCCACAAAGGCTCGCCCTGTTCGTTCAGCAGGTCCTTGTCCAGCACCACCATGGGCTGGCCGTTGGTTACTCCGTCGTAGCCCTTTTTAAAGCTCTCGGCGGCCCGCTTGTTCGCCCCGAAGAACGCAAACGCAACTTTGCTGTTGTTCAGATTGATGGCTGCTGCCTCGCTCGCCTGGGCCAGCAGGTTTGCATAGTGCGTCACCAGGTCCATAATACCGCCATAGTCCGGCTCCAGCTGAAACAGCACACACTCCCGATCAATGCGGGGTGTCAGATTGCCGCGCAGCAGCGCATTTGAGATAATGGCGTTTGTAGGCTGGTAGAACACATTATATCCCATGAGGCCGCACGCCTGGGGGATAACTCCAAACTTGTCCGTATTGACAACGGCGAAGCGGCCGAAACAGTACAGCACATAGAGCGCGTAGTTTTTAGACCACGTTTCCGGCATTCGCCAGCGGAAAACGCTGATAGCCTTTTGCAGCAGGTAGCGCTTGAACATCCATGCAAGGCCGTTATTGGTCGGGGCAAGCGTATTCAAGCTCTGCGCGTTGTCGGCGGTCAAGTAGTCAGCGAAAGCCGGGATATGTCCGTTTGTCTCTGCCATGTGTACACCTCCTTATATTAAATGTGGGCGGGCAGTACGCCCGCCCCGGTGAGAGGAAAGAAAAACCGATTGGCCGCGCTCGCTCGGCCAGCGGTATCGTGGGGATTAGTCCAGCAGCAGGACAACGCCGTTCTCGGTCATATCCGTCCAGTGCCGCTGCGTCTCGTGAATGTAGACGGTGGTAAAGCCGTGGCGCGCGTTGAACGGGGCCGGGGCCTGCCACTGATTGACGGGGGTCCAGCCCATGGTCTCCTCGTCGGTGATAACACCGAAGATATTGGAAACGGTCTCGGCCTCGGTAGCCTCGCCCACGGTGCCGTCAGCGTTGAGCCAGTTGGGGAGTACCTGCACCTGCGCGGGGGTGGTGATACTCTGCCAGAAGTTCACCGTCTCATTGTCGGCGAAGCGCAGATAGTTATCGTGGTACACGTCCGCCAGCACCTGGGCTTCCGCCTGGAAACGGGCCGGGGCGTACAAGTACACCCGCTGCCGCTCGACGGGTGTATGACGCATGATCGTCTTATCCACGCCGCCCAGGTTGGTGATGTTCATATGATAGCGGGCGCTGCGCTCGGTCAGCATGGCGGAAACCTGCGCAATGCGGGAATACACCCACTCCATGAACGGCTTGAAATTCGCTGGCTGATAGACGGTGGTTGCGGTGAGGCTCATGCCCGTCTGGGTGTTGTACTCGGACAGCAGATGGATAACACCCTCGGCACCCTCGCTCTGAGCGGCAACCAGGTGATTTTTTGCGGCGATATAATTCGCCACAAGGGCCCGGCTCATGTTCTCACGGGCCTGCTCCAGCTTGTCGGTCACGTTCTGAACGGTGCCGGAAACGAAGCGCGCGAACTCGTCGGGGCTGGAGAAAGCCACGTCCAGCTGGTCCTTAAAAAGTGTGTAGCTGTCCTGGAAAACTTCCTCGCCGTAGAAGTTGGTCTGCAGCACCTTGGGAACGTTGGGAATCTGCTGGGGCGCGTCTACGCCGTCCTGGATTTTGATACGGTCATCTTCCTGGATGGGCTTATCGCCCCAGGAGATTTTGCGCACATGATTTCCCCAGCGGACCGCATCGACCATGAGGCCGCGAAACTTGGCGGAATAGGGGCGAATGGAGAAGATGGTGCGGGAAAGCACCTGGGAAATGGCGTTGCAGACGGGATCGTAGCCCGTTTTCAGCACCGCCTGGGCCTGGGCCACAAAACTTTTGGTGTCCGTGGCCGCAATGCCCGTTGTGCCTGTCGCCTGCGCGTGAATGCTGTTCATCACCGTAGCGACCTGGACAAAGCTCATGTCATTTGCCATTGGTTATATCACTCCTTTTTTTTGATGGGCGGCGCGATAATCGCCGCAAGAATGTCGTCGGTGGTCTGCTGCTTCGGCTGGTTGGCATTCAGCAGACCATTGGCCTGGATAGCGTCAGTCAGCACGCCCAGCTTCTGAAGCATAGCGGCCACGTTGTCAGAAGCCGGGGCGGGTGCGTTGGCCTGAGCCTGGGCGGGTGCGGTGGCCTGAGCCTGAGCGGGTGCGGTGGCCTGAGCCTGGGCGGGTGCGGTGGCCTGAGCGGGTGAGGGCTGCCCGGCCAGTGTAGAAAGTGCTGCGATCTGCTGAGCGGTAAAGCCAGCTCTCGCCAGGGTCAAAATGTCCTGCGTCGTCACGGATAAAACCTCCTTATAATAATGTGGTGCTTTGAGCCACAAAATAAACAAGGGCAGGGGCGGCCCGTCTCGCGCTGTCCAGGCGCACGGGCCAGCTTTCGGCTGTGGACTATGCCCGGGGCCGCCCGCCGTTTACATAATATCACCATGCAAGGTATTTTGTCAATAAGATTTGGCACAAATACTCTTCAAACTCTATGAGCTCCCGCAGATAGACCTCCCACAGCCAGCCAAAGGCGTGCCGGAATCTCTCTAAGTCGCTGTCGCTCGTTCCGAAGCTGGGCGGGCTCCCGGCCTTATGTGTGGAGACATAATAGCGCCGGGCGCTCTTGTGCTTGTATATCACGATCTCCCCCACCTGCACAAGTGGCCGATACTCGGCCAGCGGACGGGAAACGATTGCTCCGCGATCTTCATACGCAAAAGCGTTTTCAAGCGCCATCCTGGAAAAGTCGCTGCCTGCCGTCAAACGGTATAGCGCGGTGTCGCTCTTGGCCACTGATATGGGGCTATCCTTTAATAGTATGAGCATGAGCCCCCGGGCGGGGTCCGTATACACGTCCTGCCCGCTATTCTTCATTTTATCTATCCGCGATATAAGATGTAGACTTTCCAGCACCGGGGCCGTCTGATCGTTCGTGTTACTGAGGCAAAGCAGCTGCATGGGCGGCCGGCCGTCAAGCTCCCTGTTTCTGTTCATGGTTTCGTAGCAATTAAACAGCGCGTCCGCCTCGTGGGGCAGCGGGCGCTCTGTTTTCTCGGGGATATATTCATCGTAGATTATCATGTCCAGCTCAGAGGCATCGAAGCCGCGCAGATTGGCAACAGTGGACAAAGCGCAGGTGTAGCCATATGGCTCGCCCGTTATGATCGTTTTACCCTTGTCGTCCGTTTCATACGGCACAAATGCAGCCAGGCCCTTAGCAACCGGGGCGGTGGTAATCTGTAGGCCCGTGTCCCTGCACACGGGTTTCATGGGGGAGAATTGGGGCTTGTTGATTATGTCAACCTGCGTCTGCCGTCTGCGCATGAACATGAAGCGCTTGCCATCTTCCACGGAGGTCCGCAACGCCCCGTAAGTCTTGCCCGTGCCGCGCCCGCCGTTCAAGAGGATGAACGGATAGCCCGTATCACGAACAGCCCGTATATTGATATAGCCGTTTTCATCATAAAGTTTCATGTACACACCTCCATAAGAAAACCGGGAGAGCTCGCGCCCTCCCGGTCCATGTTTATTGTGTTACTCGCCAGCGTAAGCGCAAGTGTAGAACTTGCGCCCGGCCTTGGAGGTGCCGCTGATAACCTCGATACGGGTCACGCCATCCGGGCCGAAAAGGTCCACCATCTTGAAAAAGTCCTCCCGGAACGTGGCGGAGTTGGTCGCCAGGGTCTCCCCCTCGGGGGTGAGGATCGCCAGGACCGTCCGCTCGTTGCCGTCCGTGTCCTCGTCGAGATACTCCGCATAGGCGGACACATCCAGGACACAGCCCTCATTGTCGCTCATTTTCTGCGTCTTGGGGCTCATGGTGAGGTCATACTGCTGCTTCTTGGTGAGGGGGTTGGGGTAGCTGTTCAGAATCTTCATTGTGTTTCGCTCCTTTAATAGAATGTGTTAGCCCGTATGGGGCACTATCATAATAGCACACACTGTATTGATTGTCAATAGTAATTTTAGGGCATGGGGTGGTGGATGATGGTGAGGGTGGTGGTAATATGACTGGAATATGACATTATGTCAGTAACAGTATTTCCGCCTACCATCATCCTTGCTCTTTTTAGCCCAGACTGATATTCAACATCGGCAACCATATACTGTTCTGCATTATCCGGTAAATAAGAAGCACCGAAAAATAGACTACTATTATCGACAGATTTTAACGGTTTGAGCATAGATAGCGGATATACGCCCATGCCAAGCACAGCACCGTCTACCACCAAAAACATATTGATAGAATTTTCTACGTTCGCCATATATGCCAACTGACTCGATGTGTAATCACCAAACGGATTTGCCATCGTCCCCGTGATGGTCTCCACGTAATTGGAATTCCCGCCGTCACCCCCTCCACCTGCCGCAATGCCCAGCAAGAAAGATTCGGTATCAAGCATTACTATCCCCCCAGTCATAGGCAATACCACCGTAGACGATAAGCACCCGCTTGGGGTTATCCGCCACGATGATGATGCTACCGTCACCGATGCCATCCATGCTTTCCAGCACGTAGCCGCTGCCGCTGGCTGTCAGCTCGTTTGCAGCGCAAAATATAAGTGCTCGCTGGTTGTCGCCATTGCCGTTCAATTCGATAGTCATAAAGCTATCACCTCCTACATTTAAATATATAAGAAACTCCATCAAATGTCAATATCAATGTAAACACGACTGCGCAAAAGCCGCTCATAATCCCCAGCCAGGCCCAAGGTGTAGGTGCTGGGGCGCAAGTTTACGTTGGGGGTGATCGCAACCTTATGGCCGTCTATCTCATACTCCGAAAGCTCGGGGCTGTCATTGTAAACTGCTTCAAGTCCGCCTGCCTCGACGAACACAAAGCCCAGGCGGAACGCTTCAACACCTGCCGCAGCATCACTCAATACCCAGGGGATCATGCCCAGCTGACGCATTTGTACGCCCGCCCGTTGAAGCTCTCGCGCCCCTGCCGTTTTACCCACGCCTGCAACCGTACTGTGGAGCACTTCCAGGCCGTTATTGTCTATGGTTGTGTATACGTACTTTTTTGCGCCCCAGGTCCGAAAGGCCGCCATGTCATCCTCAATCTCAAAAACGCCCATGTAATGGGTGATACCCTGGGGATCGTCGGCAAAAGCACCGCTTTTCTTGCTGGCCTTTATCCTCGCGGTATTATAGGCCGTCCAGTCCACAAAGCCCAGGTATTTTATACTGTCTGTGTCGCAATAAAGAAACTCGGCCCCCTGGTCTATTACGGTCCATATGCCCTCATGCAGCCGATAGCGGGCCCAGGCCGTAACCCATACCCCCCACTGATAACAGAGGAAAAGCCGCTTTTTGTTATCGTCCAATACGGAGGCTTCGCTCTTGCTTGTGTCCTCCAAAAAGTATTTAAGCTCGCCCGTCTTGGGGTCGATTGCGCCGTCCTGGAAATACTGTATCAGCAGCTTGGCCGGATTTTGGGCCATCATGCCATATATGGAATTGAGCTTGTTCTTGCTTTTGGTATAATATACGCCCTGGCCGGGTACGTTCTTCAATGCCGTCTTGGCCTTGTAGTAGTCAATAGCCGTCTTAATGAGGGACGCAGGCAAGGGGCCGTATCTTGCGTGTGAGACCTCGTAGAAAACTATGTCCCGCCATTTATATTCGCGCAGCAGGATTTTTAAATCCACGTCGGTGATCGTCGTTTCAAGATAGCCCGCCTCTAACAGTCGCCCATTATCACGGGTGACGGGGATTGTCACGCCATCGGGAAAAGTCATAGGCATGATATTGCGGCACTTATCCGTAGACAAGTACGGGCAGGGCCAGTCCGATTCCCGGAGCTCCAGGCCGCAAATGGCAACGCACATTAAAACCGCTCGCTTGCGGACCTCGATCAGCTTTACAACATCTTCCAGGCTCAACGGCTCCGGCTCAGTATAAAATTGGGAAACTGGAAAAAGGTCATTGCAAACATCATCCGGGTAGCTGCTGCTGCGGTCTGCACTGTGCCCATTGTGGACAGTCTGGCCGGCAAAGTGCCTGCTCGCATGGGTGTCACCGCCTCGGAATGCGTCGCGCAGCTTTTTAAAAGTAGCATAGTCCGGGAGCTGGCCCTGCACATAGCCGTGTGATACCTGCCGCATAGCCCGCTTTGCGTCTCTGCGCACGTACCCGGTTGAAGTCAATGGGAATGTGTACAAGTTGTCACCATCCGCAGCCATTTCAATGGTAATTGCCTCGACCAGCCCTATAACGTCATTTACACAATATTCCAGCTCGGTCTCCGTCAACTCAGTCCAGGAAAAGCGCCGGGCTGTGTATTCATAATCGGGCAGCTTTTGATGCTGGGTCCCCATCTTCTTCAAGTAATCCTTTAAGCTCATGTTACTGTGTAGATAGCTGCACCTAAATTCAAGATGTTCATATATTGCCTTTAGTATCTTGCGCTCCTTTATTGAAAATACGTTGTCAGTCTCAAAGCGCAGCACACCGCGCAGGAAGAAGAACTCAAAAGAGAGATTGTGAACAAAAGTGCAAAGGGTCGCCCCCTTTGGCAGCGCGAGCCCCAACATTTCCACGAAATCTAAAAATTCGCCCCAGGTCCGCCCCACAACGCACACCACATCACTAAAGCACCATTGCCACACGTACATAACACTTTGTTCTATTTCTTCAATCCGGGTCGTTTCAATGTCAAAGGCCGTCACAATATCCAGGTACTTCACCTTGCTTTTCGTCTTTGGGTTGCCGGGGGCTCTCTTTTGTATGGAGAGCCCCCGGAACCACCGCCAGGGGAATTTGGAGGGCGGCACTATCTTCATCCGGCCTCGCCGCCTTGCTTCTTCTGCTTCCTCCGCTTGCGCTGCTGCTCATTGCGCTTCTTCCGGGCGGCCTCCTGCTTGTTGAACTCCTTTATTAGATCGTCCGCCGATACCTCGCGCCCTTTTGCGTTCTGCTTCTTGATATAGGTTTCCAACTTGCCCTTTGCCCGTACCCAGGCGGCAAAGTCCTCTTTCACTGTCTGCCAAGGTATGCCCTGCTCCTGGTAGAACTCGAAAACCTCTACAGCCTCGGGAGAGCCAATGCTGTGCGTTACCTTGTTGTCGCGGTAATGCTCCATGAACTCCCCAAACTCTTTAATATTTGTAGTCGTTACTCCCGTGTAGCCGCGCTCCTGCAAAGTGCGTACTGCCGCTGCCTGCTGGGCGCGAATGCCGCGCACGCTCCCAGTCTTGGCCGCGATAAAACGGGCCAGCTGGGGCAGCTTGGCCGCCAGGGCTTCTGTACTCTGTCCACGGGCGGGCGCGTACTGGCCCACGTTCTTTCTGTAGGCATAGCTGCCGGGCTCGGCCACGGCCAGCCGGGAAAGCCTCTTTTGCGCAATGTCACGCAGGCGGGAGTATTCCCTGCGGATCATCTGCGGGGTCCACACCTCGGCATTGTTCGTGATCGCCTCTTTAGTGTACCACTCCAAATTGTTGCGGGGGTCCATCTGGTCAGTTGTCAGTTTCGGCATGGTCTACTTCCTCCTCAATCGTTGCCGCATTCACGGCCAACTTGATGCGCAGCAGGGCCGAAACACTGATATTCAGCGCCTTGGCCTCCCGCTGCAACCGTTCCACCTGCTCAGCAGGCAGGCAGATGCAGATCGTTTTTACATTGCGTGCCATGTGTTCACCTCCTCACCGCCCACTGGAGCCGAATACACAACCGATTAAAGCGGCAGTGAATTCGCTTCTTGATTCTTGTCATACCACAAACACCTCCGCAAACCAATGCAGCAGGGCCAGCAGCAACAGCCCGGACAGGATCGTGACTACCCCTATAAGGACCTCCCGCAGCTCGCCCCTCTTGTTCTTATTCTTGTGCTTCATGTATAACACCTCCTCAGAGATACTATAACACTATATGTATTGATTGTCAATACTTTTCCTGCTCCCCATCCATGTGTCCGATATATTGTACACCAAGGCCGGGGCCGAGCGCAAGGACAAGCGCTGCGATCTGTCCAATAAACCGGACAGTTGCAGGTTGACATAATGGGAAGTTGTTATGTAAACCAAGGGGGGGGTTATGTAATCG
>Ga0326511_10003169_pt1 | contig 13242 bp, 8 predicted proteins | sample 0_2496_0518_D_FD_203701 | JGI IMG/M metagenome (GOLD analysis project Ga0326511, IMG submission 203701) | Bovine rumen microbial communities from UC Davis, California, United States - 0_2496_0518 | ecosystem: Host-associated > Mammals > Digestive system > Stomach > Rumen | place: USA: California... | reverse complement strand
CGCTTAATTTACCAGACTAAAGAATGTGATAGATGAAAAACTCTATAACATTCCAGCATAACGGCTCTGCATGGCTCATGGTCATGTGGAGCCTTTTCTTTTCCCTGCTCATCGTGAGTGGGGCATGTAGCAGGCATAGCGATGCCGACAATCTCAGCGCCCTCGAGCGCGAAGTGAAGGCCATGCGCCAGTGTCAGCGCAAGGCGGACAACCTTAATTTCTACCTGCATAAGAATAATGCCGAGAAACTCATCGTGAAATACTCCTCACGTCAGAATTCCCTTTCCGATGCCGAACTGCATCAGTTCTTGCTCTCCAAGGGTTATTACAACATTATCTATTCTGACTACCTCCTCCAGATAGGCAACCGTCGCGAGGCTGTCAGGGTTGTTGACAGTCTTGCCCGAGATAAATCACTCAACCTCAACGTCGATACCATGCTGTGGCTCAACTACCTTGTGCATCAGGGGCAGGCAGGCTACCATCCCTATGCCATCCGCAAGAACCGCAAGAGCATAGAGCAGGGCTACGACTGCCTCACGCAGAGCTATATCCTTGCCTCGCGCAACGGGGTAGATAAGTATAAGGCTATCTCCATGCAGTGGCTCAGCCAGTATCTGCTCATCGACAGCATCATGGGCGTGGTAAGGGAGTTTGACCCTGCCTCGCTGCGATATATCAATGAGGATGGCGTAGCCGACTCGCTCCTTGCGGGCAACCTTGCCCAGAGGGCACTCAACATCTTTCTCAAGCAGAAAGACTACTACTACACAGCCAATGCCTGGCGCAATCTTGCCACCTGTTATTTCTACATTGGCGATGCCTACACCTCGCTGCAGTGCCTTAACAATGCACTCGCCAATCCTGCCATCGACTCCATGCCCGACCTCAAGGCGAGCGTCAGCGAACAGATGTCCATGTCCTATGCAGCCCTCGACGATAAGGTTATGAGCGACCACTATCGCAACCAGTATCTCGACCTGCAGGACTCCACCCGTCAGGACCGTCAGTATGAGGCTCGCATCATAACACTCGAGAATACCACCCATCGCATCTGGATGCTCGTGGCTCTCGCCTTTGCCGTCTTCCTTCTGTTGTGCATCATTGCCGTGGTGCTTGTGCGCCTGCGCCATCGCAAGAGTGCCAAGGAGGGCGAGAAGAACGACCTCGACACCCTTCGCGACCAGCTCTCCATCCTTCGCCTGCAGTATAGCGACGCCCAGCGAGCCATGGTGGAGCAGCGCGCGCGCGTGAGTATTATAAGCGGTATGCTGTCCCTCATCGAGCGTCTGCGCCATGCTGTTGCCCGTAAGGATAACGACTATGCCCGTGAGATAACCCGCGACATAGAGCAGCAGAACGCCATGCTCACCCAGTGGATAAAACTCAACCAGGGCAAGATAAGTCCTAAGATTGAGACCTTCCCCATATCCGACATCCTCTCCATCGTTGAGCAGTCGCGTCAGAACCTCGCTGCCCAGGGAATCATTCTTGAAGTACAAAGTGACAAGGTACAAGGTGACAAAGTACAAGGTGACAAGGTACAAGGTGACAAGTCTCCCTTTAAGGGAGATTTAGAGGGTCTCTTGGTGCGAGCCGACAAGAGCCTCACACTCTTCATCATCAACACCCTCATCGACAATGCCCGCAAGGCTATCACTGGCAAGGGCAAGATAACCATCACCCTCACCCCTCAGCCTGTAACCGGACGCGGAGCTACGCTTGCAAGGCAAGACAGCCTCTCCATAGCCATTGCCGATACTGGCAAGGGCATGACAGCCACCCAGCTCGAACACCTCTTCGAGGTCAAACCCCTCAAAGACGAGGCCCAGGAGGGTAGGGGAGGCTATGGTTTCGGATTGCAGAACTGCCGAGGCATCATCGACCGCTATCGCAAGATTTCGAGCATCTTCTCCGTATGCCACATCGAGGCACAGTCAGCGGTGGGCAAAGGCACCACCATCACCTTCACGCTGCCTTCAGTGCTGAAGATGCTCATCATGCTGCTCGTCATGTCAGTCAGCCAGAGTGCCTTCGCTAAGCCAGGCGACGACATCGAACGCTATGCCGACTCGCTCTATCAGTGCAATGTGGAAGGGCGCTTCCGTGAGGCTTCACTCTATGCCGACACCTGCAAGACCTTCACCCACAACTCTCTCGATGTGCCTGAAGATAAGCAGGTTACCTTCCTCTCCATCTATAATGAGACAGCAGTAGCAGCCCTTGCCCTGCACCAGTGGCATCGCTATCAGTATTACAACTACCTCTACACCCAGCTCTATAAGCAGGCTACGGCTGATAAGACCCTGCCCGACTATAGCAAGAAGAAAGAGCAGGGCGAACTCATAGCCAACATTGCCATGGTGGTGGTTCTCTTGCTCATAGCCAGTCTGTTGCCCCTCATGTGGTTCACCTACTTGCGTCCGTTGCTCCGTCAGCGAAGGGAAGTCCGTCGTCAGCAGACCCTCTTGGAGGAAGAGATTGTCAAGGCTCAGATAGCCTATGACCGCATCCATGTGCAGAACAATATCGTCAGCAACCAGCTCAGCACCATCAAGCACGAGACCATGTATTACCCCACACGCATTCGTCAGTTGCTCGATGCAGGCGACAGCCAGTTCTTGCGCTCCAGTAGGTGCTCAGGCGCAGAGCGGAACCAGGAAGTTGACGATACTGTAGCCTATTACGCCAAGCTCTACACCCTCCTCAGCCGTCAGATGGTAGGAGGCGAAGCCCTGCAGAGCCATTTCAGCGTTAAGAAGATAGACCTCTCAACTCTCAACTCTCAACTCTCAACTCTCAACAGTCACCTCTCCGTCCTCGCCAACGAAGAGCTCCTCACTTACCTTCAGCTCCTGCTCAAGCGTCATAACTCAGGCACAGCCCCTGAAGTCAGGGTAGTAGAAGATTCTGCGCCCAATCCTCGTTATGTCACCCTTGCCTTCACCATGCATCAGAGTGACATCACCCCCGAGAGCCTCCTCACTCTCTTCACTCCGAACACTCCTCACACCGACTACCTCGTTATGCGTCAGATAGTTAGAGAAATCGCCGATGCCACCCTCGCCTACGGAGCAGGTATCCATGCCACCCTCACAGACCATCTGCCCACCATTCTCGTCACACTACCCAGAGCCCTGTAGCCTCCGTTTGTATCAATAAGTCAAAGAACACGATGCAAAGGTACCACTTTAACTTAATATGGACAAATTTTGGGTAGTTTTTAACATTTTAGCCTCTCCCCTCCATAGAGGCATTACTTTTAGCATATAAAAGCATTACTTCTACCGCTAAAAGCATTACATTTAGCGCTAAAAGCATTGCTTTTATCTTTGCTCCGTTTTTCCCTCCGTTCAGCATGGTTACGTACCACGTAACCCACTGAACTACAGTCCGTTGCAAGAAAAGTCACTTTTCCTCTCTGAAAAGCGGTTTTTGCACACTTTCGCCCTTTTGTGCATAGTAGTTTTTAACAAATCAGTCATTCGTTATACCTTTGTCAGGGTTAAGTTCCTCCCCCTCCATTCAATTTATTTCAGGCATCTTGCAGTTTTTGTCAACTTTGTCAACTTTGTCAACTTCTATTTTTTTGATGCTTGAGATTTTGATGGTTGATGGTCCTGTGTAAAGGAAGAGGGGAAACTATATAAAAATTATATTTTATAATTTTTATATTAAAGGGGTAATAGATATATAATATATATATATGCGTGCGAGCGCGAGGCAAGGTTGACAAAGTTGACAAAGTTGACAAAGTTGACAAAGTTGACAAAGTTGACAAAATAATGTTTGTCTTTTTATGTCTTTTTGTCTTTTCCTGATTTTGGTTGACAGTTTTTTGTTATTTTACTGGGTTGGTTGACATTAGTTTTACTGACAGCCTTTGTCTTCGTTTTCGTAGGCGTCAGCCTCCTTCCATGTCCATCTGAGTTATTCGTGTTTTTTTTTCTTAGGGGGTCGCGAAACGCGACACCCCTTGCAGGGGAGTAACGAAACGTGACACCCTTTTAGGTGTGACACTATTAATGACACCCCTCAATCTGAAAATGTTGCGAATGTTGCGCGCAAAAATAAATAAAATTTATTTTGTGTTTTTCTCTCGTTTTAGTACCTTTAGATAAGGTTTTTGCACTCGGAAAAGCAAAAATAAATAAAATTTATTTTGTGTTTTTCTCTCGTTTTAGTACCTTTGCACTTGATTTATGCCAAAGGATAGGAATGATATAGTGAGACTGAAGAGTCAAAGGCTGTTGCACAGCAAGGCGGAGCTGGACGCTCTGCCTAAGGGCAAACTGCTGATAAACACGATAAATGCTTTTTCGTATAATAATGCGAAGAAGGATGAGGCATTTGCCGAGGCTCTGGTGAATGGCGATGTGCTGATACCTGACGGTATGAGTGTGGTGAAGGCTTGTCAGTGGCTGAAGAGCCCTGATGCACCCAAGGAGAGGGTGGCAGGATGGGACTTGTTTATGCACGAGATGAGGAAACTGAATGCTCTGAAGCCTCTGGAGACATCTATTCACCACGAGCGCAAGAGGGTGCTGTTCTTTGGTTCGAGTGAGAAGGTGCTTGATGTTATTAAGGAACGCGCGCGTAAAGATTTTCCGAACCTTGAGGTGGTGACATACAGCCCGCCCTATAAGGATGAGTTCTCTGTGGAGGAGAGCAAGGCGATGGTGGACTTTATAAACGATACCGACCCAGACCTGATGTGGGTGGGTATGACTGCTCCTAAGCAGGAGAAGTGGACTTACCAGCATTGGGAGGAGATGAAGATAAGTTGCCATGTGGGCACGGTGGGGGCTGTGTTTGACTTCTATGCCGGCACCACGAAGCGTGCTCCGCTGTGGTGGCAGCAGCACGGCATAGAGTGGCTGTACAGGCTGATGAAGGAGCCTCGCAGAATGTGGAAACGCTATATCATAGGTAATGTGGAGTTCCTGTGGTATGTGATAGGGGAGAAACTGAAAGGTTAAAAAAATATAATTCGTTAGCCTTAATTCCTATTTCCTAATTCCTATTTCCCAATTTTTTAGTAATTTTGCACCCGATTTAGTCCGTCGTGGGCTCGAGTAAGTGCTGACAGGAGGTCAGACGCCCAGCGGAGATAACCCAATTTTACAATAAAAAAAGCATGTACGCAATTGTAGAAATTCAGGGTCAGCAGTTCAAGGCTGAGGAGGGCAAGAAGCTCTTCGTTCACCACATGAATGGTGTAGAGGAAGGCCAGGCTGTTGAGTTTGACAAGGTGCTGCTCGTAGACAATGCAGGAGCAGTGACAGTAGGCGCACCAACGGTAAGCGGTGCAAAAGTAGTTTGTGAAGTAGTGAACCCACTCGTTAAGGGCGACAAGGTCATCGTGTTCAAGATGAAGCGTCGTAAGGACGAGCGCAAGAAGAACGGTTTCCGTGCTCAGTTCACTGAATTAGTAATCAAATCAGTAGTAGCTTAAAACCAAAGGAGGACTAAAGAATGGCACATAAGAAAGGTGTAGGTAGTTCTAAGAACGGACGTGAATCAGCTTCACAGCGACTTGGTATTAAGATTTTCGGTGGTCAGAAGGTTGTAGCAGGCAACATCATCGTTCGCCAGCGTGGCAACAAGCACTTCCCAGGTGCAGGCGTTGCACAGGGTAAGGACGACACCCTCTATGCTCTCGTTGACGGTACTGTAAACTTCCACAAGGGAAAGTACGACAAGAGTGTAGTTTCTGTTATACCTGAGGCTGAAGCTTAAAAGAAGGTCAGAAGGATAACCTACAAAAAAAGTCCACGAGGCTCCAAACACCTCAATGACTATAAACTTGTATAAACAAAAAAAACTTATTCCAAACACTATAGGGAGGGTTGCAGTAAAGCTACCCTCCCTCTTTTTATGCCTAAATGTGGGGGTGGGAAGAAAAAAGTTTGAAAAATGTTTGGAGGTTACAAAAAAAAGCAGTACCTTTGCACTCGCATTTGAGAAATCAAGCAACAAGGATGGCTCCTTAGCTCAACTGAATAGAGCATTTGACTACGGATCAAAAGGTTGCAGGTTTGAATCCTGCAGGAGTCACAAAGACGGGGATGCAACTACTTATGATGAGTGGTTGCATTTTTTTGATTAAGAATAAACTGAAACTATAATTAAAACCTATGGATACAAGGAAAATGAAGAGTGTGATGCTGGCAGTATTGGCTATGCTGATATGGCAGAATGCTGTGGTAGCTCAAAAGGCAGAGGATGTGCTGGAAACGGCTCGCAGAGTGAATGACTACTTTATGCAGAAGTGGCCAGACCCCAAGAAGGATACGTTTGTGAAGAACAAGGTGCGACCAAGTTCGCTATGGACTCGCGGAGTGTATTACGAGGGGCTGATAGCACTATACGGCATAGATGCTCAGCAACGCTATCTGGACTATATAGACGAGTGGGCAGAATACCATAAGTGGACTCCACGCTATGGCACCAAGACCACCCATGCCGACGACCAGTGTTGTGCGCAGACCTATCTGGACAGATATGGCATGGTGGGCGACAGGAAGATGATAGACAGCGTGAGGGTGAATCTGGAGAAGCAGATGGCATCAGGACGTGTGGACTACTGGACATGGATAGATGCCATACAGATGGCTATGCCTGTGTATGCGAAGATGTATCGCCACACTGGAGACACAAGATATATAATGTACGCGCGCGACTGCTATGAATGGACTCGCAACGAGTGTGGTGGAGGATTATGGAACAAGCAGGAAGGCTTGTGGTGGAGAGACAAGGACTTTGTGGCTCCATACAAGGAGCAAGACGGCATGAACTGCTACTGGAGCCGAGGCGACGGATGGGTAGTGGCTGCGCTCGTAAGGACGATAGATGAGATAACTGCCACCAAGGGCCATGAGCAGAACAAGGAGGTGGAGGCTTTCCTCGCAGAACTGAAGGAGGACTATCTCGACATGATGAAGGCTCTGCTGAAGTGTCAGCGAGAGGACGGATTCTGGAATGTCAGTCTGATGTCGCCTGTAACCTTTGGCGGACCAGAGACCTCAGGCACAGCACTCTTTACGATGGGCATGGCTTGGGGCATAAGGAATGAGATGCTGCCAAGAGAGGAGTATCGCCCTGCAGTTGACAAGGCATGGAAGGCTATAGCCGAAAAGGCAATACACGTAGACGGATTCATAGGCTATCTGCAGGGTACAGGCAAACAGCCAAAAGACGGACAGCCAGTGACATACACCAGTGTGCCAGACTTTGAGGACTATGGTGCTGGATGCGTGTTGCTGGGAGCAGTGGAGTATTACAAAATGTTGCAGACATGGCCTGACGGCACAGTGATGTCGGAGTTTTTCTCTAACACCAGGAAGGTGAATGTGGCAGAACTGGGCAGGCAGTACGTGATAACAGACTATGGAGTGAAGAACGACTCAACGCTGCTGCAGACGGATGCCATACAGGCTGTGATAGACAGATGCAGCGAAGAGGGTGGGGGTGTAGTGGTGATACCTAAGGGCACATTCCTCACAGGCTCCCTGTTCTTCAAGAAAGGTACGCACCTGCACGTGAGTGGCAGGCTGAAGGGCTCTGACCGCATAAGGGATTTCAAACTGATGACAACACGAATGGAGGGGCAGACGCTGAAGTATTTTGCTGCCATGATAAATGCTGACGGTGTGGATGGTTTTACCATAACGGGCGACGGAACGAAGCGCGACGGCACTATGCCATCGGAAAGCGGCTTCTCTTCTAATACTTCATGCATAGACGGCAATGGCTATCTGTATTGGGAGGAGTTCAGGTACAGAAGGCTGTATAACCCAGAGTGTACCAACCTTGAGGCTATGCGTCCAAGACTGGTGTATATCTCTAACAGCAAGGATGTTACCGTGCAGGATGTATATCTTATTAATTCTCCCTTCTGGACTAACCACCTGTATCGTTGCAGTAATGTGAGGTATCTGGATTGCTTTATCTATGCCCCAACCAAGGGTGTGGTGATAAAGGGGAGCGACAAACAGTATGGTGCTCCGTCGAGCGATGCTATAGACCTGGACGTGTGTCATGACGTGCTGGTGCACGGATGCTTCATGCAGGTGAACGATGATGCCGTAGTGATTAAGGGCGGTAAGGGAACATGGGCTGACCAGGACCCTGACAACGGTCCTGTGTATAACGTGCTTGTGGACGACTGTGTCTATGGCAGGGTGCATGGCTGCTTGACGGTGGGTTCGGAGTCGATAGACGACTGGAATATCGTGATACGAAATATAAAGTTTAATAATGCTGACCGTGTGCTGTGGCTGAAGATGCGCCCTGACACCCCACAACAGTACAGGCTGATAAGTGTGGAGAATGTCAGCGGCACCTGTGGCTCATTTCTCGTTATTCGTCCTTGGACACAGTTCTATAATCTCGGCGATCGTAAGGATATGCCTCTGTCTCACTGCTGCGATGTGACGATTAGGGACATTGACGTGGATGCAGATAACTTCTTTGATGTAGGCACGTCAGATAAGTATGAGCTCAGCAACTTCACTTTCGAGAATTGTAGGATAAAAGACAAGAAAGGTGCCTTCAATCCCTCGCTTATAAATGGATGTAAGGTGGAAAATGTGAAGTTTTTTTAAGAAATATGTTAAGTAGTTAGAAATTTAACAAAGAAAAATTTGCACATAAGACGGAAAAGTTGTACCTTTGCACTCAAATTTGTGTTCGTGCACAGTATGAGCACAGATATATGCAAAGATTTAGGTATACTTAGGGATAATAGAATTATAACATAACTACAACAAATGAAAAAGTTTTTACTTACGCTCGCAGTAGCAGTTTCTGCTCTGACAGCAAACGCTCAGGATGAGGGCGGATTTTACGGAAACAAGTTTTTTGACAACTGTTTCATTGGTGTAAACGGTGGTGTGGGTGCAGGTACCACACACAATGCTATTTTCAAGAACACTAACTGGAATGCAGGTCTGCGTCTGGGTAAGTTCTTCTCTCCAATCTTCGGTTTCGGTATCGAGGGTAACCTCTACTTCAACAACCGTCACGGCTCCTATGTTAACCCACAGGGGGGTAACAACCTTTCAGGCGGCAACACAGTACACTACTCCAACGTAGGCTTCTTCGGCATGATTAACCTGATGAACGCTGTCGGCAACTATCTTGGTGAGCCACGTAAGTTTGAGATATTCTTCGTACCAGGCTTCTCATGGGGTCATAACTTCGGTAACAACCCTACACCTGAAGGCACAAAGATGAACACTCTCAACAACAAACTTGCGTTTGACTTCGCTTATAATTTTGGTAAGTTCCAAGAGTGGCAACTCTACCTTGAGCCATCTCTCAACTATTGTATTGCAGGTGTTGACCACGAGAACGACGACCACTCTAACAAGATTGTCAAGTACAATATTAACAACTCTTTCCTCCAGCTTAACCTCGGTCTGGTCTATAAGTTCAAGACTTCAAACGGTGCTCACAACTTCATGCTCGTTGAGGCTTGTGACCCAATGGAGCTCGACGAGCTCAACAATGCCGTAAACGACCTGCGTGCTAAGGATAGCGCAAATGTCAAGACCATCGCTAACCTGGAGAAGGAAGTTAAGGACCTGCAGGACGCTCTCAACGAGTGTAACGCTAAGCCTGCTGTAGCTACAGTAATAGAGCCTAACCTCCCAGCAGTGTTCTATCAGGTAAACAAGGCTGTCATCAGTCCTGCTCAGCAGCAGAATGTACAGATTGCAGCTGACGTGCTGAAGAATCACCCAACATACCGCGTACAGGTTAAGGGCTACGCTTCACCAGAGGGTCCACACGCTAACAATACCTCTCTCGGCATACGTCGTGCAAACGCTGTGAAGGATCTGCTCACTAAGAAGTATGGTATTGCAGCTGACCGTATTGAAGCAGAAGGCTGTGGCGAGACAGACCAGCTCTTCGAGACATACGAGTTCAACCGTTGCGCAATCCTCTTCCTCAAGAAGTAACTATACTAACTAATCAATATTTGAAATCCCGATGTTCTCTTTGTAGAGCGTCGGGATTTTTTTGTATAATAAAGAGGTACAAGAGAGACAAGAGGTGCAAGAGATGGTAGAATAAGGGCACACACGTTACAAGGTGGTATAGATAACAAAAAAGGAAGACCATAACAGTCTTCCTTTTTTGCGGTGCGTACGGGACTCGGACCCGTGACCTCCAGCGTGACAGGCTGGCATTCTAACCAACTGAACTAACGCACCAAGCGTTAAATGTGTTATGAGAACCCTGTTTATAGGGTAGTGATTGGAGCGGTGCGTACGGGACTCGGACCCGTGACCTCCAGCGTGACAGGCTGGCATTCTAACCAACTGAACTAACGCACCAAACTCTACTTGAGAGGCACTGATTGCTCAAATGCGAGTGCAAAGGTACTATTTTTTCTTTAATCTACCAAATAATTGCAGTGTTTTTTTTTGAGCATAGCTTTATTTTGTGCTTCTTGAGAGAGTGAGCTAAGCTATTGGGTTGTTCCGTTTCTTAGCACGTGAGAATTATTCTGCTTTCTTTGTGCGTGCAGGACGACGGCGAGGCTTTTTAGGTTTTGCCTCTGGCTGTGCAGGAGCAGATGCAGGACTTTCTGATGCAGGGGCAGTTTCAGCAGTTTCCTTTTGTGGTGCTTCTATAGGTTGTGGCGCAGTTTTTGGCGCTACATCCTGCTTGGGTTGCTCCTGTTTAGGCTGTTCCTGCTTTTGTTGTTGCTGCTTCTGCTTTTGCTGTTTCTGCTTTTGCTGCTGTGATTTTTGCTGAGGCTGTTGCTTTTGGGTAGTAACATTCTCTGGCTCGGCACCAATGAAGAGGTTGTCTCCACGATGCTTGTCGCCAGGACGGAATGCATCCTGCCACAGGGTGAGTTTCTCTACTTCAGCACGCTTAGGCAACTGAGCAATATCCTCCATCCATGATTTCTTGCAAGCCATCTGTATGTAGTATAACTGACGGGTGTAGTAGTCAAGCATACGGAGGTCGTCGAAGGTGAAGACCATAGGACGGAGGGTGGCATACTTGCTGTTCCAGTCGGCATCGCTGATGTTGTTGATGCGTTGCAGGTCGTCACACAGTCCGATAGAACGTATTGCCACACTTGCATCATTAGTTATAAGGAGTACCTTCTTGCCTTCAGCAAAGAGTTCTACCACACGGTGAACTATGGCTGGATCGGCAAATGAGGCATGATGGCTCTCGGCACTTATGCCTTCGATGCGCAGACGATTTTCGCGCTGTTGTGCAAGGATAAGTCTTTTTGCAAGACGTGCAGCTGCATTCAGACATACTATATTGTCAGTAAAGTCAGCTTCCTTGTGGTTGGTAGGGTCTTGCATGGCAGCAAAGCGGTCAATCTCCTCATAGGTCTCACCCATCATCATGAATTTTCCACCACGATGTTTCATCAGTTTGGAGATAAATTCCAACTGGCGCTCAAATTGCAGACGTGCATTAACTCGAGGGTCGGAGTGGCTTGATGTATGTCCGATAAGCAGTTCTAGCCAGATGTTAGTATCGCTGATAACTATGTCATAGTCAAGCACATTGGCAAGAGTCTCTTCGAGGAACTTGTATCGTTTTTCCAGTTCATCGAGAGTGAGTTGCTGTATCTGCTGGTCAGTCAGCACTATGGCACGTTGAGGTGCCTGTGCCAATTCGATGATATCGTTAATCTTGATGTCAGGCAGGGCAGGGATAGGGAGCACTCCCTTAAACTCCTTTTTAGGTTGCTGAACTGCTGCTTCTGGTTGCATAGTTTCCAGTTGCGGTTGCTTAGTCTCCAGTTGCGGTTGCTTAGCTTCCGTGTCTGGTTGCTTAGTTTCCGCGTGTGGAAGCATAGCTTCTGCAGACTCAGTTGTAGCCCCGTTTGTTACTACCTCTTCAGGTGCTGTTTCTGTTGCTTCCTGTACTGTTTTTTTCTTTGTAGCACGAGGTTTGCGTAATGTCGTTCTTTTTGTTGTCGCAGCCTTCTTTGGCTTTTCTGTCTTGTTGCTCGCTTGAGCTTCGTTCTGTGTTTCTATAGGAGCCACTTCCTTAACAGACTCCTCTTTAGTCGTTTTTTTTGTTCTCATTATGATTTTTTTTGCATATATTTTTGAAAAATCACGACAAAGTTACTATATTTAGTAATAAAAAATGGCATAGATGTTGTTAATAATCCGTAAAATGTTTGATTAAGCCGAATTTATTGTGTATCTTTGCAAAATATTTACGCCCGTGCGCGCAATATATATATAGTACCCACGTTGTAGTGTAGAGAAGAGAATTTTTAAACGTATAAGGAAGATAAATGAGACAACTTAAGATTCAAAAAAGTATTACCAACCGTTCGAGCGAAGCTCTTGACAAGTACCTTGTAGAGATTGGACGTGCACCACTGATTACTATCGACGAAGAGATAGAACTGGCACAGAAAATAAAGAAGGGTGGTCCAGAGGCTGAACGCGCTAAGGATAAGTTGGTTACTGCTAACTTGCGTTTTGTGGTTTCTGTTGCAAAGCAGTATCAGCATCAGGGATTGTCCCTCACCGACTTGATAGATGAGGGTAATATCGGACTGATTAAGGCTGCTCAGAAGTTTGACGAGACTCGAGGCTTTAAGTTTATCTCATACGCCGTATGGTGGATTCGCCAGAGCATACTGCAGGCTATTGCCGAGCAGAGCCGTATTGTGCGCCTGCCTCTTAACCAGGTGGGTTCGCTGAGCAAGATTAACCACGAGATAAACAAGTTTGAGCAGGAGAACCAGCGTCACCCAAGTGTAGGTGAGTTGTCTGAGGCTACTAACATCGACGAGGAAAAGATTGGTCAGAGCCTTATGGCTGACGGTCACCACGTTAGTATTGACGCTCCATTCCAGGACGGCGAGGAAAACTGTATGCTCGACGTTATGGCGAGTGGTGATGACTCACGTACTGACCGTACCGTGGACCATGAGTCAATGGCTCAGGAACTGAATGCCGTATTGAACAGAGTATTGAAGGATCGTGAGATAATCATCATCCGCGAGTGCTTTGGCATAGGTTGTCATGAGAAGGGGTTGGAAGAGATAGGCGACGAACTCGGACTGACACGTGAGCGTGTACGCCAGATTAGGGAGAAGTCTATTGCCAAGCTTCGTGACAGCGGTAATGCAAAGATACTCATAAAGTATCTGGGATAATTCATAGTTTAGAGTATATAGTTTAGAGTTTAAGTTATGAATCACGTAGTAATAATGGCAGGTGGAGTAGGCAGCAG
>Ga0326511_10003168_pt1 | contig 13245 bp, 19 predicted proteins | sample 0_2496_0518_D_FD_203701 | JGI IMG/M metagenome (GOLD analysis project Ga0326511, IMG submission 203701) | Bovine rumen microbial communities from UC Davis, California, United States - 0_2496_0518 | ecosystem: Host-associated > Mammals > Digestive system > Stomach > Rumen | place: USA... | reverse complement strand
CGCGCAGATCGCGGGTGCTGTCCGCGTCAAAGAAGGACTCAGACATAAGTACAGTATTCGTGTGGATCGTGCCTTCAGAGTCGCGTTCAATGAAAATAAGGTGGTCCGGACGTTTGATGATCGCGCGCAAATGGTCCATGGTAGTCATGTCTGCCGAATAGAAGGCATTGCCCTCGAAGTCATAGAAGAACGTTCCTCCGCTGCCATTGTCAACGATCGCACCGCCGGCCAGCGCTGAACCCTGGTTGCCGCCCGCCCTGGTGTAACAGTGCTCAAATACCCAGCTGACGACCCTGGCGACGTTGATCGGATCAGCAAGGTTGTAATTGGTATTGAGCACGGACCTCGGCACATAGAAGCATCCCGGCAGTTCCATATCGGACGGTGTTACATTGGACGCCAGCATATAGCCCAGCGTCGTCAGATATCTCTGATACATGGCTGAGGTGTAATGCATGCCGTCCTGTTTCACATAAATGGCTTTCTGCTCGTCGCTCCAGTTCGTCAGATTGATAATATCGTTGGTATCAATGACCGGGACGCCGTACTCTTTCATGATCGCAGCTTCGAAGTATTTGAAATAGTACCATGCAGATCTGCGCTTTGTCGGATGATTGGCGCGCTGCAGGCAGTAGATCAGAGCCCTCGGATAATTAGCACGGATGTAATCCAGCGTCAGTCGGATGCAGTTGAACGCCTGCGAGTTGCCCTGCGTCCCCTGATGCAGGGCGATGTCCGGCGATCCGAGTGTATCCGCGATCGTGTCGTTGGATACAAGATCATTTGATCCCGCAAGCAGGACAAAGATATCTGCATTGCCCGTGTATGCCTGGACAGTCGCATAGACATTGGACCATCTGGCAGACATGCCGGTATTCACGATGGTGCAGTCCGGATTCGCCTTGATCAGCAGGTCCACTTCAGACTGCGACATCTGCGCGATCGAACTGTCGCCGATCATGACGACCGTTTTTCCGCGCACAAGTTTGTTGTACTCCTCAATATAGATCTTCGCGCTGGAAGATGTGTCATTAAATTTATTCAGATATCTTGTCATAAGTTCTCGATCTCCATGGTTATCTGTTTCTGATTCTCCTGGTATGTAGCCTCCAGAAGGTACTCGGACGCGTGTGCTTCAAGATAGTTCTGAAGGTAAGTCGGAAGATGCTGATTGACAAATCTCATGATGACCTCCTCGATGTCTTCATTAACTTTTGTATCCAGCTCTTTTACCTTCTTCAGGATCCAGTCAAGATTAAGCTGATGGAAATTGGTGTACGGGAACACCGGCCAGAGATTAGGCATAAATCCTCCTTTCTTAATAAATAAGCAGACAGAAGCGGCTTTTCAAGTCTTCAGTGATATATGCGTAGATATTCAGCTTCGGACGGATGTCCAGCTCTTCCCGGAGCATCTGCTGCGTCGTCGTGACGCCGATGTTCCCGGTCCGGCGCGTCTCGTGTGAGATCGTGCCGGTATCCGTTCCGGAACTGTTATCCGATCCGCCATCTGTGCGGTTCCGTGTCTCGGTCACATCCAGCGACGCGGTACCGCGTCCGCTTCCGCTGGATTCGTCCTGCGTCGTGGTCTTCGTGTCGTTGCCATATGTCGCGGAGTTGTAGCCGGCGCGCTGATTTTCAGATGTTCCCTGCGAGGTCTCTGAACTGCTGGACGTGCTTTCCCCGTCTTCCGATCGTGTCAGCGTGTCCGTGCCTGTGCCGCTGCGGGTGCTGGTCGAGCTGTTTCGCAGGTCGCGCGTCTCCAGGTCTGTAACCGTCCCGTCGACGTTCCATATCGGATTATATTCCAGGTCGAAGGTCTCCGCCAGTGATGCCCAGACAGCAGCCTGTCGCCTTCCGTAAAGGGTGAGCGCAGTTTTCATAAAATCCGCGTCAGGGTATATTACTTCAAGATCTGCCGTTTCCATCAGAAGATTCTGAACAAGAGTATCCTTGTTGACGCCTGCGGGCAGTGTCAGTCCATCGAAAAGTGTGTTGTCATAATTATACAGTCCTAGAAACGAGAGCGTCGAGCCGAGCATCGGATCCTCCTTCTTGTTCTGTGAATCTGAGTTTTACGTCGAGATCAAGACCGAAAAGCCTGTTGCAGTCCTCCATGCCGTTGCGGATGGTGTCAAGCCATAACATGGCTTTGGTCTGCGTCTCGGTAGTATTTGCGTTGACCTCGTCGCGGATCAATCGTTCTTTTTTGTCCGTGTTTGCGTTCGGGATCCCTACTTCCGTGCAGAACTGCTGTTTCCATTTCCGCATGTCTTCGAGTATGTCTCCTGCGATGTAGGTGTTCCTAAGATTCTGGTTGAACATCATCCAGTTCGGAGATCCATCATCGTTGAAGAGTTTTTTATCCATGAAGCCGGCCGGATTTCCTGCAGATATCTGATCAAAGACCTTCTTGAATGACTCTGCCTGCTGTTTGTCCGCGCACATGAACACATATGCAAGCTTTGTATTCTGCAGGTTCAGACCGGCAGACTCCGCAGCCAGCGCCAGCATGTCGGAATAATAATCAACGATGTCCATAACGCCGGTGTAATCCGGTTTCAGTTTGATCAGTCCGCACTTGACGCCGATCTGCAGACGGTAAGTCTTATCGAATGCCGGGTTCGTGATCAGGGCATATTTCGGTGCATAGTAGATATCCCTCCCTGACAGTGTGCAGTGCTGGCATATCACGCCGGCCATGTCTGTATTCAATACGGAAATGAAGCCGTTCACGAACAGGACATATTTGAAATAGTCATGGTTCCAGTCCTCCGGAAGCCGGAAGTCATACAGTCCGATGACCTCCTGCACCAGCTGACGGACGAAGTACCACTTGATCTGTGAATTGATATGAATCGTTGAAGGCGAGATCCGGCCGTTGTAGACATTGATATAGTCATAGAATGCCGGAATGCCGTTAAAACTATAGTCCATTTTTCCGCCTCCTTAATAGTTTAGCAGCCATCCAGATCTTGAAGTTCCCGCCACCTCCCGGGCCGGGGCCTGGGCCTGGGCCGGGGATAATCGGGGATCCGGACCATGTGGTGAAGTTCTTTCCTGCTGTATAAACGACGTTTTCGCTTCCTGTCAGATAAAATATCGCTTCGGCTTCATCATCAGAAGCCAGATGATAGCATAGACCGGAAGGACATACAGTGCCGTCTGTTATAAGCGAGGCATTTGCAATAGGTGATTGGTCCATATGGATGTGTTCACCGATCGCCTGCCCGGCATCACCGGAATGATAGATCAGGTCGCCCTGATTGTAGTGTGTAGCTGTCGGCGGATTCAGGTCATGGGTGAATGACACTGTTACATATGTCAGACCATGCGACGCGGTCCATACAGGGGCATCGGATACATAACTGCGCCGGTTGCCCAATGCGGATCCGGACGATTCAAAGAGCGTGCAGGAGAAGGGCGCATATGCGGGATAGGGATGATATGGGAATCCATAGTCGGCCATATGTCCGCAGCAATGCGAATAGCTCGACGGGTTGGCGATCTGCGTGACATTGATATAGTCCAGCGGAAAGAGCGCAACTTCAGAGCCTTGGTAGACGCATGTATCACCAGCTCTCATACTTCAGTTTCTTCCGGATCGCTTCTTTCCTTCGCGTATCCCCTCCGAATTTTATATACAGCATTCCCAGCTCCCGCCTGACCTGCGGAGGGAATCCGGATACGTCATATGGGATGACGCGGTCCGGATCTTCTCCCCGCATGAGCTTCTTATTTATGACCTCAATGATCCTGCATACTTCATCATTCATAATAGAAACCACCTTCCAGATACGCCCGGATCTTCTGCAGCTCATCGGCCGTCGCGTTGATCGTGATGTCCGCATCCTGGATCAGCAGGTAACCGGGATAATTGGATACGACGATATTCTTACATAACGGCCTGCCGTGGTGACTGTTGTCATCGTCGACCTGCCGGAAGAAGATCACGTTTAAGGACCATACATAAATATTGTCTAAGAAAGTTCCGCCTCCTCCGCCGGTGCTGGATACTTTCGGGAATGCAGATTTTGCAGCATTGGCGATACCTCCGACTGCGGCGCCGATCGCTCCGCCGATATCGCCGAGCATGGCTGCACCGATCGCGCCGCCGATACCTCCGACCGCCCCGGCAGCTGCGCCGATATAGTCAGTGGTGATCTGTGATAACTGGATGCCTACACCGCGCATGGCCTTTACCTGGTCGATTAGTACGCCGCCGGATATCACCTGCAGGATTCCTGTCCCGCTGACTACGTCGATGGATTCACCCAGTGTGATGCTGCTGTTATACGCAGTGATATTCGTATCCAGAGTTATCATGCCGTATGGCGGGCAGTTCAGATACATCTGCGTATATCCCGGGCCATTGAGATAGTCACCTCTTGATACTGAATCCGGATGCTTCGGGATATTGATACTTACGCTTGCGGACTTGATCAGAGTGGTGACCGGCGCGTGCTCGACCTGCGCTACATTCCAGCCGTTTATATAAATGGTGCCGGTGGTCAGGTTCAGCGTCGAAGGATCCAGCGGAAGCCAGACGCAGGATTTAATATACTGCAGCGGATCGACAAGCGACTTCTGCAGCTCAAGGCTGCAGTTGTCCGGATCGAATCCGTACCCGTTCGTTCCATAATTAGCCGTATTCAGGAGCGCGTCGCATATGCGCGCCAGTCCTGACAGTGATAAATAATAATATTTGAGGCTTCCGACCTGCGCGGTCGCACTGGCTGCGCTTGCATTGTTCGCTACGATACCGCAGACATATACCCCGCCTGTCGAGGGGTTCTGCAGGAAAGGCGGCTGCGTTAAGTCGTAGTTATGTTTTGTGACGTTTGCTTTACATGGATAAAGCGCATCCACGATGTTGCCATCATAAGAGTGCGACGACCTGAGCGCATATAATGTACTGCTTCCGATAGCTGCTTTATAGGAAGCCAGCACATCGCACTGCATGACTGCGCGCCAGATCGGGCCTTCATTGATCCATTCCCTTATAAAATAATACCGGCTGAAATCAGCGATGTATGCGTAATTCCAGCCGGCAGGCGCGCCAGTCAAGCCGATATTCAGAATGATCTCGGGATTGATCAGTCCGCTCTCGCGCTTGATCTGGCACTGGTACTCTGTCCCGCCGGAAGGCTGGGCAGTTGAGTTTTCCTTTTTCGAGAATGAATAGAATGTAACTGAAAAGCTCATTCAAGTGTGAGAATGCAGCACTTCTCTGTGAAGTCAGTGAGGAATGCAGAGTGAGCAGTCAGCCATGTATTGAAGTACAGACCCCTGCTGTTCATCGGTGTATTCTGGATGATCGTATCTTTGATATTGATACGCATCATGTCCTCATCGAAGATCAGTCCGAGCACATGCGGGATATTGACCTCCGTATGCTCCGGATCGCTTTCCTCATATTTACCAGTGGCATTATTGAGATATACATATCCGCTGTTGTTAATCCTTGCCGGATCATTCGAATTCTGCCAGTATGCGACAGCCTCATAATCCGCATATTTCAGCATGTCGTTATGGAATGCCTCGGAAAGTGTCGAAGTCTCCATCAGGTCCATATAAGGCGCCAGAAGATAGACTTTCTGGGCTGTATATGGTGTGTGGCGGACGACATTATGCCCGCTGATCTGTGCATAGTGCATGATACTTCTGGTCGTGAAAAGGCGCTGCAGTGTACGGATCTTCGCGCGCACATACTCCCAGAAAGGCTTTGCCTGCGCGCCCGCGATGATGCTCTGGTATGTAATATTTGAACCCGTGTCCGCGTTATACATCGTAATAAGCGGAAGCGAATGCATCCAGTTAGAACCAGAACCCTCCTTGTAATAATTATACTTTGCAGCGATCGTGTTGATGATCATACCGCGTGCAAGGTCTTCGGTCCACTGGACCCATTTATTATTAACCTCGTTAGCCTTCGCAGCAACGAAGCTGCCGAGCTGCTCCGGACCACTGAACGCGTTTACCAGTTGGTCCCTGAACACGGTCATCACGTCCTGGTAAACGGTGGAGCCGTAATATCTTGTTTCCAGAACATCACCCTTATTAACGATGTAGTGATCAACGCTCTGACCGTCTGTGATGTTATGGAAAGCTTCATCAGCCAATGCGTCAGTGTCGCCGAACTGGATCTTGCGAACGATTCCGCCCCATTTCAGATTATCGACGATCATCCCGCCGAACTGTCTGGAATAGGGTCTCGTGCTGAATACGGTCTTGGTGATCGTGTTCATCAGGGCATTATAGACTGCATCAGTATTCTGCTGCAGCAATGTGTTTGCGATCGACACAAAATTCTGCGTGTTAATTCCTGAAGTAACGGCACCCTTGCCGGTAACCTGGTAGTGAATATCCCCCAGAAGCTGACTTACATCTTCGATCTTCATCTGATTGACTGACATGCTATTCTCCTTTCTTTATTCCTGCAGGGTCGATAACTTTCAGGATCAGATCCTGCACGGATTCTTTTTTATCTTCAGGGCCCTCATACATCTGAAGGGCCAGCTTCTGCATTTTAGCGTTCATCGCCTGCATGGCGTCCTCCATGGACTTGATCGCGTCCGTGAACGGCTGCGTATTGAAGGGCTCCGGTTCCGGCTTCTTTTCTTCCTGCTTCGGTTCCGGTTTCAGCTCTTCCTTCGGTTCCGGTTTCGGTTCCGGCTTCGGCTCCGGCTTAGGTTCTGGAGCTGGTGCCGGATCCTTCGGAAGCATCTTCAGGATCTCGTCTTTCGTGAATCCTGCGTCAAGCAGCTTTTCGATCTTCTCAAACATGCATTTTGTCCTCCTTTAATATAATTTTATCTGCATGGTGCATCTGCCTTCAGAATCGAAGGCGTAATAATTGAAGTGATTATTCCATTCCAGGAAGGTAATCGTCTTTGTCAGCTTCTTGCCGGCGGAATAGTAGAACCAGGAACCGCCTTCTTTCTTCCAGCCGTCCGCCTGCGCCCAGCGCTTCAGGCGAAGACCGCCGAGCGCGTCGCTGAATTCCGTTTTCTTCAGACAGAAACCGCGATTTCCGCCCTGATTCTCCCCGAACTCATAGCCGTTGTAATACATGGCAACATGGCTTGACGGATGCGAGGAGCTTCCGCGCTTCCAGAATATCCAGTCACCATTTACGAACGGTGCCTTGACCTTCTCAAAGTACGGCTGGATCTTTAATTCCTCAAAGTCCAGATAATAGCCGTCCGCCCAGTTGTTCGGCGTCGGGACTGACGGAACGCCCGCCCAGTCGCAGAAGATCCGGAAGCCGTCCACGCACTGGACGCCATAGGCATGGTCATAGTCAATCGCCCTGCCGTTATATTCTTTGTAAAAATCTTCAGGCGTCTTCATCATCGTTATTCATAAATCCTTTAATGTCACAGATCAATTGCTTAAGCTCGCGCATGATCAATGTATTGTTATTGATCGATTCGACAAGCCTGTTGCTCTCTTCTTTATGCGCCTGCTGTTCCTGAAGGAGCAAGTACCCAAGGATCAGGCAGCACACGATCGGGAAGCCGACCGTACTGATCGCAGTCAAAACCTCGTCCATAAAGGATCTCCTTTCTATTCAGCCGGTTGGCGATCCCGCCGGATCAGACCCGGGGCTTCCGGCCCCTGCGTACGGGTCCCCGGCTAACCTTATTTTATATAATAATATAAGTATAAGCAAATCTTATAAGGTCATAAAATTCTGTTATTTTACTTTTGAAGTCGGTAATACTATTATGTAAGTACAGGAGGAAATAACTAATGAATTACACACTTACGGACTGGCTGATCGTCGGCACGTTTGCCTTGATCGGCGCTGCACTCTTCGGAGTCTTCTTATTGTACGCAGGAGGGTTGATCGGATGAGCTATTACGTCATTGAAGCGCAAAACGCGGGCAACTTCATTTATGAGCTTATCACCTGCAAGCACTGCAAATATTTCATAAAAGCTGAGATGCATGAATACCGTTATAAAGATTCATGCAGTCACCCAGGCGGCATGGTCAGACCTCAGCCGGATGGCTTCTGCTACTATGCAGCAGAGAAGCCGATCTATGAAAGGGAGGCAGAACATGAATGACGATATTCTGAGATACTCCGCATTCGGCGCGCATTACCGTCTGAAGCTTGCGCAGGTGTCGCTTCTGGGAAGCAGAGACTTCTATAAATTCCTGGCGACTGTGTGCAATCAGGAGACACATGAAAAGAGCCTGCAGACCTTAGAGCATATATTTACGTATATGAAAGAAGTCTATCACAACATGGTCGATCAGGGCTGCCAGTCGCAGAAATTCACGATCGCCCTGAAGAGACTGGAGAAGAACGCATACCGTGTATACACCATGCGGGCGCTGATGAGGCAGGAGCTGGACAACTTCCGGATCATCACGGAAGCAGAGATCCGGCGCAGGTGCCAGAAGTTTTACAAAGATGCCAATGATAAGGCGCTGTCATGCCTGCTGAATTACTACGGCATAAACTTCCCGGCGTTCGCCGACATGTACATGATGGGAGGCACGCCAATGACCATACTGTATGCGCTGGATCATCAGCTGTTCGATATGGACATGATAGAAAAGAGACGGAGGTATGAGATTGATAAAGAAAGAAGACCGGCGAATTAAATACGACCGGGAACATACGGTCATGATCACGCTGAAGCTTAACCGGAAGACGGACGAGGACATCATCCGCTTCCTGGACCGTCTTCCGACCGGTTCAAGGGCTGGATTTCTTAAGCAGATTATTCGCGAAAATATTCAGCAGCCGCCTATTGTAAGTAATACCGACATATGATAGAATAATAGTGTCAAAGGAGGATATTACAATGGCACTCACAAAAGCACAGAAGGCAGAGCGCGAGGCTCTCAAAAAGAAGAAGGAAAAGATCGCTTACAACAATGAATTCAATAAAGCGAACTACCTGTCCTATTCATTCCGGCTTTCCCGCGAGAAAGAATATAAGTATATCACATGGCTGGCAAGTCAGCCGGAGGGACTGAAGCCCTACATCATCAAGCTGATCGACGCGGACATGAAGCGTCAGAAGAGAAGGAAGAAGGTGTTAAATGCCGAAAAAGTCGTCGAAGCTGACGCTGAAGGAAATTTCTAATCTGAGTCAGTATGAACTCGGGAAGATGAGCAAAAAGGAACTGCAGGCAGCCTACCGCGACATCCGGCAGGCTGTCCAGCGCCGTCAAAAGGTTTTTGAAAAGCACAACGCAGGAAACGCAGTGCCCAAGTCGGTGCGGGATCTGAAAGCGCCATCCCGATTAAATAAGAAGGACCTGATGAAAAGCATCGCTGCAGCAGGGAATTTCTACCAGGGACCTCGCGGTACATATACCGGATATAAACGCGAACTGAAGAAGATCACGGAAACGATCAAAAGCCGGACCGACGTCCAGCTCGGCATCGGGGATCTTCCGGATCTCGGCCTGTTCCTTAAGGAGGCTAAAGACAGGACCGGCGACATGTATGATTTTAAATATAAGGAGCTCGTCGCCCTGTATGAGGCATCCAAAAATAAGAATCTGGATCCTTCTTCCCTTCTCCGAAATTATGAATACTGGACCGAAGAGAAGAACCTGCAGGCGCTGAAGGAGGCGCAGCCGATCAGGAGGACCGGGAAGGTTCACCCTTCCGATTACGTAAAGAAGCTTGGTCTGCAGCCGATCGGCAAGTATTATCTTGATGACGATTGATAACGTTTATTACATTGATGACATCGACCTGAGGGAGAAGATCGACCTTCACATACTGGATCCTCCTAAAGGTTATAAAAAGGACAAGGAAAAATATTTCCGTGAGGTCTGCGCGTTCGATATCGAGACCACGACATTGAAAAAGTACGAGCAGGCCGTCATGTATATATGGCAGTTCGCTATTGAGGACATGGTGATCTATGGGCGCACCTGGGAACAGTTCCTGCAGCTGGTAACAGAACTAAGCACTCGCAGCGAAGGAATGATCTATGTCGGCGTTCATAACCTGTCGTATGAGTTTCAATTCCTGAAGGGCATCCTTCAGTTTGACAACGTCTTCGCGATGGACCGGCGGAAGATCCTTTCCGCCAGATGCGGGAATATTGAATTCCACTGCACTTATTTATTGACGAATATGTCACTTGACCGGTTCATCAAATCAGTCGGCGGGACATATGAGAAGCTGGACGACTTCGATTATACAAAGAAGCGCTATCCATGGACCCGCATGTCCGATCGTGAACTGCTCTATTGCGTGAACGACGTCCGCGGTCTGACTTCCGCTTTAATTAAGAAGATGGAGCTTGATCAGGATACGCTCTACACCATCCCCAGGACATCCACCGGCTATATCCGGAGGATCTTCCACGCGGAAGCCCGTCCGCTGCTGCGATGGCTGCGGTCAATGCTTCCGGATCTGGAGGTCTTCAAGGCGCTTCGGGGATGCTTCCGGGGAGGGAATACACACGCGAACCGGTGGAACGCGAACAGGATCCTCGTGAATGTCCACTCGTTCGACGAATCCAGCGCTTACCCTGCGGTGATGCTGACGGAAAAATTCCCCTGCAGGTTCCGCAGGGGAAAGCCGGAATACTTCGGCTATTATCTGAAATACGGAAAGGCTGTCCTCTTCTATATCCAGATCGAGGATCTGCGTCTGAAAGATGACGCATGGGGCTGTCCTTACATCAGCAAATCAAAATGTGACTACATCCGGGGAGGCGTTTATGACAATGGCCGGGTGCTGTCGGCTGATTCCTGCGGGTTCTGGATCAATGAGATCGACATGCAGATCATCGCAAACGAGTATGATTTCAACTTTACCGTGAAGGAAGTATTCTATGCAGATAAGAAGATGCTTCCTATCGGATTCAGGAAGTTGATCAGGAGGATGTACGAAAACAAAACTATGCTGAAGAAGAAAGGCGGATATGAATACGCCAGATATAAAGCACTGCTCAATTCCATATACGGCCTGTTCGTTCAGAATCCGGTTAAGTTCTCATACAAGTATGATCCGGATACCGGCCTGATACGGGAAGACGAATCCGAGACCGTTGAGTTTCTTATCCGTAAATATCAGATGACCGGATGGCTGCCTTATCAGATCGGCGTCTGGGTGACCTCATACGCACGTTTAAGACTGGAAAAAGGACTGAACGCGATACCACCGCAGGCGTTCATCTATACGGATACGGACAGTATCAAATTTCAGGGCGATGAATATGCTAAGAATTTTGACGCCCTGAACGATGAACTCAGGAATCCGGAGCTATGCGCGCCCGATCAGGACGGCAAACTTCACTATATCGGCGTATATGAGTATGAAGGATGCTACCGCAAATTTAAAACACTGGGCGCGAAGAAGTATGTTTATGAAGATGACGAAGGCGTACATATCACGATCGCCGGCGTCAATAAGCGAATCGGCGCGGATGAACTGCAGCATATTGACAACTTCAAAGAAGGCTTCACCTTCACGGATGCCGGAGGACTGCAGTCCGTCTATAATGACGATCCGGACATGATCCTGCACCTGCAGGGACATGATCTGCAGATCACTTCAAACGTTGCCCTGCTTCCTTCCAGCTACACGCTGGGGATCACAGGGGAATATGAGAGACTATTGAATATGTTATCCAATGTGGATATCAGACAGGCATTGCATTATGAAAGATAAGGAGGATTAAACAATGTCATTCGCAAGCAAACACAACAAGGCAGGCAGGTCTTTTGACCTCAACACGGAAGGATTCCCTTTCATGACGATGAAGCAGCTCTATAATGACCCTGCATTCGGTCCGGATACGATCTACCCGGTAGACGGCGTCTACGTGTTCACGACAAAGTACGGCGAAAAACCGGCGCTCGTCAGCATGAATAACCGCTTCTTCATCTCCATGCCGGGTCATCAGTGCGAGGAAGTCAAGAAGATCCTCGCTGATCCGGAGGACGTCCAGGCGATCAAGTCCGGTGCAGTCGGCGCGCGTATCGTTGAATGGGACCACGAGAAACATTACTTTAAAATCGAGTGGGTTGATATCGAGCTTCCGTACTGATAAAATAAAGACAGCCAATAGCGACTCATATATACCTTTCCTGAACTGCCCTTTCAGAGACAGAAAAGACCGGTGATCTCAGCCGGTCTTTTCTGTGCATGATATACTTATCACATGGAGGATATAACCAATGCGTATATATGATAACATAACCGGGTACTTTAACGCAGAAGAGATCATCCGAAGCCGGTATTATTTCATCTTTGTGACAGGTGCAAGGGGAACAGGGAAGACCTTCTCGACGATCAAGGATCTGATCGAGCATAAGGAGAATTTTATCTTCCTGCGCCGGACGCAGAACGAGGCGGATCTGCAGGCCGGTGATGGGAAGGCCTCCGACATCGGGAAGGTGCTGAAATATGTTGGCGCGAAATACGAGTTCCACCAGGTGCATAAGAACATAAATGTGTGTACCTATTCCGGCGGGAAGATCGCGATCGCTGCGCTGTCGACTTTCGCGTCGATCCGAGGGTTGGATTTTTCAGATTATGATTATATCGTTTATGATGAGTTCATCACGGAACCGCACGTCCGCGCGCTGAAGGCGGAAGGCTTCGCTCTCCAGAATCTTTATGAGTCCGTGAACCGTAACCGGGAGCTGGAGGGCAAAAGGCCTGTAAAACTGATCTGCCTGAGCAACTCGCTGAACATCGCAAACGATATCTTCATTTCCTGGGATCTGATCAGCCAGGCGGAGGAGCTGTCAAACGCCCCGGATGATCAGATGGTATACACGCGCAAAGACACGCTGCTGATCATCATGAAGAAAAGCCCGATCTCAGACCTGAAGGCACAGACCATACTGTATCAGAACGCTTCTGAGGAGTTCAGCGCCATGGCGCTTAGCAACAAGTTTATTCTGAATGACTTCACGTATGTGCAGGAGAATGTCAACCTGAAGGACTACCGGATCCTTTACCAGGTCGGAAACCTGTATGCCTACAGGCACAAATCAGACAAGCTGTATTATGTGACCTTCAAGAAAGCGCAGGTCCCAAAAGACAGGATCTACAGGGCGACGATCTCAGACCTGCAGCGTTTTCGTCGGGCTGAGCTCCGACACTTTCAATACTATCTCGACGGGTTCTATCGGTTCCAGAATTACAAATGCATAGCCTTGTTCGAAAAATACTTCAAACCCTGAGGGCGCTCTACGGAGCGCTTTTGATTTTGGCATGCCTGCATGTGCTGGGACTGCTTGCATGGCT
>Ga0326511_10003166_pt1 | contig 13261 bp, 9 predicted proteins | sample 0_2496_0518_D_FD_203701 | JGI IMG/M metagenome (GOLD analysis project Ga0326511, IMG submission 203701) | Bovine rumen microbial communities from UC Davis, California, United States - 0_2496_0518 | ecosystem: Host-associated > Mammals > Digestive system > Stomach > Rumen | place: USA: California... | reverse complement strand
TGACAGTATACCCTCTGCATATTTGGGGTCTTTTATCGTCGGGTTTTCGAGTTCAACGCCTTCCATTCCGCTCACTGTTTCTTCAAGCACTGATTGAAGGAGGTCGTACTTTTCACCGTTTACAACAGGCTGTGAGTAGAAACCGTCATGAGCGTTGAGCATAGTAGTATTGTAAGCGTCAACTTTTTCCTTCATTTCTTCAAGCCTTGTGAGATGAGCGATTTTTTCGGCAGTATCGGGGCTGTCAATGAAGTCCTGAATTTCCTGAATCTGATTTTCAATCTTATTGTTTCTTGCTGTCTGTATACCCCAGCCTGCAAGACCCACTACAAGACCTACACCCAATGCACAGAGCATGAATACATCTCCTGCCTTGTCGCTGTGCTGAGAGGAAGCTCTGCCTTTGAGTGCTGTGCTGAGGTCAGTTTCGAGGAGGTTGAGCTTTTCAGTATCCTTGGTTCTCTTGAACATAGCACCGATAGCATTTGCATACAGTGAAAATTCAAGATTTTCATGACCGTGAATCTGAGGAGGAACGTTAATAAGGCTTGTACTGAGGTCCATTTTTGCGAGTTCGTCAGTAAGTCTTACGAAGTCGTGAGTATCGCCGTAGAAAACTACGTTTTCGATAGTTTCACCTGTGTTACGGCTTCTGTGGAATTGAAGCATACGGAATATATTTTCGTTTACTGCTTCAAATACGTAGTCGCTGGAATTGCCGTAGTCACCGGGGTCAATAGATGCGAAACGTGAGAATGAAAGCTGGTCAGCCTCGTAGAGGTTGAGGGAGATGAAGTTGTTGTCTATCTGTACTGCAAGCAGAGGCATCTTTGACTTGATTTTGGTATCTGCAAGAAGAACCTTTGTTATACAGTTACAGCCTATCATTACTGACCTGAGTGAGATTCCGAGGAGTTTGAAAACTTCACGGTAGCTGTTTACGATTTCGTAAGGGCAGGCAGTAGCGAGTACCTTGTAAGTGTCGCCCTCACCGTCGCCTACAATTGTGTATGTAACACTGTAAGAATCGTCGAGATTGAGTTCAGCCTGCATCTGCTGTTTTACAGCTTTCTGCATTTCCGTGAGCTTTACCTTCGGAACATTGAGTTCCTTGAAGATAGTGAGGTTTGATGAAATGCTGACAATAGCTTCCTTGTCAGGCATTTTATTCTTTTTGAGTACACCGTTGATAAGTGTAGCTACATTGGGAACGTCTTTAACGTGACCGTTAATAATGAGTTCCTCGTCAATATTGAGGGTAGCTGCGGAACTGATTTTGATTTTTCCGCTGCTTTCAACACCCTTGACAACTCGTATATTCCTGTCGGTAATATCAAATGAAAGCATTTATCTTTCCACCTTTCCGTATTATTCGTTTTCGATAGATTCCATTGAACCGTAGAGAGCGGGGTAAATACCACATACTACAAGACCGATGACAATAGCCATGAAGATGAGGAGTATAGGCTCAACCATACTTACAAGACGCTGTACGGCAGCATCTGATTCTTCTTCGTAAAATTCGGAAGTTTTTTCAAGTATTGAGTCAAGAGCACCTGATTCTTCTCCGACATATATGATTGAGCAGAACATACCTTCAAAAACGTCAGCTCTTGTAATAGCGTTTGAAAGTGTTTCACCTTGCTTTACTTCGTCAATTACTTCAACGAACTTTTCGTCAATGTAGGAATTTCCGAGTACGGCAGAAGCTCTTTCCAGACATTCAACCATAGGAATACCGCTTGAATAAAGAGATGAAAGTGTACGTGAAAAACGTCCTGTATATACTTTTGTGATAAGGGGACCTATACCGGGTCCTTTTATCAGGAGTCTGTCTACTTTGACTCTGAGGTTCGGAACTTTAAGTGCATACTGTATTCCGAAGAACAGAGCACCGACGATTATAACGAGTATATACCACTTGTACCTGATAAAGTCGGATATACCCGCAACGAATTTGGTAAGAGCCGGCATCTGCGAAGGGTCTTCGTACATGGCGATAAAAGTAGGCATGATGAAAGTAAAGAGGAATATAACGATAACGATACAGAGTACAAGGAGTATGATAGGGTAAACCATGGCACTCTTGATAGTGTTGGCGAGTTTTCCTTCTTTAGCGTAGTGGTCAGCCATACGGGTCATGATGACATCGAGTGAACCGCTGGTTTCGCCTGCGCCGACCATAGAAATGAGAAAGTCGGGAAATGAACCTGCGTGCATTTCGAGGGTAGACGAAAACGACTCACCTTTTTGTACGTTTTCGTAGATGTCAAGCCATATTGCCTTTGCCTTCGGATTTTCCTGCTCTCTTGTCAGGATGTCGATAGCCTTTACAAGTGTAAGACCTGAGGTCAGCATGGCACTTAGCTGACGGCAACAGAAAGTGAGTTCTGTGGTTTTGAACTTGTAGGCTGATTTTTGTGTGTCTGAATCGCTTTCCTTATAATCCTTTATGTACAAGCCTCTTTCCTTGGCTTTTTCGAGGAACTCCTGTTCGTTCTCGGCATTCATAACACCTTTGGTCTGTCTGCCTCGAGCGTCCTGAGCGACATAGGAAAAACTCTTCATGAAACCACCTCCATAATTAATTGTTTGAGCATTGTTTAATCACTGCCTGTAATAACAATTATAACATTTTAAAAGTTACTTTTCAATCGTTTTTTTGACTTAAATAATCTGTTTTTTTTTATCAATATTCACCAACATTTATACAAATGGTAATAAAAAATCGAACAAGCAGTAAATTATTCTACAAAAAATCAAACTGAAAGACAGCGGAATGTACACCATTGTCAGGTCAAAGGCACACATTGTTAAACTTATACAAATATTATATCACACAATTTGCACAATTGCAATAATAAAAGGCTGTTTTCGGCATTATTTTTATATAAGTATAAAGTATAGCAAATAGATTAACAATATTTTGTACGATTTCGCCTACATTTGCGTAGCTGTTCAAATGTTTCACAGAGGATTCAGTATTTCAGAGCAGTACAGTAAAAATGGCAGCTTTCGTCAGAATAAACAAAAAATACAACTCACAGAAGTATTCATCGGGTACTTACTTAATAATGCTGTCAATTATTTCCGTTAATACGGAATAACTATCAAGTATTTCCTGCAAATTATCCCATTTTTTACCTAACTGCATTAAGGTAATAAAATGAATTAAGAAAAAACGTATTGACAACAAGGCACAGCAGTGGTATAATTGTGGTTATGTAAGCACGGATTGTTGTTATACAGATAGTATATAATGCTTATTTTTTTGCAGTCCGTAATTTTTAGAAAGGAGCAGGCTTACTATGAGTAATTTATTAAATCCGGAATTTAAGATAAGAGAGGTCGCTGAACGAATTAGAGCCGTTCGTGAGTCAGTAGGTCTGACCCCTGAGGAAATGGCTCAGAAAACTGACGTTTCCACCTATGAGTACCTCGCTTACGAGGGCGGTGCGAAAGATTTCAGCTTTACTTTTATCTATAAATTCGCAAATGCCTGCGGTATTGAAATAACCGACCTTATGGAGGGTGAAAGCCCGAAAATTTACAGCTACGACATCACAAGAAACGGTGAAGGTCTTCCGATTGCGAGAAGAAGGGGTCTGAGCTATATGCGTCTTGCACCTAACTTCCGCAACAAAATCGGTGAGCCTTTCCTCGTTACTATCCCCTATGTTGACGAAAAGTTCCGTGTTTCAAACGTGCATACCCATCAGGGTCAGGAACTTGACATAATCATCAGCGGACAGCTTAAAATTAAAATAGGCGACAATGAAGAAATACTCAATGAGGGAGATTCTATCTACTACGACAGCGGTGAACCTCATGACGAATGGGCAGTAGGAGGAAAAGAGTGCAAATTCTATGCAGTTGTATTCGGTCAGAACCAGAACGTACACGCTATAAAGCACTTTGAACCCGTAGTTCTTCCGGGTACTACCAACTTCGACCTCGCTAATATTGAAAATCCCATTGCTGACAGGTTTGTAAAGGTTTCAACCGGCAAAGACGGTGCTATGACAGGAATAGAGTTCTTCAATGAGGAGAATTTCAACTTCGGATTCGACATTGTTGACGGACTTGCAGAAAAATGTCCCGACAAGAACGCTATGATTTACGTTTCCAACGATTTGCAGGAAAGGTACTTCACTTTTGCCGACATAAAAAAATACTCAAATATGACAGCCAACTACTTCCTTTCAAAAGGAATCAAAAAAGGCGACAAGGTAATGCTTGTACTCAAAAGGCACTATCAGTTCTGGTTCTCAATTATTGCACTCCACAAAATAGGTGCAATAGTAATCCCGGCTACCAACCAGCTCGTACAGCATGACTTCACATACAGATTCAAGTCTGCTGATGTAAAGGCAATAGTCTGCACTGCTGACGGTGACGTTGCTCATCAGGTGGACCTCGCTGTTGAGGAGTGTCAGATGGACATGATAAAAATGATGGCAAACGGAAAGCGTGAGGGCTGGTACTCATTTGACGAGGAAATGAAGAATTTCAGTGACGTTTACGAGCGTCCCTCTGACCCGTCACTCGTTTCGTGCGGTAGCGAACCTATGCTCATGTTCTTTACATCGGGTACGACAGGATACCCCAAAATCGCTATGCACAACCACAAGTACGCTCTTGGTCACTTCATTACCGCAAGGTACTGGCACAATGTAGACCCCAACGGTATCCACTTCACTATTTCCGATACAGGCTGGGGAAAAGCTCTGTGGGGAAAACTATACGGACAGTGGCTCAGTGAAACCTGCGTATTCGTTTACGACTTCGACAGATTCGATGCAAATAAAATTCTGCCCATGTTCAAAAAGTACAATATCACTACTTTCTGTGCTCCCCCTACCATGTACAGGTTCTTTATCAAGGAAGACCTTTCAAAATTCGACCTCAGTTCAATAAAGTACGCTACTGTTGCAGGTGAGGCACTTAACCCCGAAGTCTACAATCAGTTCCTTAAAGCTACGGGCGTAAAATTAATGGAGGGATTCGGTCAGACCGAAACTACACTTTCAATAGGCAACTTTGTAGGAATGACTGCAAAACCCGGTTCAATGGGCAAGCCCAGCGTACTCTATGACGTTGATATAGTTGACCCCGACGGAAACCCTGTAAAGACGGGTGAAACGGGTGAAATAGTAATAAAACTCGGTGAGAATACTCCCTGCGGACTTTTCATGGGCTACTACAAGTCAGAGGAAAAGACCAAAGAGGTATGGCACGACAATATGTACCATACAGGCGATACCGCATGGCGTGATGAGGACGGCTACTTCTGGTACGTAGGCCGTGTTGACGATGTTATCAAGTCGTCAGGTTACAGAATAGGACCTTTTGAAATAGAAAGCGTAATCATGGAACTCCCTTACGTCCTCGAATGCGGAGTAAGTGCAGCTCCTGACCCCGTAAGAGGACAGGTAGTAAAAGCGTCTATCGTACTTACAAAGGGTACTGTCGGCACAGAAGAACTCAAAAAGGAAATTCAGAACTACGTCAAGAAAAATACTGCTCCTTACAAGTACCCCAGAATAGTAGAATTCAGAGATGAACTTCCAAAGACTATAAGCGGAAAAATAAAGAGAGTAGAATTGAAAGGCTGATTTACTGCGAGTAATATCGGACGGCTTCGGCTGTCCGATTTTTTACGGCTGATATAAGTAAAAATATTTTAAATATTTAGGATTACCCTGTATATCCAGTCCCACAAAACGGATAATATATATTGTTATGTACTTAAAGTATAGTTTCCTTTGTACAAATTGTAGAATTTTGTTGTTAAAAATGCCAAAAACTATTAAAACCTATTTCTTTTTTGAGTAAATTATGATAAGATAGTATAAACAATTATTATACAAAGGGGCGGTTATATGAGTACCGGATTAAATATCAGACGTTTTTTTTCGGCAGTATTTTCAATTCTATTCTGTTTTAGTCTTTTTTCATTTATTCCGTCAGAAAAAGCTCAGGCTGTTGACCACGGAAAACTTGAACTCTCTGATATGGCTGAGGAAATAGTTATACTCACAAATGAAGCAAGAGCCGAAGCAGGTCTTGAACCGCTTTACATGGTTCCCTACCTTTGTGAACTCGCTGATATAAGAGCCAAAGAGTCCGCACAGGTATTCAGTCACACAAGACCCGACGGCAGTTCATTCATTACACTGATTGACGGAAATAAAGCTCCGTTCAAAATATTAGCCGAAAATCTCGCTGCTGGTTACAGCGACCCCGAAAATACATTTAATCAGTGGAGAAATTCTCCCAGACACTGGGGTGCAATAGTAAACCCCTCCTACACTCATATAGGCGTTGCAGTATACTACGACCCCGACTCAACTTACAAGTACTACTGGGAACAGTTCTTTATCGGACTCGATACAAACTGGGCATTGGAACTCGAAGGTCAGTACATTCCCACAAAGTACAAATTTGTACCGCAGTCGGCAGGTGACATTAACGGTGACGGAAAAGTAAACGTATATGACTATGTAATGCTTACACAGTACCTCAACAAGAACTACTTCCTCAATCCGTTGCAGATAGACAGTGCAGACCTGCTTGAAGACGGTTCAATAACATACGCTGACGCTTCAATTCTAAGAAATTATATTCTCGGAAAACAGAAAACTATTCCTATAAAGCTATTTTAGAATTATTCTTCTTTTTTAGTGTGTTCATATAATAAAAAACGGCTGTTTTTTAGCAGTCGTTTTTTATGTATGTCAGTGAAAAACTGTGTGAATAACTTTTGTTGGGGGACGCTGTCCCCCGACATTAAACATTATAGAACAAATCATCAGCAACAAGAAAGGCGGTAATTTTATGAAGTACTCGAAGGAAGTATTTGCGAGGTACGGCAAGAAGTATATAAGGGTGTATCAGGCTTACAATTCCGAAATAGCAAATGAGGCAGTAAAACTGCAAAATTTCGGTAAAAATTTCAGTACGCAGAGAATGACGTGGATAAAGCCATCATTTTTATGGCTTATGAACCGTTCAAACTGGGGTACTAAAAAGAATCAGGAAAATATTCTTGCAGTTGACGTTTACAGGGACTTTTTTGACGGTCTGCTTGAAAAAGCAGTACTGACTTTTCCCGACTCGGAGCTTTTCAGCGGAAAGGAGTGGGAAAAGAAGTTCAGTGAGTCGGACGTTTACTGCCAGTGGGACCCTGACAGGGGTATAAACGGAAATCCCATCGGGCGATATGCTGTGCAGATTGGCATAAAAGGAAACGCCCTCAGGGATTTTCTTGAAAGAGGAATTTTCAGTATAGAGGATATTACTCCTCTTGTACGCAAGTGGAATATTCAGCGTAAGAACAACAAGCTGAATATAAAAGACCTGCCGTCAGAGAGGATTTACCCCGTTGACAGCAGGATAATCAGAAAAAAACTTGATATGTAGCTGATTTCATTAACTGAATGTAGTTAAAACGGAGGAATAGAATTTTTTGCTTATCATTGTTTAAGCTGTGCAATATTGGGGCAACAGTTCCCCTGATACCGTTTACAAGTGTGAATCAGGACTTTTCGGGCTTCATACGGAATGACACTTTACATAGTTTTCAAACTGACCTATGTAGTTCTTGTTATTTCTTTTCTTTACATGAATCATGTGAATTTGAAGGTCGTCATTTTTAATCCGATAGAGAATCCTGAGCTGTATTCTCTGGGACTGGTTTTTAAAGGTATAGTAACCATTTCCGAGAACGTCATACTTTACCTTGTCATCGTTGCAGATTCTTTCAAAAGGAGTACCTTCACGCTCATAGGCTTCAATTCTGCTTACGAGCTTGTTTACAGAGCTGTCAACAGCTTTTTTTTCATCTGAATTTGCCTTCATAAAATTTTTGTCAATATATGTAACATTCATATATAATATCCTCCTTATATGTACGTCACACTCCTGACTCCTGCACTCTGGTATCATATACGTTTTTTCTTACAATATATTATAGCATAATAATATTATTTAGTCAATATGTAGATAATTTTTGTTATAAAATTATTTTTTTACGAAATATTTTATAATTAATCACAAAAAACATTTTCATAATTGTTGAAAAAAATGTACTATTATGATATAATAGATAATATTAATACTAAGGAGGAATAAAAATGACCGAACTTGAAATAATGATTCACGCAAAATCATACATTGACAGTCTTGCTAACAGCATTGACCCTATTAGTAAGTGTCGGACTTTTGCAGGAAGTCTAATACAAACTCAAAATAAAGGGGCGGAAAAAAATCCGCCCTTAATTTTATACCAGTTCTATCCTGTACTTTCTGAGCCAGTAGTCAAGCTGTACAAAAAACGCAATTATCTGAGGCAAATTCATAAGCTGTCCGTACCACTGAACATTCTCCTCATGTCTGACCAGCTTTTCAAGCTCCTCACGCTTTACAATATCAGTAAGAGGGGTATCACCTGCAAGAACAGATTCCAGCTTTTGAGTAACTGCACTTAAAAAACTCGGATTATGTGTTTTGGGGTAAGGACTTTTTTTCCTCCAAAGTACCTTTTCAGGAAGAAAGTCTTTCATTGCCTCCCTGAGAAGTCCCTTTTCACGCCCTTTCCAGTCTTTGTACTCCCACCTGACATTGTACATATACTCCGCTATTCTGTAATCACAGAAAGGCACTCTTACTTCAAGTCCGCTGTACATACTCATTCTGTCTTTACGGTCAAGGAGATTCTGCATAAACCAGTCAAAATTAAGCTGAGTCATTTCCCTCATACGGTATTCAAGAGGGGTATCGGAGGGAAGTTTAAGTGCATAGTCGGCAGTATGCCTGTAAGCTGAGTAAACGTACTCCTCCGCACTTATTTTACCTGAATAGCGGTCACTTAAAAACCTCTTTCTGTAAGCAGTACTCTGAGCCCACGGGAAACCGTCTGTTTCACGGATATTCTTGTCCCTGTACCAAGGATATCCTCCGAAAAGTTCGTCTGCACACTCTCCTGAAAGTGCTACTGTGCAGTGTTTTTTTATCTCACGGCAGAACAAAAGCATTGAAGAATCTACGTCTGCCATTGAGGGAAGTCCCCTTGCGTCTGTTGCGTCATAGAGTGCGTCTGCGAGTTCGGGAGTATCTATTACTATTCTGTGGTGGTCAGTACCGAGGTACTGTGTCATGCATTCTATATATTCGGGGTCACTGTTTGGCTGAAAGTGCGACTTTACAAAGTACTTTTCATTGTCAAGGTAGTCTACTGAAAATGTACTGATTACTTTTCCGTGTTTTTTCATCTCACTCCCTGCAACTGACGATATGATACTTGAATCAAGTCCGCCCGACAGAAATGTACATATCGGAACGTCTGAAACGAGCTGACGCTTTATTGAGTCCGTTACCAGTTCTCTGGTATGCTCAACAGTCTGTTCAAAAGTTTCATTAAGTTCATAAGCTCTCAACCGCCAGTACTCATGGAGTTCAAGACCATTTTCAGTATAGAATCCGCAGTACCCTGCTTTTACCTCTTTTACTCCCTTTATTACTCCGCAACCCATAGTGCGTGACGGTGACATAAGTATAAGTTCCGCTACTCCGTTCTCGTCAACCTGACGGGGTACGTCGGGGTGTTCAAGGAGTGCAGGTATTTCCGATGCAAATATAAGTTTGTTTTTGCTTAAAAAGTAGAAAAGCGGTTTTACTCCTATTCTGTCACGTGCAAGAAAGAGTCTGTGCATTTCCTCATCGTAGACGGCAAATGCAAAAATACCGTTGAATTTATCTACACACTTATCTTTCCACTTTATATAGCTTTTCAGTACTACCTCAGTATCAGAATCAGTATCAAACGAAAAATCGCCTGATAGTTCACTTCTTACCTCATCAGTGTTGTAAAGCTCACCGTTGTATACTATGGTGTACTTTCCGAACGTCATAGGCTGACGACCTCCGCAAATATCAATTACTGCAAGTCTTGTATGGATAAATGCGTACTCCTTTGAAAGAGTAATTCCACGCTGGTCAGGACCTCTCCTGAGAATAGCTTTCTGCATATTCTCGTATATTTTCATATCTTCACGCATATCCTCAATAAAGCTGACTGCTCCTGCTATTCCACACATAAAATACCTCCTCACACGTGAGTTTGATGATGTTTAATGTCGGGGGACGCTGGTTTTGGGGGACGCTGTCCCCCAAGCACCCTTTGGAAACCCAATTTTAAGCAATTATTAGTTAAATATTTCTTGCAGGTATAAATCCATGTATCCGCCAATTAGTTATAGAAATTCAACAAATGAAATGTATTGCATAGGTGACCCTTGCTGTTGACTGCAAATCTATAATTTGTCAAACTCATGTTCTTTACAGTATTAATGATACTATTATATGCTGATATGGGGAAATAAATGATTAAAAGTTATAAAGTTTTATGAACTATCCATATTACAAGGTAGTGCAGAGGGTAAAAGATGTAGAAGAACCACTTTGAAAATACAGGAAATTTTCCCTTTTTACCGTTGTAAAATGTGGTCATACAGAAGTAAGCGGACATAAATGAGAATATCATGACAAAAATAGCCGGAATCAGCTTTCCCGCAGGTACTTTTCCAAGACTGAATAAATTGCACAGAAAGTAAGCAAAAGTCAGTGAAGAATATACAATAAGTCTTGTTTTTGGCTTTTCACGGAAAATGTGCAGAATCAGGATAAATACAACACCCAGTAAGAGCCAGTCAGAATTTATAGCTACTGTTGCGAGGTCACACAGTATCACCAGTACAATGCGTTGCCACAGCTTATACTTGCTCTCCCACGCTGTTATTGCAAGGAGTCCGAAAAAAAGAGTAAATATGACGTTTGACGTATGCCAGCCGTAAATTTTCTGAAAGACAAGCCAGTCAAACGGCTGTGTGACACAGGCAAATATCAGCAGTCTTAATGCGTACTTTTTTACGTTTCTTGTGTACCTGTACCCGTCAGCAATGAAAAAGAACATAACAGGCGGACAAAACAGTGACGCAGAACTTATAATCATCAGTGAAACAGGCTGAATATACATTGCTATGTCAACTTTATCGGGATTGTTCATTAAATTTATCCAAGCTACAAGGTGTCCCCAGAACATAAAAAATATTGCAAGATATTTCATTTGGTCACGGTTAAATACCTTGTACTTTTCTTTGTTTTCACTCATTTTTCTTTCCCTCCTTACAAAAATCTGCCTGAAAAACTTTGCATATAACTTTCAGGCAGATTCGCAAATTATTCATTTATAGTAATTATACCGTTTTTCTCCATACTCGCAAGCAGTGTAAATCTTGCACGTTCTTTGAACTCAGGCTTTACAAGGTAGTAAAGATAGTGTTCCATAAGATTGAGCGTATCAAATGAGCGACCCTCTATTTTGAACTGACTGAAACCCATAGGGACGTACTTTTCCCATATATCATCGGGAGTAACGTGACATCTCATGTTCTTTATGTCAAAAACAGTCCTTTTCATACACCTGCACTCCCTTACTGCCTTGCTTTCAGGGTGGGCAGTAAGTAGCTTTTCAGTATTGAAGGGTACATTGGGGTACTTTCTTACGTGATTTGCATAAGCTATCTGGTCGTATCCTATGTACTTATAGTGGTCTGAACGCAGTTTGCAGTCAGGTTCACAGCACGCATTTACAAGTATCTCACACTTTTCCTTATTCGGAATTTTTTCAAGTACCTCAAACCTGTTATTAAGGTCGTAGTCTATTACTACTATATGGTAGTTCTTTTCAAGCTCCTCACTCAGCTTTTCAGGGTCAGTAATACGCTTGCAGGTTGAGCTTGTCAGCTTGTACTTCGGGTAATTTTTACGGATATAGTCTTCAAGAATCGGAGATACTACTATAACCTCATTGAGTCCGTTATTTGCGGTACTCATTACCATATTGCAGAACTCGTCACTAAGGTGTTTTTTTTCGAGTACAGGATTGGTAAAAGTAAACCTTAGCGGAATACCCTTTGCATTGAAAGCCTCTGTTACCGCCTTTACCGTTCTCTTGTCACACATTCCGCCCTGAAAGCGTCCGCCGTTCCAAAGTGAGGGCGGAAATGCACCGTAAAAAGATGCTATTTCTACTCCCTCACGGAAATACTCAGGACACTGCTCCATAAGAGTGACTAAAAGCATATTGAATCGGAAGTGCCTTGCAAAGTCGGGAAGATGAAATCTTACTCTCATTTCTGTACTCCTTATCTGTAAGTAATAGAACCGCTGTTTTCAAGTGCTTTAAGGAGGGTAAACCTTGCCTCGTCACGGCATTCAGGCTTTGCCATGTAATACATATAGGTTTCGAGTATATTCAATGCACTTGAAGTGCGACCCTCTATTTTAAACTGTTCAAACCCCATAGGAACGTACTTTTCCCATATATCATCTGGTGAAATATGTGTGCGGAGATTTCTTATCTCGAAAACGCCCCTCTTTGAGTAAGGACATTCACTGAATTTTTCGGGGTCGTACTTTGAGCTGTCGAAAGGAATATTGGGGTGTTTTTTAATGTGTTCATTGTAGGCTATCTGCTGTACTCCTATTGACCTGTAATGTGCTGAACGTCTTGGGCAGTTGGGTTCACAGCACGCATTTACCAGTAATTCACAGTCTTTTTTTCTCGGAAGTTTTTCAAGCACCTCAAAATTATTGTTGAAGTCGTAGTCAATTACTACAATGCTGTAATCCTTTTGAAGTTCCTGTTCAAGGAGTTCAGGGTCAGTAATACGCTTGCACGTTGAACTTGTCAGCTTGTACTTAGGGTAATTTTTACGGATATAGTCTTCAAGCAGAGGCGACATTACTATTGCCTCATTAAGTCCGTTATCAGCAATACTCATTACCATATTGCAGAAATTATCATCAAGGTGTTTCTTTTCGAGTACAGGATTGGTAAAAGTAAAACGCAGTGGAATATTTCTGCTGTTGAACTCCTTTACTACTGTCCTTATAAAATTCTTGTCACACATTCCGCCCTGAGTACGTCCTCCGTTCCATACTGACGGCGGAAATACTCCGTAAAAAGACGCTATTTCTACTCCTTCACGGAAAAAGTCAGGACGGTTTTTAAGCATCTCCGCAAACATAAGATTAAGTCTGTAACGACCTGCAAAGTCAGGGAGGTGAAATCTTACTCTCATTTATTTACCTGCCTTTCATTTATTAGACTTCTTGCGAAATAAGTACAATGATGTCGGGGGACGCTGTCCCCCGAACCTTTATTTAAGCTTCAAGTACGTTTCGTACTTAGGGCAAA
>Ga0326511_10003165_pt1 | contig 13262 bp, 11 predicted proteins | sample 0_2496_0518_D_FD_203701 | JGI IMG/M metagenome (GOLD analysis project Ga0326511, IMG submission 203701) | Bovine rumen microbial communities from UC Davis, California, United States - 0_2496_0518 | ecosystem: Host-associated > Mammals > Digestive system > Stomach > Rumen | place: USA... | reverse complement strand
AAGTAAACAGACTGTCCGTTGTACGCTCCCTTGATGCCGAAAAGGTTGTTATTCGGAGATCTGGAAAGTGCGCTGTTGCCGTTTGCGCTCTCGATAATCGCCTGTGCCGCTGTGACGGACGGAAGGATGTTTGCCCTCTTTGCGTCCGCAATTACATAAGGCTTAATGATATTAAGAAACTGTTCTGTGGTATATGTCATTATGACGCTCCCATCTTCATGACCTTCACAGCAGACTCAATTAACGTACTAAGCTGCTCGACCGTAAGATGTATGCCGTTGTCGTTGAGAACAGTTGCGAGGAAGTTCATTGCTTCTTTCTTCCGCTCTTCCCCTGGTGCTTCACCCATAGTCTGCTGAATTGCCAGAACTGCAATCTGCGCCCATTTCTGGGCATCTGCTAACTCTTTGCTCGACACGTTATGGGCGATAAACTGACGCAGTACAGGAACTACCCATACTGACAGGCAAAGTGTCACAAGCATCGTAGCAAGCCGTAAAATCTCAAAAATCCTGTTGTCCATTATCCTTCTCCATTCCCCTGATTCTTACCGCCGATTTCGTAGAACTTGATGTCGAAATCATCTGACGGTTCGTGCTTGATGTTGAATACCTTGATAACCACACAACCCATGATTTCGCCGCCAAATGCGCTGTACAGGCACGTTGACAATGTTGACCGTTCGTATCCCGTCCTGACGCACAAAACCTGTTCTACGACTGTATAAAGCAGTAAAACCACTATGCTGAAAATCAGGTATTTATCCAGTTTGTTCAGCTTCTTTTTACGCATCACTTTTCTTCCGTGAATTTAAAATCGGAATTGTTAATTGTTTTCCACGCAGACTTCAAGGATTCTGTGATCCTCACAATCTCATCGTGATCTTTCTTCTGATCTTCCTTGACGGAATTCAGTTCGTTCTTGATGTCGGAAATTCCCTCACTGATGTTCTCAAGTTTGACAATAACTGTCGTAAGCTGAGAAGTGTTGTCCTTGTTGTTCTTCGACATAAACGTATATGCCGCTAATAGCAGTGAACAAACGCTGATTACGATTGAATAGTTCATGATGATCAATGTCCTTTTTCCTTTGTTTGCGTGAAGCATAGCACAAAACTATGTAGCCAAAATCCGAAGTTGAAAAAATGAAAATGGCGGCTTGCATCTCTGCTCACCGCCGCACACTAAATGCTACTATTTCTCATCAGCATCAAGCAAAGCCTGTACTGCATCCCGCCATCTTGCCGGGACTTCTTCAATCGTCATTGCCCCCGCCTTGATTCTGCGATAATAAATTCGTGTCATTATTCCACCTCGCTAATGATTTCCGCAAGTTCGATCAATGCATCGGACTGCTCGTTAATGAGTGTTTCGAAGTTTTTGTAAACCTCGTACTGCTCTGCCATCATCTGCCACTCTTCATATTCGTAATGAGCGGGCATATCTTCTGTAGCTTCAATCAGATGAAAATCCCTCCGAACGATCACGTGACAACCAGAAAATTCAAGATCGCTCGGTTGAACAGGTCTGTCGTTTTGACTTTTTATCCACATTTCCTATCAATCTCCTCGTTCGTTTAATGTTGACATATGGTTTAATATCGTTTTCTATAAAACCTTTGGAATCACAATGCTTTGCCCAACCGATTCTTGAATTCATAGACTCGCACCAATGCGTTGTATATTTCTGCTTTCGTGCAAGCCTTCTGGTTGACAAGAAAATACCATCTCGCATGATTGCGGCATCCTTGCAGAATTTATAGCCGCCAATATCGCACCAGTACGTGTTTTTCTTCATCTTCCACTCGCCGTCAACCAGTTCGTGTTTACCGATGGCTTTAATCTCCCACTGCGGTTTTATCTCCAGATTTAACCGCTCCTTTAGGTATTTCTGAATGGCACGTACCGCTTTGTAAAGGTCTGCTTTCGATGTTCCAATCAGTAGCATATCGTCCATGTATCGAAGATAATGTCTGACATACTTAATTCGTTTTCCTCTGCGCTCTTTATAAAGGTCTTGCGCTACGAACCAGTCCAAATCCTCAAGGTATAGATTCGCAAACCAAGGAGATGTGTAATACCCGACAGGGCATGGTGTCGGGGCAGAATCAATGATTTGTTCAAATACGTGCAGAACATTTTTGTCCTTGATTTTATCGGAAAGCTTCCCGTATAAAACATCTCTGTCGATGTTGTCGAAGAAGTGCCGAATATCCAGTTTCACAAAATATCTGCACTCCAAATCTTTCTGCATCCACCGTTTTACGTTTCGAACAATACAGTTTATTCCTTTGCCTGGAACGCTACCGCAACAATAGGGATACATTCCGCGAGTAAATGCTTTCTCGCTTGCTTGTATTACCATGTGCGCAACAATGTGATCTTCTAGGCATGGAATATACAGATCTCGCCATTTGCCCTTGTTTGAATGATTCTTGCAGAAATGCCGTTTGTGGGCAGGTTGCTTATGACTCCATGTTTTATTATTGAGTTTTTCTATGATCGGCTTTACATATTCTCTAGCCTTATCGTAGTTAATTGTATGGTCTTCATTCAGCAACTTCCGAACCGCTCTATGACTTCTTTTGTATTTCGTTCCTGTTTTTACGGCATAGATTGCGTTTCCTTCATCAACTACCGAAGACCATATATTCCCTATACGCTTCATTACTTTGCTTTATCCTCACGCTGTTCGCAATCGCTACTAAGCGTGTTCAGTTTGGATGTATTTCAGAACAACCGTTCCAAGGAAGGGAGAGTGCCCACTAAATGTGGAAATAGTAATATGATGAACATCCGCGTTTTTATCGGCAGAATGTTACAACTGATAGGATGTGAAAGGTCAGCCCCATAATTCGCATTCGCGTTAGACGGTGCGTTGTTGCCATTGAAGTTAGACAACCCGTCATTAGCGCCATTGTTCCAGTTACCACCAAGGCGAACAGACCGAACAAGGTAGGAATTAACGAGGTACGCTTGCACCCTCGTTCCCTTTTACAGATTAATAATTCATGAGGGGAAGACCCCTCTGCTCGCTTTGCTCACATTCACCCCTTACTGAGCAAAGCAAAGGTCAGCCCCATAAATCGCAGTCGCGGCAGACGGGGCGGCGGAGCCAGAGAAGAAAGACAACCCGTCAAAATCGCCAGAGTACCAGTAACCACCAAGGCGAACAGACCGAACAAGGGAGGAAGAAACGAGGGCCGCATAATCCGCAAAATACGTAGTCCCTGATGCGCCGCTCGTTTCATGAGGAATCCAGATATCAGGATATATTGCAGAGTTCTTTTTGCTTTTAATGTATCCGTTAACATAATTCTCATGCTTTGTTTCCACATCGAGCAAAACAAATTTATCCGTTTCTAAGTCTGTGGCATCAGGTTTGCTGTTTGCAGACGGCTCATACTTTGTCGGGTCTTCCAGAAGATAATATTCCAAGGAATAATTATCGTCCTCCGTCCCTGCTCTTTTGTTGAACAAATCCACAATCGTTTTATACTGATTGCTATAGATGTTTTCTCTCCACCTATATTTCATAGGGTGATACGCATCCGTATTGCTGACAGGCGACCCAGAAGGAGTGCTTACACCGTTGCAAGCCCCTGTATGATAAGGTCTTGCGGCAATTCTGTATTCCGTGGTGGTGTCGTAGGTGTAATAGTTTCTTCCTAAGTCCCGGACTTCCAATAACTGATGTGTCCCGGAAGAACTCGCCTGACCGCTTGCATCGCATCTTGTCACGGATACAATTTCGTGCGTAGCTAAGTAATTCGCATTATTGATATCAATGTCCGTACCAATTACTGCAATTCGTTCACCTGCAACTCTTCCCGCATAGTAATTGCTCGTCAGTATATGAGTACTGTCAACAAACGTTACTCTGTCGTCGCCGCTATGTCTGAGCGATGCACAGCCTTGCATTATCGACTGGCAGTTCTGTGTCGCAAACTCCACCGTGAACAATGCCCACTCGTAGAAATTGACCGCCATCGGCTGAATGATTGCCTGATTACCAAGCGCACCATTTTTGTAAGTCCTTGCGGCATCGAGCAGTTCCTTGTAGCATCCCTGTTCGTTGTCCAACCCCGGTAAACTGACCGCGTGACCGTTTTCGTCAAGAGCCAAGGAATACGCAGGAAGGTAATAATACGGAATCGTATCATTCGCATCATGGTTGCGGCAGAAGATATCAAACGGACGATATCCCGAATAGCGATAGGAAGAAATGGAAAGCCGTCCATCTTCTATCTTGCAGTAGCAGATAGGACATTCCACTGCCACATAATCGCCCATCGTGCCATCTTCGGTATAATCAGCATCGCCGTAATATGCGTTTACACGGAACTGCGCTTTGCCGTTTACCAGATTCCATTCACCGACACACTTTCTGCGCATAAACGGTGTAGCATTATCAAAATCATTCCTGACATTGCTGTTATCGCTATCAGTGCCGACCTGTGCGACCATGCCGACAGAATCGTATATTCTTGTCAGGGCGGCGGCTTGCTGTCCGATTCCTGATACTCCGTAGCGTTTTGCAAAGCCGATAGAAGCGGCTGCGGATTGTGCGACTTGGGAATAGTACTTCGCATTGTCCGTAGCATCGCCCTGTCTTGCTACACCGTTTGTGCCGACCGCCCATGACTTCGCTTGCTGAATATAGCCTGTTTCAGCGTCCTCTCTGGCGGTTTCATTCGACTGACGAGTAGCTTCATTTTCCTGACGGGTAGTTTCATTCGACTGCCTTGTAGATTCATTGTTGTTGCGAGTAATTTCGCTCGACCGTCTGGCATTTTCAGCAGTAACTCTAGCAGACTCAGCAGTCTGTGCCTGTTCCAGAAATTCGTCCAGATCCTCAGTAAAATAGCCACGCACCGTCTGGAACGTGACTATCTTATTCTGCGTTTCGGGATTGCTGTCTGCGCTGTCTACAATCGGTATGTAATCGGCAGAATCCAGACTGTCTTTAGGCGGGAGTTCCGAAAACTTTTTGCTCATCTAAACCTCCTTCGTGTTTTAACTAATCCTGCTTAAAAAGGTTTTTTGCCACAGGATCTGCTTTTAAATCATCAACAGTTCCAGTATGTGCTTCAGTCATCGCTTTCTGGCTTAAATCATTAACCATCTTGCTGATCAAAACATCCTGGAACTGCGAATTCACGTTTTTGATTATCATTCTTGAAAGACTTGGCGGGAGATTATAACGCCTGACTAAATCAAGCGCATACTGTGTAATATCACTTTCTATTTTTAAACAAAGTTCCCCGACATCCATAATCAACTCCTTGTACTGCTTTGCGGTATTGGAAACACCGGACGCTCAACCAAAAATCCATCTTTCGGAGTAGCAATCAACGTTTCCTTACCATCTTCAATTTCATATATGTCAGCACCGTACCCAAGGTATTTATCAAACATATTGCTATTTGAAAGATAAACCCCCACCGAGCCTTTGCCACTGCCTAATTTAGCCATATATTGTTTCATGTTTATCACCGTTTATTAATGACTAAAACTGTGTTGTCATAATCCCATTTATAAATCCCATGGTTTCGCTCCACCATGTAATTTTGCCATCGCCATTGTCTTGAATTCTTGTAATAAACGGAACGGAACACGTTGTTCCTGCATAAGCGTGTACCGATATGTCAGAACTACCTGAAACACAAATTTCGTTAGCCGATATTCTCAGAACATCTGCTGACATTTGAATCCCGTGTAGTGTTTCACCCGTTGGTATCCAAGTTGTTGAAGCCGAAAAGTCTAAATAACCATACTGAGTCGAACCTTCACCACCTACTAAATGCCCCATATTATCAATCTGAATATAATAATCGTTATAATTCCTTGATTCAATGAAGCCGTTTTCCAGATCGAACACAGTATTACCGCTACTACTTGCCAAAATTCCAGTTGCGATGTATGAAGCGTTAACATACAAGTTTCCATCTTCCAGGAAAATCCCTTCAACAGTGCCGTTATTCGTCAGCTTATTGAACACTTCGGTCTGCGTCATCTGCTGAACGGTATAGTTCTTGGCGGTCACTTCATCAACGTAGTTCGATGCTTTTTCCCAATCGTTGGCATTGTAAGTTCCTGATGCTGACTTTGCTGTCTTGCACTTGAGGATATCTCCGTTTGCTCCTTGCGCCCAAAGGTCACCGATATCATACGGGGGAACGGGCTGAGTAACAAATACTCGCCGTTTTCCGTCTGCCGTATCCTGCGCTGTCGAAGCATCTGCTAATGCCTGTATTGCGTCCGCGTCCTCAACCTTTATCCAAGAGTATCCCGTTGATGGACTATCAAGTGTAACGTGCCATATCTTGTACCCACTCTCATATGGTGAATGATTCGTTTCTGGCAGTACACCTTGTGCGAGTTCGATTGGAGTACCGCCATCGGAGGGAAGCCCTGTTGCAGTCCATCTCTCCGAAATCTCACCGTTTGTAAGTTCGGTATGGAGCGAAAATCCGTAATAATTCGAAGAAGTAGCCGCTCTCCAATATATATAGAAGTCATAAGTGGGAATGAATACGCTGATTCCCGCTATGTAGTTTGAAGTTCCTCTGCCACCGAACTGACCGTTATTCGTTCCGGGTCTTTTTACTTTGTATAGCTGACCATCGACACGATAGTAGATCTCTACCCAGTCAGATGTATAATCGCTTGTTTCACTTTGACTATCGAACGTTATCCGAGTTCCCGATACCTTTGCGTATCTATATGACAGGTTGTTTTCGACATCGTAGTACAGATCATCAATGTGCTTATCACGCTCCGCATCCGTAGTCCACTCGCTCTCAGGCAGTGTTGAAGCTGACGGTGTACCGCTCATGAAATAGGTGTCGATTTTGCCGTCTATCTGTGTCTGGATGTTGCTTACGGTAGGAGTGTAAACTGTACTGACAAACGTTGTTAAACCGCTGTCATCAGTGTACTTTGATGCTTGTGTCCAGTCGTTCGCCGAGTAAGTCTGGGACTCCGTTTTCGCCGTAGAACAAACAAGAATATCGCCAGAAGCACCCTGAGTCCACAAATCGCCGACATCATACGGAACGGTAGGTGTAGAAGTAAAAACTCTGCGCTTGTTATCCGCAGTGTCCTGCGCTTTAGCCGCATCCGCAAGTGCCTTAGTGACATCCGTATCAGTTATCCTCTGCCACTTGTAGGTACTTCCTCCAAGCATCCACCGCCAACAGTAACCAGATTCCGTGTTGTAGTACAAATCTCCGAGATGGTTGTTTTTATCCTCTGTCGTAGTCCACGAACTTGCGGGAGGATTGCTTGTTGTCGGGTCAACCGCATAGAACCAGGTTGTGATGTTTCCGTCTATCTGACCTTGCAGATCAGTAATGTCATCTTCGATTCCCGATATTGTAGTTGCGTATGCTCCGTTGATGAACGTATTCAGATTCTCAGTAGACTGCTGAATCGCTTCAGATTTTGCCGTAGCTGCCGCCGAAGAAGCTGCGCTGTTTGCTATCGACTGTATCGTGTCACCGCTTGACAGGCTGAATTCATCAGCGACAATCCGCACAACTCCCGTGTCGTAATCGGCAAGGAATCGCATCTGACCGTTCTTCTGGACGATGATCGAACCAGTGTTCATCCAATCAGCATTGATGCCCTTCGCAGACAGAACGTTGACAAGCGCATTGCCATCCGCAGTAATTCCTGCGTTCCATGTCTGACCGCCATCCGTTGATACCGTGAAGGTATTCTCTGTCATCTTCCAGATAATGGATGATTCGTGGAGATCCGGATTGTTATGCATATAGTAGATATAGCCACCGGACGGAGTTGTTTCCTTCGTTTCAAAGAATCCGAGCGACTGCGTCATCAGCTGAGTAAGCCGAAGGTACTGCGTGTCATAAGCGGTCATCTCGTTGCGGATAACAGACTTTGCTTCTCGCCGAGCGACTGTCGTACTCTTGATTGAGCGAAGGTCACTCTTTTCGATTTCCTGCGCATCACAGCTGATTGTCTGCTGAACCGTCAGCGAGTAATCAATGTTCGTTATCAGGAATAAGGTACGATTGCCTTTATCGTCAAAGGTTGTGACAACATCACCTGCCTCAAACGTGGGATTTGCAAGGATGGACATATCTCCATGACGGAATGTAAGCCCTATCAGCTTGTCCGCAAGGAGTTCCTCAATATCCTCATAGTTCGATGCATTAATCAGCGGATTGCCCGCAATTTCAAGCACGTAGTCCGTATTGTCCGCTTCGATGCCAGACATCGGAATCCATTGTCCGCTATCCTTTGTGGTATCGATGTAGTAACTCGCCTTGCAGTGCCAAAGTTTATTGATTCTGTGACCGTAGTGTCCGTCATGCTCCGACTGCGGATAGTAGTCCGAAGGAAGATCTTCGACATCGTATGCGGGAAGTGACGATACTTGGCTAAGGGTTTCTGACTTCACCGCCGTTGCGGGTGTCACTGTAAACGACCATCCCCAATAAGCGTCCCTTGAACTGTCAGTGTGCCAATATACCCAAAACTCATTTGATGGGATATAAAAGGTTTTTCCTGCGATAGCGTTTGCCGTGCCATTGCCGCCAAAATTCGAAGAAACTCTATATGGTCTACTGGAGGTACCATCAACCTTGTAGTAAATTCGCACATAATCGAAACCTGTGCTTTCCGTTTCGCTCCGCTCATCAAAAGTAATCAGCACACCCTTGTACGGTTTACGATACAGGAACAGACTTGACGCATCCTGATCGTCAACATCCTTGTAGGTCATCCGCAGTCCAGTGATTGTGATATTCTCCGTTGCAAGACTGTGGCTGAACCGATGCATAATGGTCGTTGCGGGAATGTCATCATACCAGTTAATGTCGAGCTGCCCAGTGCTGTTAATCCGTGCAAAGCATCCGATCATCTGGCAGACATACGCAAGCATCTGACGCTCTGTGCAGTCGTCCTCCGGTGCTTCGGTAATGACCGTATCACCGTTAGGGAAGTCATAGTTCTTCAGCGTGATGCCGTTGTGATCCGCGATCATCCTGACAAGATTCTTTGCCGAGATGGGATAAACAATCGAGTTGTCCGTAAGCAATGATTCGTCAAAAAGCTTCATTGCATCGTAGGCATCGCAGACAATCACGTTGCCGACAGACTTGTGCTTCACGAAGTAGTACTGCCCAAATTGAAACCATTCCGTGGCATCCGAATAGTCCTGTTCTGCCGCTTCTTCCGTTTCCAGAACGACTTCGCCATCATTTAATGTGAAAATTTCACTTACTTCCGTCAGGAGGGCATAGCCGAACATCTTCGGATTGATGCCAATAAATGCGCTGATGATTGCGCCGTCAAAGTTTCGGGTATCGAATTTGTGATCCCAGTTATTAAGATTAAACGAAAACGCGCCGATAACCGCCGCACCGATTTCAAAGTTGCCTTTGCTTGATGTGCCGTTCTGGAACTGTACCGAATTTTGCATGAAATCATCGTCATACAGCCATTCGGAAAAGCCGTCCCTATAAGTTACCAGTGCCTTAATAAAAGGACGCTTACCGTTTAAAATAGCGTCCCTAACACCGATTGATACACTCCGCATGGATGGTTACCTCTCGATAATATTAAAAGCAACATCTTTGTAGAGATGCAGGTGCGGAAACCAACTGTACATCGGCGCAGTTCTATCGCCGACATAAAATGTACCTGTCTTTGTAGTCCCGCTCACTGCGTCAGGATATGTAACCGAGAAGTACTCATTCTTGACAGCTTGGAACAGCTTCTTTGCTTCTTCTTCCGTCAGCAGATTCCACGACAACTCGATTTTAACCTTACTGCAAACGTAGCCCTTGAACATCAAGCCGTTCTGGTCACGACCTGCATCTGGCTGTGAAATATCCTGATATGTGTATGTGTATTTCGAAGGTGTCTGTATATCAACACCGTTTATTTTTAGTAAACTCATATGGTCACCAAAAAGGAGTAGGTCGGATTGCTCCGTTGCCTACTCCACAGGATTGTTAATATGCTATTGACGGGCTGTAGCGTTTATTCGCTCTCGCTTCGCCACGCTTACTCGCCATGTAGATCTGTTCATCGCCGATATAGACATCACCGCCTGTATCCGCTCTGCTGACCGCAGATTCGATGATTCCAGGCAGTTGCTGTACGATTGCCCGCTCGACTGCCGAGGAAATGGAATCCGTGATCATCTGGTTATTCGCTACAACCGATGTGCCGTTGCTGAATTTACCTGCGATTTCGCCCTGATTCATCGTGAACAGACCATCTTCGATGTAGCCGCCTTTTTCGTACCAGTCAACACCGATATTAGGCAGTGAAATAATACCAAGATCGTCCCAAGTGACTGTCCAGTGCGGGAGCGTTATCTGTGGCAAGCTGAAGTCTATACCACTGAACAAACTCTGAATCTCAGCGATGGAGTTGCGGAATACGCTGACAACATTTGTATCCCACCACTGTGTGATTGCGCTCCATTTACTGGTAAGTGCCGACTCCATGTTTCCACCGAGTTCTTCCCATTTTGCTCTGGTAAAATTCGGCATTACGTTCTGATCCCACCAGTTCTTGAAACCAGTAGTGTTCCACCAGTTCGTAAACGAAGTCCATTTGGTCTTGATGCCAGACTTCATTCCATCAGTTGTGATTTCCCACTTTGCCTGAGTAAACCACGGTTTAACTTTGTTGTCCCACCAGTCTTTGAATCCAGTGTTTTCCCACCACTTAGAGAATTCTTCCCACTTCGTCTTCAGACCTTCGTAAACGTTGTTTCCGAGTTCCTCCCATTTTTCCTTTGTGAACCACGGCTTGACCTTGTTATCGTACCAGTCCCTGACAGCTGCATCGAATTCATCAAACTTGCTCTTGAATCCCTCTACAACTCCGAGGAAGATCTTTTCACCAAGCGGATACATTGACTCAGCAGAAGATGTAATTCCAAAAATCCTTATAAACGCTTGCCATATCTTGTCGAAAACAGCCTGAATCTCCATGAACGCATCGAACGGAAGTAATAAGCCGATAAGAACACCTTCAACGATGTACTCACCGCCCTTGTTAAAGTCTTCTTTTACCTGTTCCCACAATTCCTTCGTTCTCTCAAATGAGAATAAGGACTGAAGACCTTCCTTAAACGCGTCCCACAAAGCACCTGGATTTTCAAACCCTTCCGTTACTTTCCCTACGAGTGCGCCGAGTAATGCACCCATAATGCCACCTGCAACCGCTCCTATCGGAGTTGCAAGTGAACCAACCGCCACTCCTGCGGCAAGTCCTGTGAGCGCACCGCCAAGTGTGTTATTGAGCGTTTTGTAAAACTCTTCTGGCAGATGATCCTGTAAAAACCCTGTTATTCCATCGATAACCGAGTTTCCAAACACAAGCAATGCACCCTCAAATCCCGCTGTTCCCGCAAGCGCAAAGCCAAATCCTTGCACATTAAGGATAAGTTTCGGAATATTAAGTATCGCCTGACCGCTTGCAAATAATGCTTTAAAAAACAGCTTTTTGAGCATTGCCATCGTAACAGCCGCACCACCGTGTGTCCACGCAAATGTGCCGATAGCAAACGTAATCGTGTCAATGTCCAGTGTCTTAGCAAAGGTAATCCCCTGTTCAATGACTGTATCCCAGTCAATCCCCTTCAAAACTCCAAGTATGAAGTCCCAAAGGTTATCAACCCATGTATTCAGTGTTTCAGCGAGTTCTGAGAACTTGAATGTCGAGAAGAACTTGTTAATCGAAGCGGCAACACCCATGCCGATTTCATAGAAGTCAATCGTTTCACCGAGATTCTTCCAGAAAGCGACAGCTGCATTAAATCCATCAGCGATTGTTCTTCCGAGCAGACTCCAGTCAAAATCTTCAACACCACGATTAATCATGTTGCCGATGTTCTGACCAAGTGTTCCCCAGTGCATACTTCTCAGCCATGTAGAAGCAAACTGAAGCGCAGTATTAAGGCTGTTGGCAATGGTTGAGCCGAGATCCTCAAAGAATCTTGTGTTGTCAATCATGCCATTAAGGAAATTGGCAAGTCTGGTAGCAAATCCGATTGCTTTGCCTTTTACAGCATCCCAGTCAACCGACTCCATGCCGTCAGCAAGTTTGTCTGTAATCGCTTTACCAAAGTCCCACCACGAATCGATGGGAGATTCATAGGGCTTAAAGGTTACCTTGCCGCCAGTGATTTCACCTTCTTCGCCACCACCGGGGTAAGCATTTCCTTCATCATCGCCGCCCTTGTCTTCATCTTTATCTTTGTCTTTATCCTTATCCTTGTTGCTCTTCGTCTTCGGGACAGCGTTCTGCGCATCCTTCATCGCTTTCGCAACATCTTCCGAGTTATCTGCAAGCGTGTGCAGTTCGTCAAACGACATAATCTGCCGTTTAAGTTCCTTTGCGCCGTCAGCGGCATCATTCATGCCATCGCCGACATCTCCTGCGCTGTCAGCTGCATCAGCGAGTTCCTCAGTAGTATCAGCGACATCATCAGCGGCTTTATCTGCTTCAGACACATCTGCTTCACCCAAATCTTCATCTTCGGAATCAAAATCAGATCCTACATAACCGAGAGATCCCTGTACATCCTCAATCTCTATCTGCCATCCTAACAGCTTGCCCATTGCATTAAATGCTTTCTGAACAAGGTCGATAGCAGTGTTCATTGCCGAATTAAGTGACATCAGAAACGGTCGGAACATATTGATGAGTCCCTGACCGACAATCGCCTTTAACTGCTTGAATCCTTCGGTAAGGAGCGTCATCTGGTTGTGCCAACTGCCGATAGTGTCAGCAAAGTCACCCTGTGCAACAGCTGTTCTGTCCATGACATACATATAGCGGAGCATTACTTTCTCTGCTTGTGACATGGACTTCACTTCAGCATCAATACCATGCTTTAATGCCCACTCTTGGAGGGTCGCCTGTGTCAGGTCAATGCCGAACTGTCGTAAGGGACGGCTTGCCCCCGTAAAGATCGCTTGCAGTTTTGTCGCAACATCTTCCTGCGAAACATCGTAGAAGGATGCCATATCAGAAGTCAGTCTTGTCAGGTTGACTGACATATCTGCCATCGATGCGTTCTCGACCTGATACGCTTCGTGAATCCTGTCACTGAGGAATTCATGCGCATCGCCGACCTGCTTTGTAGTAAGTCCGACAGTAGCACCCATTGCCTGGAACTGCGATGCAATCTTCTTTGCCGTCAGTTCCGACATACCGTAAGACGATACGGCAGTCTTTGCGAAGTCTTCCAGTTTGACTCTTGTTTCGCCAA
>Ga0326511_10003164_pt1 | contig 13267 bp, 8 predicted proteins | sample 0_2496_0518_D_FD_203701 | JGI IMG/M metagenome (GOLD analysis project Ga0326511, IMG submission 203701) | Bovine rumen microbial communities from UC Davis, California, United States - 0_2496_0518 | ecosystem: Host-associated > Mammals > Digestive system > Stomach > Rumen | place: USA: California... | reverse complement strand
AGGAGAGTCTGAACATTCTTCTCTTCGAACTTAAGCGGAATGTACTTCTTGCACACTGGGCATCTCTTGTAGCCCTCTTTATCACAATCTTCTGGGATGTACTTGAGTGTACCGTCCTCGTTGAAGATCATGTGCATACATTCTCTCTTTGCTCTCTTCTCGTCTTCTGTGTCATTGATTCTGACCTGTGAATAGAGTGGCTGAGCATCGAGCATCTTCTGCTTCTTATAGAGGTTTGTTGTGTTCTGAATTATTGGAACAAGTAATTCGATTACCTGTGGATTAATCTGTTCTTTTCCCATTTTAATTTCCTCCCGAATTAATTATTGATGATCTGCTTTGCTACCATAAGCAGGTTGGAATACTGTGTGCCACAGTCCTTGAGCTGGATGAGCTTCATGGATGTATCTGGCTTTAAGCTACCATAAGCTGCAGTGATAAGCTGCTCTGCAGTGTAAGTTGGAAGCACATTGAGTTTCTCATATACCCACTTCTTAAGAGTCTCAATAAAGTTGCTCTGATTTGTTGTGAGCTTTGTATAGTCTGCCTTATTGAGATTGAGTGCTGACTTGATGACATTTGTTGGGTTGTTAAGAATATCGAATACCTGAGCTGAGATAGGGAGATCTGAATCGATTACTTCCTTAACGGTGTCATCATTGTTCATTACGATACATGCTGCAATTGACATTGCTTCCGGAACAGTGATGTTACCACACTTAGTTGCAATGATAGAAGCAAGATTACCGAGTAAGCACTGTACAGCGTCATAGATATGCTTATACTTATCAACATTGATTTCTGTTGTTGTTTCAACGATCTTGGCTGTCTTATCTTTGTCTGACTTCTTTTCAATGACTTTAGTTGTTGATACAACCTTATCATCATCTAACAGTTTAGCCATTATCTTTGAAAGCATTGCACCGATGATTCCGTTCTCATCCTGATTGTTTCTTGGTGCAAGATACTGCATTAATAGCTGAACGAATACAGGATCCTTTGCCTTCTCACAGAATGCTTTGAAGAGTGCCTTGGCCTTGTCATCTTCATCGATGTTGCTCTGCATAATGTAAGCCGCGATTCTCGGTGCACGTGCTACATTATCAGAATAGAGAACATCTCTGGCGTTCTGCATGATATAGAGTTTTTCCTGTGGTGTACTTGGCATCGGTGTTCCAATGCTCTTCAGATAGCTTTCTGTTGAGTGCAGAAAGATCTGATCTGAATCATTGATGATGTTGATCATTTTTAATTTCCTCCTGATATGAATTTATTTATATTTGCAGATACATAATTGTGCATGCATCCTTATAAATAATATACATGCACAATTAACTTTTTATATCTTTATATTACTTCCAGTTGAACTGCTTGGATGCTCCATCACCCTTGCTCTGTGTGATAGTTGCTTTTCTCTTGGAGATGAATGATGGACGTGAATTCTTCTTTTTACCTGCACCAATTGTATTGGCTTCAAGGAAGTCTGCAGATACATTCTTAGTCTTTACAGTTGGAAGACCTGCAATTATAGCTGTAGCATAACTGTCTCCAGCAGTATTTGTCACAACTATATTCCTGTATTCATCGTATACATTTTTAATACGTGAATTGATGTCTTCAAATACTTCCTTAAAGTCTTGCTGAGCGAATGTTGATTCCAGAGAGAATGCTGTAACGAATGTGCACTTCTCAGCTTCCTCAGGAGTAAATGCAGGCTGGAAGCCAGTCATCATCTTACGTGTTAATTCCTTCTTAAGAGATGGGATATCAGGTGCCTTTGCAGAGATTGTCATTAATCTGCCCGGTGCAGATAATACCACGTTCAGATCAGAAGGATCTATAGTATCAAGAGGTGAGTTCTTGTATCTCTTACCAAGGATGATCTCAATCTGTTCAACAATATCATTATTGACCACTGTGTAGTCTGCATCGTTACGCATATTCTTGAATACCGAGTAAGTTGTTACACCAACTTCATCAAGTTCAAGGAAACAATCTTCAGAGTTCATCTGAAGTGCATATGGATCTTCGTCATTTGGTGCAACCAGTATCGGGATAACAGAGAGACCTCTGTCTATTAATGCTTTACAGAGTGATGGTACTGTACCTGAACCTGTACCACCACCGGTTGATGATATTACGATGATTGGTGCTTTTGCTTCTTCACAAGCTTTGTATAAATCATCAAAAGCTCCTTCTGATTCATGGAACTCATACAGAGCTTTACCCTTTTCTCTTGATCTTCCTGAACCGGCAATATCACCGATGATCGGGATGTACTTGATTCGTGCTATGTTGTTGAGTGTGATCTGGTTTGTCTGTGAGTCTATACCATAGAGAGTACAGTCCGAGAGAAGCTCTCGGGTTGCACATGCCTCTACTACGCGGTTTCCGCAGTTGCCTAATGCTATAAGCGTTGGTCTTTTATCTTCCATAATTATTATTCTCCTTTACGATTATTTTTTGCATCTCCCTTGAGATTCTGCTTGATGTAACCAAGTTCCTTAGCAAAGAAATGTCCCTGCTTATACTTTAACGTGTAGATGTTATACATGTTAAGTACATCTGGCTCTGTGTCTTTTGCTATCTGAAGACCGGTTGCATAGAACGCACCGATGATTGGCATTACTACCTGAGGATGACCGAGATCGATACCATAATCATTCAGTACCTCAAAATGAGTATCACGTTCGATCTTATCGATTACTTCTTCGAGGTTAACGCTTCTCCAAGCATTATACTTCTGAAGCATGTCCTGCTGATAGTCTGCTCCCGATACTGGAGTCTGGTGCTGCTTAACGAAGACAGGAGTCTTTGTGTATGCAACGATTGGTACGATGTTAGACGGCTTATCATTGTCATGATACTGTGTGTTGTAACCGACTCTCATACCTGCTACATCAACTGCAAACTCTTTGTCTGGCTGTGAATCAATGAAGCTGAGAATGTGCTTCCATCCTGTAATGAATGTGATAACCAGAAGGTTATCTGTATGGAAGTTAATTCCAAATTCATCCTTTAACAGTGTAGCTGCTATATCCGGGATAGTCTTCAATAACAGCGTCTTGTCTACAGGAACATCAGAATCCATCTCTGCAAAATATGCATCGATAAAGTTCTGTCTAGCCTTTGCAAACTTCTCTGCTTCTTTCATCATTTCTTCATTCATTGTCTTTTTCCTCCATAAAATGAATATATATTATAAGAATACTTAAGTGTATCCTTATTGCCTGTTAATTATATAATTATCCACCATAAATATTAAAGCTGTTACCGCTGAAAACTGGCTTTACATTATATGGGTTTGTGTATCCCCCGTTAGTAAAGTTTGGTTGAGTCTGATTTATAGTGGAAGAATTATTAATGATATCTTCACCATAATGTGCCCACATATTGTTTGTTGGTTGTGCATATCCACTACCCATACTATTATTAGTATATGAAGTCATGTTTCTTCTGGATATATCCTGTGTGGGTTGATTATATGGGTTGTTGTTAACCTGCGGCTGATATGTATCAAACACATCATTATTGTTTACCTGTGTCATATTCTGATTAGTTGGTGTGAAGACATCTATACCTTTATTGGTTAATTCATTCATCCATTCACTTAAATCGGATAAATCATTATTAGTTAAAGAAGAAAGCTTACGATTCTCTGCTCTTAACTTATTCTCAATTGTATTCCATGCTATACTTCCTTTGTGGATGGGTGGAAGCATGATATCTTCACCATTATATGATCTTCTGAATATCATAGCCTGTCTGTCAGTGGATAAACCAATTTTATATTCTTTCTGCTGTGTAGTTGTACCATACCAATTGTTTCCAGTTGGTGCTGGATTATTATTAAATACACCATCCAGATTCATCTGCTTTGGTTGTGCTTCGACTCGATGATATACTGGACGTTCTGGCGGCTTTTCATTATTCTGATTAAAAGACGAACCACCACCGAATGTACTATCATAATCAAAGTTATCTAACGAAGAAAAGTTATTTCCATTCAGCTTTTCCTGTGCAGCTGCATTGTTACGGATTCTATCTGCAATGGCTTCAATTTCATCTGATGATGATGTATCATTATAACCTGGATACTCATTGTATGGTGTTTCATTTGATGAAGCATCTGTCTGAGCCTGCATAGTATTCATCATCATATTGAAGAATGCATTCATCTGATCCTGTGAAGTTGGCTTTGGTTCTTCTTCATTCACAGACTCTTCAACAGGTTCTTCTTCTGATGGTTCATGTTTACCGTTAAGCTTCTCATTGATTGCTTTAAGCTGTTCAAGAATTTCTTTGTTGATCTTATTTGTTTCTTTCTGCTGCTTTTCAATCTTTGTCTGTGAAGCTTTGATATCTGATAATGCTTTTGTTAACTGTTCGAACATACTTGTCATATATGACTCCTCCTAAAATGATAATTGAATTAATACGTATTAAGATATACTTTTATAGTATATCACATGGATTATATAAATATAAAAAATATAAAAAATATTATTTAATATTTATCACATACATACATTGAATAAATATTTATTTAATGAAAGGATCTATACATATAAAAATGAAATTTGACATGAATAACACTAACGGTATACGATTATTTGGGGACACATTAAATTACTTGGTAAAGTATTATGTTAATAAACTTGGTATTGATTTTGATGATTTTGTAGTAACATCAGAATTGGTATCAGTATACGGTTATAACATTAACACCGCAAGTGAATTGTCTCGATTTATAGGTAAACTTGGTATACTATTATATGATTCATATTCATTTAAAATCAATATAAACAGAGAAATGATTGTGTTCATATGTTACATGATAAATGAATTTGATAAATTAGTTTCTGATTCGAGATTACTCATATCACCGGTTGTAATTAATCTTATCAAGATACAGATGTTGAATGACCATCTATATGGATATTCTACTCCGTTAGAAAAAGAATTCTTAAAACAATCAGCAAATATAGTAAAAGAGCAAATATATCCTGATAATATAGATAACTGGTTTGATGTATGTGCAATGATATTCACACAGGCAGATATGCCAAACAACTTTAAAAATCGTAGAATTATGTTTGAATTAAGCAGAGACTTCGAAAAGGATATCAAACCTTTAGTAGAAAATCGTTTTCTAATGAATGGGTGTAACCAATTTCATGACATATACAAAGAACAATGTGAAACGTTTAATAAATTTTTTAGCATCTATTATAAGTTTAACAGTATCTATTCCCCACGATATATTGACAAATTGAAAGAAAGTCTTAATCACGAATATGATGAACTCGTTCCAAATATGAAAAAACTTTTAGATGAATTAAGTGATATATTCGCCATATGGAATCTTACCAAAATAGATGCTATGAAGAAATATCCAGAGTATAAAGACACATTAAAAAATGTTAAATTCTGTATTGCAAATGCAATGGGTATGATGAAAATGATTGATAAGATTCAACCAGACGCTGTCTTTACGGAGATTACACGTGTATCTACTAAGAAAGCCAAAATAACGGTTTACATGAACCTTGACAGATTATTATATGAGCATGCGTCATTAATGTATAAAGACGTATCATATTCCGAAAAACGTTTTCATCATGAATTCGCATTCAAACACGAATTAGGTCATATTGTTCATTATTGTGAATTACGCAGCAATAAAAAATTTAAATCGGTAAAACAAAACCTCGAAAAGATTACTGAGTCAGAAACAAAACACTGGGAATCTTTACCAATGACTGAAAAAGTGGACCCCACTTATTGGTATTATACATACTTACCATTTGAAAGACGTGCTAACGAACTGATGGGGTTAACCATTGAAGATGTTTATAGAGCACGCTTCGAAAAAGTACCTCCATCAGTAAAACAGTTACTTGAAAAAGAAAACAACAATGAATGATTAATGTTATTACCTCCCCATATGGGGAGGTAATAAATACTGATTAGGTCTGATTCGTGTTATTACGTGAAGTCTTTCATCTCTTCAAGAAACGTAGGATCGTTATAAAGCTTTCTACGTTCTTTTCGCACAGCACTGATAGTTCTTTGTAATGCTAAAGCCTTAGCTTTATCAGTTTCACCACGTTCGTGCATCTGATATAATAGTCTATCATCTGATGTTTTCCATGTGGCATGATTATTGGTGGCGGTCTTCAATGATTCCTCATTTAATCTTCTTGCATTATCATTGATTTGCCGATTCCTTTTTATCTTTGCCTCTTCATCCACAGCTTTACTGCTGCTCAATTCACGGTAAATTTTGTTCCATACTTTTCGTTGTTCTTTGTCCATTTTAAAAACTCCTTAAAATATAATTTGTTAAAATCTATGTAAACCCTAAATCACAATTTTTTATTTAATCTTTTATGATTAAATTTCTAAATTTTAGTATGAAAGTTCACAGCAAAATATATTTCTTAAATTTATAATGTATATTTTGTCATGGACTTTATGAATGTTCACAGCAAAATATATTTCTTAAATTTATAATGTATATTTTGTCATGGACTTTGTCGTTTGATCAAATTTTCCAAAAACAAAGTTCACTGCATAATATATTGCTTTTTCTATATGGCTCCGATTTTGCAGTGCACCTGATTACTGTACTAGGGTGTTTCTCAGTCCATATATGTGGTATGGGCGACATTCACGATAGTGAACTTTAGTAACTTTTTCAAGTAAATATTTTTTCTCTCATTTTTCATTTTTCATCAATTTTAGGTATTTTTCACAAATTTTAATTTCTTCTAAACCCCTTAAATTCTAGGCGCTTAAACGAAAATTTTTCTATTTAATATAAAAATATAGAAAAAGTATTACTTCGTAATAATATTTTTTATTATTAACTCACGAGGGAGGTATTTTTTTTTTTTTTTTTTTAATATATTATATATAGAAAATTTTTTGATAAGCAAAACATATGAAAAAATCAACTTAACAAATATTCATCTTTCTAACGAAAGATGAATAAAAATAGAATTAGTTTGGAATTAAATTTTAATACTTTATCAAAATGAATCTCCCTTTAGGGAGATTCATAAAATAGACTTTTGTTTGGAATACACTTTATCAATTACTGAAACGGATTGTATCGATTCATCTAACGATGAATCGATTTATTGAAATTCAATCTTCTAACGAAGATTGAATGAAACACAGTATCTATCAATATTCATCAATCAGATTTAATCAAGATGAATTGATCGTATCAATTTATGTACGATCATTATCAACATTCGTCAATTATCTTCAATAGACGAATACGATATGATTCTTTCTAAATCGAAAGAATCATATCAATAACTGATCGAATCAATAAACACGATACATATATCAAATTGACATTCGTCAACATTACTTAATTAAGATGAACTGATCGAATCATCAAATACGATCATCAATCTCAATCCATCATATCAAATGATGACGTACGAGATGATTCTTTCTCAAGCGAAAGAATCATCTGAGGAAGCGATATCATCAAGAACATGATATCATCAATATCGATTCATCAATGATGTATGTCAAGATAAGATTACATCAAGATGATAATTGATCGTCAACTAATCATCATTTGATAAATCAATCACGAATTTACGATGAGATTGCGCCGCCGCTGGAAAATTTTACCAATTATTTACTAAAAAAAAAAAGAAATATGAATTCCTCCCCCCATAACGGGGGAGGAATATAATATCATCTGTAAAAATATTTGTCTGGATGTGAGAGAAACTCATTACGTTTATAGAACGGAATGTGCACTTCTCTGATGAAGTGCCCGTTTGAAAGTTGATACACATATGAGAACAGAGACATTCCCATGAATGTGTATGTGATATTGTTTACTGTGCCATGGAGTTTGTTATTCGTCATCATTATTCTTCTGCCTTTCTATTTCATTTTGTAAGTTAAGTTCGTATACATACTGTGGACATCTGTCTGTTGTAATATGATGTGATATAAGAAAGATCTGTTCTATCTTACATATAGACATTATCTCAGATAACATATTAACGAAGTCTTCTGCTACGACTGAATCGAGATAAGCGTCTATCTCATCAATCAGAAAGTTATTATACTCTGTCAGGAAAGACGCCAAGGACATGCTAACTGCGAGTGAGAGTAATGCTTGTTCTGATTGGGAACCATAACGAATATCCGAGTTAATGTTAACCCCTACTCTGAATGGAAGTAAGAACTCTGTCTCATTTATTGTAGGACGTAACATCTCTAACTCGGAATCATACATTACTTTGAGAAGTCTGTTGGTTAATGATAATGCTGAATCTACTTTGTTACGGATTTCTTCTACTGGTAATCCTTTGGTAGACGATGTAGCATCAGATATGATCTTAAACAGATTATTATTGGTGATGTGTTCTGATATAGCATGTTCTGTGGTTACGAACTGATCGTTGTCATGTTCTAAACGGGTTAATGTATTCTTAATATATTCTGATTGGGAATATAATGAGTTATACTTTAATTCATATTCAGAATACAATGACAGATTATTGTTCATAGTTTCATTTAAACGAGTTAACTTGAACTGTTGTTTCTTCAGTTCCTTGATGTTGATGTTCTGTATGGATGATAACTTGATACGTTTAGTATCCATATCATTAACTTGAGATTGTTTATCATTGATGATATCATTCAGCTGATTACATTCATTCTGTATAGAATTGATTCTATCATTAATGGATGTTATGTCAGCTGAATAATCAATGTTATCTATCTGCATATTACTTAAGGATGATTCTGCATCAGATAACTGTTTCATCAATTGTAATCTTAATTCTGCTTTAGAAGCTTCTTCCATCAATGTCGTTATGTAATTAACATCAATTCCATACTTTCCATTTTCTAAGTTATCCATTACAGATACTATATTAAACATCTGCTTTAATTCAGATGGAACTTCGATTGATAATAATCTCTGGATGGTTTGTATATTCTTATATGCATTATCCATATTGGATATATCATATGATGTAAGCTTGGATGGATCATCACTTTGTAGTGAGCTAAAGTAAGCTTCCATTAATTCATATGCATGCTTATAAATGCATTTGTCTGTACATAAACCTTCCTCTGGATAATTACCATGTGCTGTCTGCATAAGCTGATGAAGTTTGGATGTAATTACCTTTTCTTTCTCAGCATCCATTATGGTTGTACTTTCCTTTGTTAAGTAAACCGATATATCAATCCCATTCTTAATCATCTCAGAGAATATATGTAAATGATTCTTGTTGAGTGTGATTACAACTTCCTTACATATACTATTAATGGTCTGACCATGAGATATTAATGAACGATATCGTTCTGAAGATGCTTCTGTGTGTATGGATATTGATATACTATTGATCTTATCCTTTAATGATGAAATTAATGAAACCATGTTATCATAATCATTCTTGTTACGTTGATTATTGTTAATCGTTTTCTGGATTTCATCTCGTTTAGAATACAACATATCAATGTCCTTTAACATTAATAAACGTTTGGTCTTTAAATCATTGATTTCCGTGTTAAGTGACATCTGGGTTGATACTATCTTATCATATTCTAAACCGTTATATTCACCGATGGAAGATGTAATACTTTCATAGTCTGCAATCTGTCTGTTGATATCAAATAATTCAGAATCAATGTTTTGTGAACGTAATGATGTTATCATCCCATTTAGCTTATTCATATTACTCTTTAATGATTCCATTTCATCTGTTATATTCTTATACTGAGAACGAGTATCATTCAGCTGAGTAATCAAACTTTCATATGTACCATATGATGATACCAGAAACTCCTTTGTTGAGTTTAATGATTGAATCATCTTATTGGTATAACGATAATCATCTGTGGCTAACTTATGCATCTTATCGTATATATCAATTCCGAGTGACTTATTTAAACGATTCTTTCTCTGGGTTGGAGAACACTTGGCAAATGATGTAAGTTGGGTTGAATTAATAATGAACTGGAATATGTATTTATTCAATCCAAATATCTTTTCTATCAATATATTGAATGTATTAACTCCTCCAGACGGATTCAATTCAACTCCATCTTCCAATATTGAAGATAATATAGAATGTGACTTTGTGGTTGGTTTATATGTATGCGTTATATTGTAAACTTTACCATTTATCTCGTATACAATGTTCTTTAATCCCGTTTCTCCTTTGATAATGGATGGGAGTTCATTTCTTTCGTCCCCATCATAGTTAATTGACGAGAACGGATTAAGATTCGATAACAGTACACTCTTACCACAACGATTACGTGCATATATCTGAATGATTGGTTTGTCTATGGATGCAAAGTCTAACTCTAAACAGGTTAATCCCATTGCTGCTTTGATCGAATTAAAGTTTACTAATTTAATATGTAATATTCTCATATAATAATATTTCCTTTCATGTATATTATATCCATTTGTAATATACCTTAATGATGTATATATAATATTCCGATTATTTTGATTTTCCATATATATATTATTAATATGAATATAATAGAAAGAGTCTATTATATTCACCATCCGAATTCAATACAGGAGGTTGTATTATGGATACTATTATCAACAAAACAGCTACTGACAATGATGTTAGCAACGACATATTTGATCAGTACGATAACCCAGTAAACACAAACACAAACAATTCACAGAATTCACAGGAGGAATCAGTTATGGACAATCAGAACAACAATGCACAGGAACAGAACAACAACAACCAGAACAAAGGCAAATTCCATGAGGAACACCCAATCATCTTCGGTGGACTTCTCGTTGCAGGTGGCGCAGCAGTAGGAGCAACAGCTTGTTACTTTATCAGCAAGAAGCTCAATGATCCAACATGCTCAAACAACACCAACGCTGCCTTTAAAGTAAATGGCGGTATCAACTAAGCTAACTTAATCCAAGCAAACAAAAACAAAGCACGAGGCTCCCCATCAGGGGAGCCATATCGTGTTTATTTTTTTTTTTTTTTTTTAATTATGACCGATAAAGTTTGGTGGTTCAATATCAGTAAATGAATTACAGTCTATGATTGCACGCGTAACTCCATCCTTTACCAATGTAAATGTCACTTTGGTATTATCTGGAATATCCCATGGAGTACGAGATATCTTACCTTTGTAATCATACCATAATTCATATCCCATACTCTTTACATTCAGGAATGTAGTTTCATAACGTACAATCATTTCATCATGTAAAGCAAATGTATCATGTGTGATGTTCTCTGTATTAAAGAAACCGATATCATGTAATGTTATTGAATCCTTCGGAAGTAACTCTGTCTCGATACCATTGATTTCATCATACAGATTAATCATATTCGAGTTTCCACCATAATCAAACAATCCATCAAATACAATACTGATTTCTTCAGATGAGAATTCAACCATGTATGATTTAAAGTACGTAATAACTTCTTTAAGTATATCAAAGTAAGAATCCATTCCTAATGCTTTAAATTCTAAAGCGGATAGTTTCGAATTAGAATATGATTCTAATCCTTTGATGATATTACGCATTAATGTTACAATGGTAACCGGTTCATTCTTGATTGAATAAATGTATCTGTATAATGATTGATTATGTCTGAACAGAAGTGAATCAAATGTCTTTGGTCCTTCGTCTGTGTTACCAACATCCAGTAATACTTTATCATTTATAATTTTTTGATAGTTTACTTTGATGCCATCCGAGATTGTAGAGTTCTTAAGTGAATCAGACTCCCATCCATTGAGTAACTTATTGGAGAATGCAGATACGAATTCATCATCTCTGAATGGGAATATATTATTGATTTGAATTGTACTAACATCGTTGTTCATTACTTCATGTGGATCTACTCTGTATGAAGTACCATTATAATTCACAGTGATATACTCTGGTACATTCTGACTGTTCTTGAATGGGAATGATACTAACGAAGCATAATCATATTCTGATATATTGTATTCATCGATAATGATTACTTCTGGATTGAATACGGTTGTATCATACCAGTCTCTCTTTGGATCTACAAGAAAGAGTTTATTATATGCTTCAGATACCTGTCTGAATTGTGATATATATTCACAGTCTCTTAATTTTTCTACTAAGTATGAATACAGATCCTGTACAGATGTCATTAATACTTCACCAATATTATTAGAATGCATATCGATGATACTGTCTAACATTGGAATGAATCTATCCGGTTCCAGATATTCATATTCTGGTAATGTATTATACCATCCCGGATCAGTATAACGTATGTCAAAGTTAAATCCAGACAGTAAGTATTCATCTCCCTCGATGAGTGGCTTTGGTGATCCATCGTCATTTAATCCGTTAAACAACAGATCTACGCATTTACCATTTTCATTTGGAAGATACATATTACCATCGAAATGTTTACCGTTAGCATCTGTTAAATACCAATTCATTAAGATTACCAACGAGAGTACAGCATCGAATACACTGATCTCGGATGAACCATTAATGGCATGATTGATTGTTATGTTAGTATAATTGGTTTCTGTTCTACGATCTAAGAGACCACGTATGAAGATAACACATTGCCACCAAATGTCATTCATACTCATATGAGTATCCAGCTGAATATACTTTGAATTGGATAAAGTGTAATTCATATCATGAATCATTTTTTCTACTTCGGGTGTATTCCACCATCTCGGATCTCCAGATGTAATTTCATCTAAAGAATACTCACGTGTTTGATTCTTAAACTTGAAATATGATACGTTGTCATCTGTTACACCCAGTCTACGGAATACTATCTTCTGAATCGGTGTTCTTTCTCCTGTCTCTTCATCATACTTCCACATTGGTTTGCCATTGGAATCAAATGATTGTTGTTTAACCATCACCAGCGTATAGATATCAGTATACTCATAACCGATTATATCCTTAACACGATATACTACGTTTGTACCTTTATCCTGTAATAACAGTCTAAACTTCTTTAAGAACTCCATTAAAGCACCACTCTCCATGATAGAAGACGGTAATCCATATAATGTAAAGAAGTTATTTGCAGCAACTGTATTCTCATGAATCATTGTATTCTTAAATCGAGACAGTTCATTCAGTGTAGCCCCAATTGATAAGTATATCGTTAAGAAACGAACAAACGAATCATAGTTAGAGTATATCTGATTGAAATCTCCTCGTAATGCTCCGAATACATAATCTCTGCATTTTTTGTATGATGACTCG
>Ga0326511_10003163_pt1 | contig 13268 bp, 20 predicted proteins | sample 0_2496_0518_D_FD_203701 | JGI IMG/M metagenome (GOLD analysis project Ga0326511, IMG submission 203701) | Bovine rumen microbial communities from UC Davis, California, United States - 0_2496_0518 | ecosystem: Host-associated > Mammals > Digestive system > Stomach > Rumen | place: USA... | reverse complement strand
GCTGAACCGCTTTAGGCATCTTATTGTAAACATTAATGTATTCCTGTTCCATTCGTTTTTCCTTAAACCTTGGTCAACTTGGGTTTAGTCGTTCCAGCCCGACTCAGACGCATATAACTCGTCCTCACTCCAACTGGGATACAGAGCGATGTACTCAGCTACTGCTTCCTCTGCTGTTTCACAGTGAAAGCCTGTCATCTGTACCGCTCCAGTTTCGTTGTTCCTTATTGTCCATGTCTTCATAGTTTTTCTCCTTAAATCGTGGTCAACTTAGGTTTAGTCAAGAAACGAATCGAAGTCCTCGTCATCCATCTGCCGGAGAATGTCATCAAGGACATCATACTCAGTGGAGTTGTACTTCTCTGCCAGCTTCTCTAACAGTTCTGCTGTGTCATCATAAATAGTAATCGTTGTCATGTTTTTACCTCAAAATTTTTTAAAGTGGGGGTCAACTTGAGTTTTTCAGATTTCCAAATATTCGATGATCCCTTCGCACTCAATCCATGCTTCGGAGATTTCGTAATGGTAGAAGTCCTTCCAAATTGACAGCTGCTCGATGCACTCATCTTTGCTCTTCAGCGGATTGGTCGTGAAAACCTTATCGCCGGACTTTGTTGTGGCTGTGATCCAGTAAAGTTTCATTCCTTCTGCTCCTTTAGATACTCTTCAGCAAACTTCTTGGCTTCCTTAATGCTCTGCCTGTAGTCGACTTTCTTGCCGTCTATTAAGATTTCCCAAACCTGGTACTGGGGAGACATCTCCTTCCCAGTGAACATATTCTTGCTGTGGGTGCGCTTCAGTGTGCAGTTTCCGTACTCATACTTGTTGTAATCTCTGCCGTTGACTGTGTACGGCACTTTCTTCCAAATAGCCATGTCGCTCCTTTCAATCGTGCGTTTCAGGCTTCCATGCGAGGTCTTCTTCATCGAGGAGTTCCTCAAGTGTGCATTCAAGGACTTTCGCTACTCTGTAGGCTTTGCCAAGGTTTGCCACAGCGATCCCATACACTTCCCATCCCTGTATGGTGCGGAGACTGAGTCCTGTCAACTCTGCCAAGTCCTTCTGCCGGAGTCCTCTCGACATCCGCATGATACCGAGGTTCTTGATTTCTGGATTGAGATCAACCAATCCGTACTTCTTGACATCTTCCTTACGCAGCGGAATCGTGTAGATGAGGACTTCCTTGCAACCTTCGGGGACATCCAGTTTGCTCTTCCGAACGAATCCAACCTTCGGATACTTCTGCTCATCTTTGATTGTCCCATAGTTATAAAAATTACTTCTTCTCATGCTGTATACTCCTTTCTTTAAACCGTGGTCAGCTTGAGTTTATATTCTCTCAGTGTCTCGACTGGAGTTTGCTCATGTATTCCTCTGTCACCAGTAAAACCTTGAAACCGCACATATCGCCAACAACGTCCGTGAGTGCCTTGAAGAAGGTCTGTTCCTTCCCTATCTGCTTCTTGTGCTTCAGCGGATAGGAATCCGGCCTGTACTCGTGCCAAGCCTTGTAAACACGAAACGCCTTTACTTCAGGCGTGTTGCCGTCGCTCTCCGCTACGATTGTGTACGTGCTACCATTAAGCTGGATTTTCGCCATCTGTGTTTTTGCCATTGTGTTCTCCCTTCATTGCCTGTTAACATCTCCCATACAACTCCCAAAGCTTTGCAGTTTTGAGAGTCGTGGCAACTATTAACTGTGGTCAACTTGAGTTTTATCTGTTTGTCTTTTCCCAAACGTAACCGTTCTTGTAGTACTTGCTGTTGTTGCAGATGTTCCAAACGTCCTCTCTGCTCAGACCAACAGGGTAGATCATGTTGTCAGCGTAGCCGGAGCAACTTCTGTCATATTTACGCCTGTAATTCTCATCGGCGGCGAGAGACTCCGCTTTCTTCCTTGTGATGCGCTCTGCGTCTTCAGGAATCATCTCCAGTTCCTCTTTTGTGTCTGCATAAAGCAGAGAATAGGTGTTGCCGAATCTCTTGTAATAGTGTGCGAAATACTGTCTCCTCATTGCTTACTCCTTTCGATGTGATATATGTTCCCTGCGCTTAAATTATACTAAAATCTAACGTACAACGCAAGCAGAAACTGCGTATTTAATTTAATTAATTTGGTAGGGGAGCGGTTAAACTCCCCTGTGCAGCTATCTTAATCTACTGGCTCAAACGGCTTTGTGCTACCGTGCAACTGGCTGATAACCTCGTCATTAAGGGTGATGCTCCTCACCGCCGGAGTCTGAATCATGTCCAGTACGCATTTGGGTGGATTGGCTTTGTAGTCCCTGTAGTAGTATCGCTTGCCGTATGCATCCTTGACAAATGCTCTGCACTGTCCGTCAGTAGGGTAGTAGATCACGCTGACTAAATTCTTTCTTGTAACTCTCATAGCGTCTCCTTTGCTGTTGCCTGTTAAACAGTTCCCATGCCGTCCCTGGAGCGGTTTAGACTCCAAGGACAGTGGCAAATGTCAAACCGTGGTCAACTTCAGTTTATAACAATGTGGATTCTTCCTTCTTCAGCCAATGTAATCTCACCATAGATGTCTTTGCTTTTTCCATCCTCAAACACGATGCGGATTCTGCGACCAGTGAGCTGGAGAGGTTTCTTGCACTTGATGACTTCATAGTTACCGTCATCGTCATACTGGCGTATCTCGACATTGTCTCCGCTTCTCTCTACGAGGCCTTCCGCAAACTCTTCGGCGTGGTCTATGCCGTAGAATGTTGCTTCATCCCATTCATCTCCGTGGGAGTCGATTGCTACAATGTGGAGCGGATTCAGCCTGTGCGACCAGTCCGTCGTATGCTCAAACAGTTCGTGCAGCGTCCAAGGGTGTTCTTTGAGGTCGACCTCTTCGCCGTCCTCATCGTACTTGTCAAGCTTGTCAATCTCCGATGCTCTCCACACCGTGTAGGTGTTGTAGCCGGACTTCCATCCAAAATATGCCATGGGGTCTGCGTCCAGTTCCTTGAACCTTTCTACGATTTCAGTTTCGTAGTCCTCATCGCACCAGTAGATCGCTTTGACTTCGTCTTCGTCAGACAGCACTATGGTTACATTGCCAATCGCATCGTCAATCCATACTTCTCTTCTCATCGGTTTGCTCCTTCCAAAATTTTTGAGTCTAGGTCAACTTCAGTTTCTAGAAATCGGCTGAGAGGAGTCGAACCTCTCTAGGCATCCGGCTGATGTCCTATGCTCCGTCAGCAAGCCGTGGTCAGATTCAGTTTTCGTATTCGGCTTTTGTCTTGCCCATGTAGGTTTTGGTTGCTTCTGCGTCCGGCTCTCCGCTGTAGAAGCCTATGACCTCTCTGCTCAAGATCACACCCTGTTCTTCGACCTCTCGCATGATGAATGTCGTATCGTCCGCCGGAGCGTAGCACTCATGGATGGTAACGACCTTGCCGTCATGGATGTTGACGAAAGTTTTGTCAGCCGTGGTCAACTTGGATTTGGCTTCGATGATATCTCCAGTGCAGTAGTTGCCGTCAGGAGCATTGATGATGATGAAATCGAAAACCTCTCCGAGGAATCTCTCTGCGTCCGAGCCAGTCATCTCTGCCCATCTGTGTTCGTTCTGCCATTCGTCTGTGCTTGCCAGTTCGATGTCCTCATTGGGGTCGGCGTTGAGGATTAACACGTAATCCATCCAGTCGGTTGCAGCCATGAAGTAGAGTCCGCATCCAAGATCGCCAGTGTAGAGGTAGCATCCACCGCCTGTGTAGTCTGCTGTTGCATTAATGATTTTTGCCATTTCTTTTTCTCCTTTCATTTGTGAGAGGTGGTCAACCTCAGTTTTCTTCTCTGAAGTAGTAGATGCAGAGGATTCCGTCATCGTAATCCCACGAAGCAATATCGCTTATGAGCAGTTCCTCGTATCTGTTGTCTTCCAGTAGATCACATACCGTGATGGTGATTGATTCACGCTCGTCACACTCGTAGAACATGACCTTTGCTGTTTCCTTCTCTCCGCAGAGTTTAATGAAATCCTTGATTCTCATATATACTCCTTTCCTACGTGCTAACTACTGTTTCCTTGTACTTATATTACTAAATTTAAACGTAAAATGCAAGGATTATTTTAAACAAATTTAGGAAAATTTTGAGAGGTGGTCAACTTCGCATTTTTAAAAATTAGTCAAAAATTTTGAGTCCTGGTCAACTTGAGTTTTTGAAAAATCTCTGAAAAATTTTTGAGAGGTGGTCAACTTGAGTTTTGAAATTTTGGGCATCTTCGCTTTGTCTTCACCGAGATCACAAAGGAAAGTCAATAGATGTGAGTGGGAGCGTATTGGGAGAACATTGGGAGAGCGTTGGGATTTTTGCGACAGCCGGACTCTCCGCCGATGTCTCCGCTCCGCAGATTCTCCGCCGTGGCTTTGCCGTGGTCATCCGATTAATTTTGGACATTCTCCGCACTGTCCAGTTTCTTTTACGTGGCGTTTTGCTTCGCCGTGGGTACTTCTGCCACTAGCTTATAAAAATCAATCTCAATGCCCTGCAGGCGGTCTGAGACATAAATAAACGATTGGGCAGCAGTCTGATTTTCTCCGTGGCTTCCGCTGTATATATAGAGATGATTGGAGAGTATCCGCACTGGCTGAGAGTTCGCTGAGTTCGCTGAGTTCGCTGAGTTCGCTGTTCCGCTGTGATCCCTTTGAGCGTCATGTATATATGAGTTTTTGTTCTTCGCTCTGCTCCGCTCCGCATCATGTACACGTATATAGGTTTTGTTTTTGCTCAAAACTGGTTCACTTTTCCGCTCCGCTCATAGGGAACGCACTCAGGACGCAACAGAACGCTCACATATAGCCGGAGACTATCAACCATGAATACATAGTCTTGCACTATGAACAATAGAATGCATAGCCGAAACCTATAAACGACAAATTGCAATCGGAATAAACGAAAAAATATAAATATAACCATGGTCGCATAGTTTCTAAAAAACCATAGGACACAAACACAAAACAGCTAAAATTTGCCGTCTATTTGGCTTATATAGCCTTTAAATCATATTGCTAATACTCTTATAGCATAGGCAAGTCAAAACGCCTTAAAATGGCAAATACAAGGTTTTTAGCGTCCTGAAATCGGAATATATGCCGCCGGATTAGATACCGTTGTATGGTTATAAGCTTGTAAAACCGATTTAAAGGCACTTTTTTAAGAGTAGGCTATAAGAGTGCCACCATGATATAAAACGTCTTAAATGGTCAAATACAAGGCTTTCCAAATTTGCCTAAGATCGCATAAAAAAGAGTGCGGTTTTTTTGTTCCGCACCCTGTAATCTATATTCAGTTTTTAAAAGCTATAACCGTAATGCATTAAAAATCTAACCGCTGCGGACCATGAGTTGAAAAAACGTGTCTGAAATTCAAACATAACAATTGCATTGGTTGCGGTTTCTAGTATCTTTGCTTTGCTTTTCCCTTTGCTCATAATAGTCATGGTTTTTTACTCCTTTATATATTCCAGTAAATCGCTTGCCGTACCTATTACGTTAATATTTTGACCGCCTAACAGATAAATATTTGCAATGTATTCTGTCGTGCCGTCTTTCTTGTAAATTTTCATATTGTCATAAATTGCGATAATGCTATCTGTTCTAATATAAGTTTGCTTGCCGTCTTTGCTTATAAATCCTTTAAACATTTTTGATACTCCTATTTTTCAAGTGTTGGCGGTTTGTATCGTAACCCAGTACATAGCATAAGCCGTAGTACCAATCAGAGTTTTTGACCGCCGTCAGCTATTAGTTATTACTTCCTTAAAGCTTTCATCGCTTTCTTGATTGCGTTCTTTGCTTTTCTGATTGCCCTATCTCTTTTCTTAGTTTCCGGCGTTGAATGCTCTAACAATGCCATGCTCTGACCATGTTCCAATTTATAGCAAGGGTGTTCACACGTTTCACAAGTGCTATATACCGTAGGGTCAGAACAAGGACAAATAAACGTAACTTGTTCTTTCATTTCTTCCCTACCAATTGGGATGAATTCTGAAGTAGGGAAATTGTACGGATTGGACATAGGGAAGTAAGTCCCGTCTTCATTCAACCAATGACTAAAAATTATTGTCAGATTTGCCGGAATGCTTTCAATTCCATTTTTGTTGCACCAAATATTCACAATTCCATATTTTTTGGTATACGTCCAAAAAATTGTTTTTTCGCACTGATTTGCAATTTCAACCATAGCGGACATAAAGTCGATGTCAGGTATATCACCGCACGTAAAATATCTGAATAATTTCCATTTGTTCGCCTTGATACGTTCAACCATAGCGGACACAAAACCGTCTTTTCCGACTCTTTTATAGAATGCGTAATTTTCGGCGTATGTAGCTTGATTAGTATGGAACATATAGCAGCCTCTAAGGGCGTAACACTTGCGTTTAAGTTTGCACTCACAATTAACACAAGTATTTTCAACGGGAAGGTTAAAGCACCCTACACGCCCTACTTTGGAATTGCCATAGGAAGTATTAAGAGTGTCATCCTTTACACTTTTCCAATCTACATACTTTGTGCCGTTAAGCTTGCTAACAAGCACTGTAAATGGATTTGCTAAATAGTATTGTTTGTTGATCGCTATCATTTTTTTGCTCCTATTCTTTGTTGTGTGTTTAAGGTTTCAAGTTACGGCATAAACTTAAGTTCCCGGCTTATGCCGTAGGCTTCAAATCTCAAACTAACCTATGGATGTTTTCAATTAGTACCAAAAAAGTTATGCACCATATTCGCATAAGATATGAAACTTCATGTCATTGTCGAAATATGTAATAACTACACAAACGCTATCACCATATTTCAGAAACATATTGTTTGCGTATGCACTGATGCCTTGTGCGGTGCTTTTCCATACGTGTTTAAGAGTTTTAACTTTCCCAGTTTTGGTTACGTAGGAAGTGCTACAAATGTATTCCTTTATGCCTTTTTTCCTAAGGGTTGCAATCATTTCAATCATTTCTTCGCTTGCGTAATTTCTTCTTTTCATTGTGCTTTTCTCCTATCTTTTATACTTTAGTGTGTTAAAGTGCCACCATAGGCTGCGCCCTTGTTCCTACTAATATAATACTAAAAATAAGCGCAAAATAAAAGTATTTAAAGAGAATTTAATGGATATTTAATAATGAAAAATATTGAATAATAGATGCGAAGAATGAAAGTGTTTAAACACGCTAGAAATGTAAATAATACGACATCACGAACAGATCACGACAAACCGAATTGTGTATGTTTTTCATACAATTTAAAAACGCTAAAAATACGCCTGTTTTCGATAAAAAAATACGGTCAAAATACGCTATTTTCCGCACATTTAACGGAATATTGTAAATTCATGTTCGGTTTATTGATTTCGGCGTTTTTGCCATCCGGCATTTTGCACAAAATAAATGCATATTTCGTGTATAATAGCCGTATAATAAGCGTAATATCGTTATATTATGCATATTTGTTGTAATGTTGCACAAAATTCGTCCTGGAGACGTTTTCAGATGTTTTAGCGTATAGTTGTTAGGGTATCTGAAATTTCATGCGCCCCTAGCGTGTCTGTCAATTTGACAAATAATCTGTCAATTTGTATTATCGAATTGTGGTTCGTTAGTACGATTTTAATAACCATGGCCCTGAATCGAGTACAATGAAAAATAAAAGTATAATAGACTAAAATAAATAGTATTTAAAACTATATTATGCGATAATTAGATACGTTTACATAGTATTTATAAATACGGCATGTAATCATTATATATACTTGAAAGTTACGGAAACTATAAAACAGAATTAGGGAAAGAGGAAACATAGAAATGAAAAGCGAAAAGACAATTTCAGGAATAAGATTAGATCGCTATAGTAACTATGAAATTGATGATACTATAGTTACATCCAAAGAGGGTAAATATATAACTAAAACAGAAATACAAAACAGTATAGATAATTATATAAATACTCTGTATAAGCCGGATGATATATTTAATAATAAACCTATGATATTTAATGGTTTACTAGAATATATATATAGACATAATATAAAGCCTATAATACCAAATACATATAACTATGATTGGCAATTATTAGATAATGTATTTGAAAATATATATATAAATCTATGCTATACATTCTCTTATATTCCTATGGTTTCTATATTCTGTAATCATATGGTACATATAGATGTTAAGTATATATATAATATTAAAGATGGTATAAGAGTAACGGATAATAGTAAAGTTAATCCTAATATCATTAGATATATTCAAAAATGGCTTACTATATGTGATAGTGATTTATTTACACATATAGCACAAACCAATGGTGTAGGCGGTATGTTTGTAGCTAAAGTAAGAGGTTATAGCGATCAACCGCAGCAAATAGCCGTTAACATTTCCGCTGACGTTCCAAAGCTTGATTTAAAACAAATTGCCACTATAGGACAAACTGGAATAGCGCAAACGCCGGACAAATGACGCTAAATTTTTTGTGTTCAGGTATGATAATATTTAATATCTAGTGGTGTAAGTATATGCTAACCACAACATATAGTGGTTAATTAGTCGCTAAAATATTATTTAACGGCGTATTTAATATTTCGTGTGTTTGTGTACGATTTTTTAAAAACGTCCCCCCGTGGTCATTAGTATGCGTGTATGCCTGAATACGTGTATACAATCTTTCCCTTGACTGTTTGCCGCCGACAAATCGAAATAGTTCGCATATACGAATTTGGTTCGACAGCCGGGAGGGGTCTACAGCTTGACAAGGGAGGCGGCCTGTTAGTCCCCCGAATATTTTTTAATCAAAAAAGAGTTATTATATACTTAGTCCCCTTAGTAGTTCTAAAATAAAAAAGGCTATTATATATTATTTCCCCTAAGTATTTTTAAAACAAAAAAGACTATTGCGTATATTTACACTCAAGTAATTTAAAGCAAAAGAGTTATATATTATTTCCCTCTAGCAGGCTATTATATACACTACTCCCTCAAGTATTTGGCTTAATACATTTACCTTCATTCACTTGGTACAAGCATGATTTATCCACTTTGCAGGAAGAATTTTCAGTCAACTATTGACGATTTGACCATGATGATTTACATTTTGGCTCAAGAGAGGACATCCTCATTGCTCGTAGGGGTTGACCTCTAGCGGACTTGACCCACTTGGTCCGCATGTTGGACGAGTGATCTTTCAAGCAATCATGATTTCCAGTGACTTGCATTGTGATATAAACTCCTTGATCTACTTAGCTTGGCTGAGTCGGTTGCCACAGGCCGTCAATGTGTGGCACAAAAGCAAAATGGCGAACGGAGAGTCAGAAGTCTGTTGCGATGATGTTCATGATGTTACTCCTGTTTTTTTCAAGAAATGTTGTTTTGGCATACACCTCCAAGTATTACCTAGCGCAACTCTCCAAGTAGCCATTTACCCTGATCCTTTTCAGTTTCTTTGCTTCATGTGGAATCCAAAACTGGTTTTATTAGTTTTTTCCAGCCGTAACAGTCGGGACTCCTTTCCAAAAACTTGACCACCTTCGCATCACTCCACATAGTTTAGCCAGTCAAAATACTTCCGACCTATGCGGAAGAGACAATGGTGCAAATCCATTTGGGAGTGCTACAACTTCGATTCCGAAAAATTTTCCAAAACAAAAAAGAGTAATTGAGAGGGGAGAGCCTGTCTGCTTGAGTGCGGATAGGCTTTGTTTTTATTTATGGCTAAATCCAAAGCAACCAACTCCAGAGAAGACTATTCCACGACCATAATGCAGCTGTCTCACAATGGCAACATCTCGCCTTATGAGCGCATCGAGTACTGCTATCAGATTTTGCTCAACTTCAAAGAGGAGTATGACACTTTAGAGATCGGCAGAGACAGGACATGGCTTCTTACATGGGCGAAGTATGTCCGAGAGAGTTGTATGTTGGGTATTGCCAATGGCGTACCTGGAAACTGGGAGAGCCTTTACTGGCAGGTTACACTGCTTGAGGCAAGGCATAGAGTGATTGACAGTTACCTCATGTTCCTTGAGCGTAAGAGAGAACAGCACACCAAGTTTTACGAGCCAAGGAGAGAGATTCTGATAAAACACGGAATCATTCAAGCTATGCAAGACCTTGTTGATGACAAGCTTGACCTTCTGACAATCTCAATGCCTCCAGGGACCGGAAAATCGACTCTTGAAATTTTTGTATTAAGTGGAATCATCGGTTGGTTCCCCGATATGCCAAATTTGGCCTCATCCTTCTCAGGCACGATGACGAAATCACTGTTCGATGGCGTGAATCAGATTCTCAGTGACATCGATGAGTATTCGTGGCATGAGATTTTTCCAAACGTGCCGTTCAAGGCAAGGGAAGGCACGAACTCCAAGGATCAAACCATCAATGTTGGCAGACCAAAGAGATTCAAGTCGCTGACCTGCCGAGCCATAGGTGCATCACTGACTGGTAGTACACGATGCGAGTATCTGCTTTGTGCTGATGACTTGTGTTCAGGCATTGAGGAAGCACTGAACATCGAACGATTAAACAAATTATGGCAGACATATAACACGGATCTTCGTACAAGAAAGAAAAACCGTGCGAGAGAACTACACATCTGCACCCGATGGTCGGTACATGATGTCGTTGGTAGGCTTATTGAGTATAACCAAGACAATCCGAGGGCAAGGTTTATCGCAGTGCCAGCTCTAAACGAGAATGGCGAATCCAACTTTGACTACGATGGTGGCGTAGGATTTGACACCAAGTATTTCAATGACATCAAAAAGACAATGGACGAGGTTTCTTTCAAGTGCCTGTTCCAAAACGAGCCTGTTGAGCGAGAAGGACTGCTCTACCATGATGACGAACTCCGTAGGTACTTGGAACTGCCTGTCACACCGCCGGATGCCGTCTTGTCTATCGTTGATACCAAGAACAAAGGCACTGACTTCTTTGTGCAGCCTGTATTTCTCAAATATGACGATGACTATTACCTTGTCGATGCTATTTGCGATGACAATGCTGACTATGAGGCTCAGTATGCGAGATCCACAAACATAATCTTGACGAACAAAGTCGAGGCTTGCCAGTTTGAGTCAAACAATGGCGGTGACAGAGTTGCCCTTGAGGTAAGTAACCGAGTGAAAGAAGCCAAAGCATACTGCAATATCACTCAGCAGTACACTACGCAGAACAAAGAGACGAAAATCATCGTTTATGCACCATGGGTAAAACAGCACATCATCTTCCGAGACAAGTCCATGTACAATCCAGGGGATGATTATGGTCGCATGATGGGATTCCTTCTCAGCTACTCTCCTGTGGCTAAGAACAAGCATGATGACGTACCTGATGCGCTATCGAGTTTCGCCAAGTGGAAGAACAGAGCAGAGACACCGCCGACAATCGTAGGGAGAAGACCGTTTTGAGGAAGAAAAATGCTTTGACGCAGTATATGGATTTGGTCAGAGAGATTGAAGAGGTCGAACAGCGGATACGCAAGACCGAGAGAGAGTTGCAGAAGATCATTGACGAGGGTGAGGTCACTGATATGGTTCGTGGTGGAGAAGGTGGCATTCAGCATTTCACCATTACTGGCTTCCCTCAGAGGGATTATGCCAAGAAGCGGACCCTTCTGAACACTCGCAAGAGTATCCTTCATGCCTTGAGGTCAGAGATTGAGCAGTCAACCAATGATGTCTTGGAGTTTATCAACAGCATCGATGATTCCCATGTCCGGCGAATAGTGACCATGAGGTTTGTCGATGGCATGAAGTGGAGACAGATTGCCCTAAACATTGGCGGTGGCAATACCGAGGATTCGGTGCGTAAGACCGTTGAGAGATTTTTGGAAAGAGAGGACAGAGATGGCTAAATACATCAAGAAGCCGATCCCGATTAACGCAGTCCAGTGGACTGGATACAACAAAGCTGAGATTATCGAGTTTACGCAAAACAGATGTCGGTTTACAAACAACAAAATCTCAATCATCATCCCGACACTTGAGGGAGACATGGGGGCGATGAACGGAGATTACATCATCCGAGGCGTAGACGGCGAATTTTACCCTTGCAGAAGGGATATTTTTGAAAAAACGTATGAAAAAATCGGAAATTGAGCAAAGTTGTCCGATTTGTCCGCTTTTTTTATTTTATTTTTAAACTAGCGAAAGTAACGAGCAAGGTTTTCCACATAGGTGAGCCTTGCTTTTGGCGTATATGGAGACACGATAATGGCTGATACAAGCACCACAAAACAGAATAACAATCCAAATGCGAGTCTTGCACAGTCCCCTCTGCTCAAAGGCCGGAGAAAGATTTACTGGAATCCTGTTGACCTTTCCGTGAATGAGAATGTGCTTGCTGCGGTCGAACAGACCATGCTTGTTCATTTCCTGAACAGGAGCGAGATGCAGTATCTCAAGGACTATGAGAAGGGTGACCAGCCGATTTTTTATCGAGTCAAGGACATTCGCCCTGAGATCAATGTCAAAACCGCCGCCAATTATGCGGCACTTATCACAAATTTCAAGATTGGATATGAGTTTGCCTCACCAATCATGTTTGTGCAGAGGGCGGCTGACGATTTCACCAGGGCAGATGTCAAACAGGATGACAAGAGAGTTGCTTCGCTGAACGAGATGCTATGGGAACAGGACAAGGCAGGCAAGGATATAGAACTTGCACATGACTTTAAAACCACAGGGCTGGGTTATCTGCTTGTGTATCCGAAGCTTGAGAAGTCCGATGACATTGCTCCGTTTGACCTTGTAGTGCTGAATCCGCTGAACACATATTGTGTTTACACAAACGATGCCTACAAGCACAAGATGATGGCAGTCACATACTCATGGATTCCCCAGCTTGAAGTCAGACGAATTACTGCGTATACGCCCGATTGGGTTTACGAGATTCTTGAGGATGAAATCATCAGCAAGAAGCCTAACATCATCGGCAAGATCCCGATTATTGAGTACAAGAACGACATCAATCGAATGGCTTGCTTTGAGGCCGTCATCCCTCTGATGGACGCTCTTAACATCACCAACTCAGACCGAGTAAACGATGTTGCCCAATACGTACAGGCTATCCTTTGGTTGCACAACTGCGCTATCGATAAAGACCAGAAAGACGAACTTCGCAATGGTGGTTTCATTCAGACCACAACCACGGCTGATGGTAAAGAAGCAAAAGTGACATATGTCACATCTGCTCTTAATCAGCAAGAGACACAGGCTTTGGTTGACTATATGTATGACCAAATGCTTGAGATTGCCGGAGT
>Ga0326511_10003162_pt1 | contig 13269 bp, 15 predicted proteins | sample 0_2496_0518_D_FD_203701 | JGI IMG/M metagenome (GOLD analysis project Ga0326511, IMG submission 203701) | Bovine rumen microbial communities from UC Davis, California, United States - 0_2496_0518 | ecosystem: Host-associated > Mammals > Digestive system > Stomach > Rumen | place: USA... | reverse complement strand
GAGTTACCCGCTACTATAAAAGCTACATTAATAGGTAACGCAGATACTGCTACTGAGTTTCAAAATAGTAAATCAGTAACTCTCACAGGTGATGTAACAGGTACTGCGAGTTCAAAAGGTGGTTGGAGCGTAGCAACTACATTAGCGAATTCTGGTGTAACTGCCGGTAGTTATGGCCCTACTGCTAATGTAACTGGTAGCAATAATACCACTATATCAGTACCGCAGATAAAAGTAAACGCTAAGGGTCTAGTAACTAGTATAACTAACAGAACGTATACATCTGTAGATACCCATTACACCACAATGATGTATGCTGGTGCCAAGACTACACAAGATAACGATGCTAGTGCTAATGGTTACACATACTTAAAGTTATATGACAATAATACTGCAAGATCACGTATCAAGATTAGGGGTACTGGTTCGGTAAGTGTTACCGCAGATGCAGGTATCATAACCATAAATAGTGATGTCATACCACTCGCATCTAAACAGGTGGCTGGTATAGTTAAAGTTGGTGATAATCTTGATGTAAATAATGGTGTTGTAAGTGTTGCCAATAACTATGTAAAAATAAATGAATCACAAGACCTTAACAATACTCAGATTAACAGAACATTATCTAATATAGGTATAGAACATGTAACAAAAAATAGTGCGGCTCAGAGACACTGCTCAAGATTAGCAATAGGAAATACTCAAATTTTATATGGAAAAAGCACACAAATGTGGGCTTACGGTTCTTGTAGGTATTGTTCAGTAATATTTACCCATCCGTTTATCGCAGTCCCTTTAGTTCTCGGAACGCCATTCATAACAGCAGCAGATGATAATGCTACATGTGGCGCTGTGGGTTATTCATCTTCACCAAGAGCATATTTATTTGGAATAGGATCGGAGGACCACGTTTCCAGAGTATTCTATGGTGCTATAGGACAAACTTTTCCATTAGATGAAAATGCTAGTGAATCCAGTTCAATAACCGCAGGAACATATAATCCGATTTGGATTGCTAAAAGCGTTATTAACTTAAAAGGAGCATATGCTTATTTTCTAGTAGACATGTTTATGACAGCAAATTCCGATAGTAGTAACTATATAGAATTTGACAGGGTGACGTCCAACAGTGGCATTATATATAGTAATGCCAAAGTTGGAGTAGGAGAAACAAGATTATCACATTACGTGGGATATGACGGCACTCATCTTAGAATAGGTCTTGACTTAGACTTGAGTTCTAACCCAGGTTCCGAATATGATGATGTTTGCTTCAGTGGGTATAGTGACAAATCAGACGGAAAGTTATATGCAGATCCTGAATTTAGTACGTATATGATGAGAAGTTTTGTTGTCTCTGTTCCGACGAGCGATATTTCCAGCGATGATGATTATGCGGTAGTTTTTAAATTCAACCAGTCACTTGCCAATGGAGCACGTGGATTTATAAGAGTATTCTATATTCCTTATTCAGCCTCTTAATTTATAACCATAACTATACTAGTCTCCTTAGGGAGACTAGTATAGCATGTAGTATTATCGTTGTTTAGTATCACTATTTGGTGGCATTGCCTTAGGAAAGAAATACTGCATCATCGATTGTACTGTACAGCCTATAACCATGCCGCCTACCGTATTTACTATCTGCATATTCTCTTGTGGTATAACAAAGAATGTTATCGTAAACAAGTACGCAATAGCAGCTAGTAACATTATTATTCCCATTAACCTAACATATACACTTCTCTTGTTCTCTATCTTGTATTCTTTAACGAGATTTTTTAGTTCTCGATACTTATCCATAGATACTTCGATATATGTGTATAAGTAGTCACGGTACTCCTTTTCATAGCCTTTTAGTTTAGTTACATCATTAGCGGTTAGGTGATATAGATTGGCTATAGTTGTTACATCAACACCACTATGACTTGTTATGTCTGCTTTTAATATGTTTATATTTTGTTCTTCTATAGAAGAGAATACAGCACCTAATAGATACAAATCTTTCTCTATTAGTGCTGCAGTATAATCAGACCTTATTGTCATAATACTTATCTACTCATTTATATCGTAAATATCTTTTTTATACGGTTTAATGTAGCTTTTTTAGATCCAGCGTTACTATCACGTATATGCTCCATCAATGTATCGTCTATCCTAGCTATGTCACGTTCATGTCTAGAAATATCATCCGATAACTCAGATAGCTTTTCTTCATGTATCCGTATAGTTCTACCAAAGGAATAGCTAATGAATGCGATGAAGACTGCACACATTATTATCAGGACGGTTGTTACTACAGATTCATACATAACTTATGTCCCTGATCCTGATTCAGCCTGTGCGGCTGCTTCTTGTAACTGCACAAACTGCGATGCAGTCGGTGCTTCAAGAAACACAGTATGGTCATACATAACAGCGCCAGCGGCTTGTACGTTAGTATAATCACAACGAATGGCGGCAACATCAATATCCAGAGATTCTTGTTCTGCTATTTTCTGCCAGATATATGAACCAGCATTATCCGGATCTTCTATCCATGCATACATAGCAGCTCCTGTAACAACATCTCCGCTAGGATCTCCGGTAGCGTCAATAACAAATATTAGACTTTTCTTTTCTTCTGCAGTTAATGATGCTAATCCGGAGTAAGTAGCAATATATTTAACACCAGCTCTGGCTGTATCAGGTAACGCTTCGATTAAAATCTTGTGCGTAGTAGGATCGATATAGTCAGACAAATAGCTTTCCACTATCTTACCACTACTAACAACATTTAAAGAATCGTCGCTGATTTTACCTGTACTGTCATGAACTACCACACCATTGGCAGCACGGACATAAGTTCCTGTGCCTAAGGCATTGGATAGCGCTGATTTTTCTACAGAATTTAACAGTTGATCAATTAAAGGGTCGATGTTAGCTAAAGTCTTGACGCCATCAGAAAGGTAGACTTTACCATCTGACTTTTTGACTAGAACGTTAGCAGGTAACACTTTATTAGCTAAAGCGGTTTCCTCGGCGGCTGTTGTGACGAGTACTGCAGACACACCCTTAATTGTGTTTAATTTAGATGATGATCCAGGTGTTATAGGCATAGTTTTATCCTCCCAAAACGGTTGAATCACATATGAGAACCCTCATATAAGGTACGCTCATACTATATCTTTTGGTTACTGTAACTGTGTCCCACTAATTTAATGAGCATTGTATACTCGAACAAGGAGTATGTGTTATGAATAATTCCATCATACTTGAGTATTTGTCACGTAAGTTTAATCTTACTATAAATAACCCTAAAAAAATATACAATGTCACGCAGTATGATCTTTTATATAAAGGTTGGTGCCTTATAGGACGATGTATTGAATCAACGACAGAGTTAACTCTAATTATAGGGTATTTTGTTTGCTTTGTCGACAACTTATATGGTGTTATTCGCTTAAAAAATTCTTCTAATGAATCAATAAGTGATAGTACAGTATGGAGTTGGATCGTCGGTGCTATACAGGAGCAACACAAATATGATAGATAATAAATAACCTCTAGGGTTGGTACTATGCACCAACCCTAGTTGTGACAACTTATATTAATCATAAGGAGATTTGTATGCATCGGATTGAGATTGTTGTTAATAGTCACTGCGATTTAAACTGTAAATATTGTAACCGACACGCTAGTGTATGTCCACCGACCGATATCTATCATCCAGATGATGTACGCAATGATTTAAAGCATTTGCTGAGTTTAGGTCATAAATTTGATGCTATATGCTTCACTGGTGGTGAACCCACCATTAACCGATACTTCTTGGATTATCTTAACGTAGCACATGAACTTAACATAGGTGTAATATGTGTAGCTACTAATGGTAAATACTTAGCCAGAGCTTCCGATGATGTATTAGATAAATTAGTGTCAAACAAAGTAAGTTTAATCATTTCAGTATACCCAGAGCTATCCAGAATAGATTATGACTCACTATTTGCTAGACTAAACGCTAAACACATACCATTTATTAAACGTACTGTTACCTACTTTAAAAATTATAATGACAATAAACGACGATATTTGATGTTGAAATTGCGCCTGTCGGAAAAAGAAAGAGATTTAACTTATGTTAAATGTTTCCAACAGATGTATAACTGCGGTGAATTACAACATGGTATATTCTACAAGTGCGGTGTTATGTGTAACTTAAAGCATATAGATACCAAGTTTGGTACTAAGTTAAACGATATGCTTGTTGAAGATAGAGATTATGTGAATATAAGAAATATAACAACTTTCAATAAAACTATTGATGCATACACTAGTGATAAGCCTGTAGGTGCTATATTACCATTCTGTAAACACTGTAGTGCGGGATATGATCATGGTATTGATGGTAAATTCGTTAAGTGGGATTACTCAACGAAAGATCGTATTGAATTTATTGAGGAGGAATAATGGACTTTGTAGGTGTAACTATCACAGATTTGAATGAAAAATATAGGGAGATGACCATACGATCCATCAAATCGTTTCTCAAGTTTCATGATACGAAACTATTTGTACATATCGTCGGTGACAAAGAGCTTGGTCTCACTGATGAACGTATAGAGATAGTAAGGTTGCCTAAAACTGAGTATGCTGTAGATAACATGCCACAATTATATCAAGCAACCGGTAATATTCTTATCGAGAAATTGCTTTGTTTAACACGATATAAGAATTTTATATTTTTCGAGAATGATGTGTTCTTCTTACGTAGTATGGATACAATTTGGACTAGAGCTAAACCTGGCGTAACTGGAACTAATGTTGTTGTTGAAAAAGTAGGTTATTCTACTGCGGTTAATAGTGGATTACTATTAGTTAAAGATTATTCTTTCAATTACACTTTAAAGGATATTCTAAACTATTTCAGTAATAATCGTATAATTCATCCATGTGATCAGTTCGTAACTAACTATGCACGCAGAGATATAAATTACTGTAGTTCTATCACCAACATACTTGTATACGAGTACGATAATAGTAAAGATATAAGTATACTAAATTGTACACACAGCGTGCACTATGTAGGCAAGCAGAAAGTATTTATGCCATATGACGACTCTACTATATTCCTAAGAAAACTAAAAGAAAAAATAATAGCTATAACACAATAGCCCCATACAACCTACCTCTCATGTGAGAGGTAGGTTGTGGTTATATGTATATATTTATTCTAGAAGTTCATCTACCCGTCTACAGAAATCTGCACTTAGTACATGTTTAATCCTGGTATATTCATCTAGCCACATCAATCCCATCTGTTTAGCATTCACTGGCATTTGACTAAGCTTAACTTCCCATGGTACATACATACCACCGAAGTGCTGTATAAATGCTTTCTTTGAGAATGCATTAACAACTGAGTTATATGTAGCAGGCATGATTACTTTACCAGTATGTGCTCTAGTTATGAATTTCTCATCAGCAAAACACATCAGATAACGAGCATCTAAATCAATGCTTATCTCATCTAAAAAGGTTTCGTATTCTGTGAGCAAATCTCTACCTAAATTACGAAGTAAAATGACACCACAGTTAAACTCTATAGCACGTAGTGGTACACATACATTCTTAGGTACACCTGCAACTTCACCATGTTTTATAGTACTAACTATGTTATCTATATTCTTCATAATGAGCGTATCCGCGTCCAGCCACAAGAAGTACGTACAATCTATCGGTTGACTGAATATCTTAAACTTACAGCTTAAACTATCTAATATATCAGTATACAATCCAGTACCAGATGTTGTATATTTACTGGTGTATGATATTCTCTTGATATCGATGTTTCCATCTACAGCAAAATTACTTTTAAAATGTGCATACTGTGTGTCGTCAAAATTCAAACAGTATATATGAAGTGTGTATGAGCTATTTCTAACAAATGAAGATGCTAGTACTTTGACTATATCCTCATACACACCTGGTGTTATAGCGGTAGCTACATGTATCAATTCACTCATCCTTCTACTACCTCGCTGTCGGTTGTATAATAGTTAGGCCATAGTTGTTGCCATTCAATCGCATTTCGTAAATCGTATGTTTTACCTATACACTGTGGACCAAGCACTGCCATTTTATCAGTAATATCTTCTGGATTTTCTGGCATAGGGTTATAAGGAGGTATTATTTTATTTATAACAGCACATTCTTCACCGAATACTTCTCTAATAGAATCTAACGTAGGATCTTCTGTGAAGTCACTAACTAGGAGAGTTTCTGGGTTATTTCTGACATCATCTATTTCGCATACAGCAACACGGAAACTGGCTTTAGTTATAACTGGTATATTACCAGATGTGTATACTTCATAGTCACTTGCAGTAGGTAACACCATTCCTTCATCATTACGTCTTAAATTAGCATAATTTATGGAATTAGCTAAGTTAGCGTCACGCGATAATATCTTACCATAATTAACCCAATCATATCCTGTAACGTTGAGTGCAACAATATTGGCATCTTCCGTTGTCTGTACTACAGGGCATCTGTATCCATTAACGTATAAATTAGGTATTTCTTTAGGTATCTTAAAATATATTAAATCTTGTTGTTCGTTATCTTGTATAACTACTTCTTTAGTTGAGTGTATCTTATATACATACAGATCCCTACCGTCGTAATACGAAGATGTATCAGCTAATTTGTTACCGAAATAATACGTATCTACGGTTATCACATATGTACCAGCTCTATTATACGTATGTTCGCCACGATAATCACGTTCACGGAACTTTATTTCATCGAATGAACCATCATCCATTTTTATAGCAGATTGATAGTATTCACCATATGTGCACTGTAGATCAGAATCTGACGTCAACTCAAAATCGTCGTACCCTGATCCCCACAATAACGTGCTTATCGGTTGGCTCGCAACATGGTGTTTACCGTTACAATATATAACAACTGGAGCTGATCCATCGCCGAAATCTATTACACTTCGTGCAATTATATCAACCGCATGTGTGAGTGTTATAGTTTTACCAACTTTATTCATGAGGATCATTGGCTGTGGTTGATGTAGTCTCGTTATGTAACCAAGATGTGACATTATGGTGTATGACATAACTTCATCAGCATTTTGTGTTTTAACACCTTGAAATGTATCACACAACATACCTATAACTGGATATCCGGTATCTACAGCTTCTGAATATGTAGCATATTCCCCCGGCTCCCCTGACACTCTGAATCCGGCATGGATAGGGCCTGACACAGGATACCCGCAATCATCTACACCATCACCATCTGTGTCAGGATCGTAAGGAATCTCACCATAGTCATCGTCACCATCTGCGTCAGTATAATCAGAGTATTTGATTCCGGATATACCATATTCGCATTCATACACTCGTGCAGGTATAACATTCAGATTAAGTACTTTCTGTGTATACGACTGTATTGCGGAAAACTGTCTACTTACTTCGTACGGTTCATCAGACCAACTGTCTTGATACCACATACTAAGTCTAAAACGATCGCCTGTATCATCATTTATACCATCTAACGATATAACTGCCTTACCAGATGAATACAAATTAGATAATATCGTACCGAAATAACCTACGTATACAGTCTCGCCGTTAGATATTGTGTATACTGAGCTATATTCATTTGAACTGTATACATCTTCAGCATGGTTAGGAACTACGATCTCAATAGAATCAACACCATCTTTAGTCACATTGGCATATAGGTTACCCTTGACGTTATCCGAGAGTACCTTTTCATCAAAGTAATCAAAATACGCACCATTGTAAGATTGTGTGGTATAACTACGGTTATCGTGTGCTATATCACCGACGCTTATAAGGTTGCCATCTGCGTTTTTGTAATAAATATTTCTATTATCGATAAGATAACCAGGTATACGTACATAGCGGCTACCATCTGACAATAATACATTATCAACTTCTGAGAATTTAGCATACTCAGATCCACTCAGTTTAGATTGGATCCATGAGTTAATTGAATCAGTCATAAATTACAATCTCCTCTAGCTAGTTATAGACCAACGCTGTGTATCAGTAGCAGTATAACCAGGTACAAACTTTATAGTGCCGTATGACTTGTATACACCAGCGAGATGTGCACTGGAACCAGATATACAATCAACCACAGTACCACTCAATATAGCGGTCTTAGTACCATCAGTTATCATTATTGTAATATTGTGGTCGCTGTTAGATGGGTTCTTATTTATTACGTCATACATGCCGTCACTACCGCCTGACTCATATCCACCAACAAATACATTAGGATCATCATTAGCAACCATAGTAAGTTGTAATGTACCTGTTGTATTTGATGTTGTATCAGTTACAGTGACCGTAATCTGTTCCGGATTATCGAATATTGAGCCATCAACTATAAGCATATAACTATATGGTTCGTCTTGTTTTATATATAAATCTGGTGAATCAGCACCCTCAGCTGCCTCGATAGCATTTATGATAGTAGCATAATCCTGTTCGATAGGTGATGGATGTTCATCATGTGTTGACTGTTCAGGTGGATTATCAGGCTCGTCTGGTTCATCTGGCGGTGTTTCAACCTCGCCGATAACTAAAGCATCTAACACTGTATGTATATCACTCTCACCGGTACATAGATGTAGAGGATGATCATACATGATTCCACTAGCAGCTTGTACGCTTTCATATGTTACATCGCTACTAGCTACAGTAAGTAGGCTTTTCCATCGGTCAGTGTCATAGTAGTATAAATTATTACCTGTTATGCTGGTATTAGGATCACTAGAAGCATCTCTAACCAATACTAACTTTTTACGGTTCTCTACACTAACATTAGGTAAGTCAGTATAACTGTCAACTATAATAAATGAATTCTTTACACTATCAGGTAGTTTAGCATACTTGATTATACCTGATTTTACAAAATCACTAAGATAGCTTTCCTTTATCTTACCGGATTCCACTATACCTAATGATGAATCATCTATCTTACCATTATTATTATGTACTACCACCCCACCAGATCTAACAGTATACACACCTGTAGAGAATGCGTTATTAAGTGCTACTTTCTCAGGTGATGTAAGAAGCTTATCAATGATAGGTACAAGGTTACGTATACTGTGTACACCATCAGCCAGGTATATAACATTATCAGATTTCTTAACCAATACACCTTCTGGTAATATACAATTATCAGCATATAAATTTTCTTTAGTTACATCTAACGAAACTATGGACACCAAACCTGATAGGTGTGTCAATGGTCTATTTGTACTCATTAGTTACTCCCTATTTAAAGGTCTAGAAGATTAAGTATTCTAGCACTGGTACCATTCACTACTGTACACAATATCTTGTATAAATCTTTATATCGCACAATAGCAGCTGCTTTTAAGTTAACATTGGCTACATATGTGTTATCTGCGATATACTTATCTACATCAATCTCGTCTAAAAATACATTATTACTAAGTTTTACTGGTATACTTATATTACCATTTATAGTAACTATAACTGCATTTGTAGCATCAGTTTGACTTAGTACAGTATCTGGTATATCAATAGATACATCAGTACCTGATTCTGTTACTGGTGCATCAACACTAATACTTTCACCTACAGGTGTGTATGATGCAGATGTAACAGTTCCGCTATATAAAATATATAATTTCACGTTAAATCTCCTAGCTATATATACCAACAAGAAAATCATCTAACTCTGCTTCAGTCAGGGATTGTGTACCTGATAATCCAGATAGCACTGCTCTATCAGCTGATGTTATATGCACATTGTTATCAGAAACATGGTTGTTAAAAGCTTCTGCAGTTGCATATGTGGAACTTAACTCATTGAGGTCTTGCTTAGTTGCATACAGTGCTTCTAGTTCCTGTTTAGTGGCATAAGTGCGTGCCAATGTGTCTGATGATACATGGATACCCGCGTTGTTGATGTGATTGTTCAATGTATCCGTTATGTCGTGAGAACCTCCGACGAGAGTAGCTACGTTAGCTATGGTAGCATTTATCTTAGTCTTGAGCTCAGCATCAATATGAAGATTCGTATCTTCCTGATGTGCTATAAGAGCATTTAGAACATCAGCAGTAATAGGGTCTAATTGTGATAATGGTTTTACCCCATCGCTAAGATAGAGTAAGCCAGTTGATTCTTTCTTAAAAAATAAGTTAGCTTTAAATATTTTGTTAGCGTATTCTGATTCTAATGACTCAGTCAGATAGATAATCTCAGCAACGCCTGTTAGAGTATTTAATTGTCCTTTCGAACCGACATATGGCATAAAAACCTCCAAATGTGCTAGTTAAACTCATAACATAAAAAAAATAATAACACCATCTAGCGATATGCCAGATGGTGTTATGTAGTATTAGATATCAGCTGGACAGACTAACTTTTTGTTCATATTCTCACATCTAGGTGACACCATCACTTTATCACCTTTAGTAAGATTTATGTTTTCGTAAGTTGGGTCTAATAACTCATTCGGGTTTCCTTCATTATCACGGACTCCCAGATAGATTTCTCTACCATCTACCCATTTGTAAATCAGTGTATACCGATTACTGAATGACTGTAACACAATAGCTATACAGATAAGTGCCATACATGATACGATTATACAATATATTAGTTGTCTAAGCATATGCGTACTCCTTACCTCTCAGTTTAATTTTGGTTTTAGTCTTTATAAGCTTATCACGTTCTTTCTTAGCTAGAACATCACAACGTTCATTGTATAATACGTCGTTATGTCCTCGAACCCAGACTGCTTTAAAATTGTTCTTACATGAAACAAGATTAACAAATTGTTGCCACAGTTCTTTGTTCTTGACTGGGCCACTACTCTTCGTGACCCAATTAGCTTTACGCCAGTCAAATACGTTTTCTGTACCTTTAACTACGTATTGACTATCACTGTACAAGATGATGTTAACATCTTCATCGATACGCTTAAGAGCTTCCAATACCGCGGTAAGTTCCATACGGTTGTTGGTAGTGTTATCTTCTGAACCACAAATCTCTATCACACTGTTGTTGTGCAGGATAACCGCAGCCCAACCGCCCTGACCTTCGTTGTTACACGACCCATCGGTGTATACATAGACATCAGGTATTTTAAATCTACTGAATATGGCCATAAGCCACCTCCGTAATTCATTAAACATCTGGCGCCTCCAACATAGTTCCAACCCATGGTTCATACTCAATACAAGTAGAATACCAGGAATCATAAGCACGGTCACTCTTAGGTATAGGTGATCCGTTAGGTATGCTTTTGACGCTGCTATAGAAGTATGCTTTTAACGCTGAGTCAACATCGCTGAATACAAGTGGACTAATTGACGGATTACTATATACTAACGTAACAGGACTAACAATACTCTCACGCTGTACAGTTGCAACATGTGTCAATTTAGTCTCATCAGCAAATATGAGCACGTCACCGCATAACTCGTTAGTGCAGTACGCATGGTTGTATGGTGCTTCACATAGCTCATCTAAACTATCAGCATCATCAACCACCCAATAACCATCACCATCGGCATTATACTCCTGATGGGCAGTGGCCTTAATATCACACCTTACCGGTGCTCCACAAATCGGACAGACTTTCATCTACACTCTCCCTGTATAACTTTATATAGGGCTCCATATTAGCTACTGTAGACCTAGTGAACTTCATTTTGTTCAATGGAACTAACGGTTTTAAATATGGTGCCAAATCAAATACTACATACTCATCAGTAACTTCATCTACGTACATAGGTAAAGTTATATTCGCCAATCCTTCAACGCCATCACGAAGATCAAACTTGAACAAATCATTCTTGTGAACCTCCTTAATTAATTCAACGACTGTTGAATACATCCCTGATATGAATGCAATATCACCTACTCGGATATCGTTTAAATCCGAGGAGAGTTTAGTTACATCTACTGTTGACATCATTTCCGTTATAGTGTTCAATGTACTCAATACCCACACAGGAAGATCCATACGAGCACATAGTGCTTTGATATGACTATTATCTGTATCTAGATATACAAGATTAGGACCTGTAACAAAACCAGTTCCAGTACAACAAGTCATCCAATCGAATAATTGAACTATCTGTTTGTAAGTATCATTTTCCTGTATATCATCAAGAATAGCAATAAGCGTATATGGTACACCTTTGTGAGTAGAACACTTGAATTCAGGAAGATGAATATCACCTCCTGTAACACCATCAGGACTATGCCCTAACAACACTTGTAAATTGCACATTATCATAACTAAATTCTCCTAATAATTATATATAAATATATTTCAGTTGACTATTGTGTATACGGTAATGCTTTTGCTGCTTCATCACTAGATACCCAACCATACACATCAGAATACAATTCTGGTCTAGCACCCATCTTACCTGGGTCTGCACCTATACTTAATCCTAATGATTTCATAATTAGATATAACGGGCTCACCTGGCTGTATATCAGACCACGTACACGTATAGCTTTTCTAAGGATTTCAGGTACTTCTTTCAACATCGGATTAATAGGTATAAAGTTTATTTCCTTACCTTTAAACGTCTCCAATGCTTCTTTTAAGCGTGCAGCAGTATCAGGTTCAACTCTTTCTAAGTACTCAACATAAGCTGGACTAGCTAAATTGCTAACAGGTAATACATACGCTTTAGTTGGTAGTAAGATAGAACCATACTTAGGTGCAAACACCGCTTCCCATATTTGATAATTAAAATATATACTCTTACTAGGATCCTTATACTCGTTAGCCAACTTGATACTCTTGATAGACAAATACGTATTGTTACCGTGCATGATATCATCAAGTATCAATCTCTCATATTTAAGAACATCAAGTATCTTCTTACGTGGATCTATTTTACCAGATACACATATCGTATCAATTATATCACGTATAAACCATTGAGTATATGCAGTTGTACTAGGACTAAATGTAGAACCTCGGAGATTTACACCTTTAATATCTAATCTAGGATTAGAGAATACTACACCTTCCTGTATCTTAAGTATAGATGCATAATTCTTCTTAGCTGATGTTGATATCTCAACAGGCATCATGAACTCATTCTTCATGTTCATGGTCACTAAGTCTTTACCACATACACCCAGTCTCTTACTAACTTGATACTGTACATAGATAGTAGCTTTAGTTAACCAAAAAACTATGAGGGCATTAACTGCATATGCTTTATCAGTAAT
>Ga0326511_10003160_pt1 | contig 13274 bp, 8 predicted proteins | sample 0_2496_0518_D_FD_203701 | JGI IMG/M metagenome (GOLD analysis project Ga0326511, IMG submission 203701) | Bovine rumen microbial communities from UC Davis, California, United States - 0_2496_0518 | ecosystem: Host-associated > Mammals > Digestive system > Stomach > Rumen | place: USA: California... | reverse complement strand
TCCCTAACTATCCTTCAGATATTGCTACGGTGAACTTCGATCGTTCTGGTACTACTGTGATTGGTAAGTATCTGCTGAACCACTCCTTCATGATGCCAGGTCTCATCAGCGTCTGTGTTTCCACCATTGTGGCTTATACCTTATCAATGATTCTTTATTAATCAGATAACATCTACAAGCAAAGAGGAGCTTCGTCGTCTGAAGCTCCTCTTTCTTATTTGGTATTCTTGAAAGTCCTATTCTGTAACTTTCTCATGTATCACAAGCTTGATCTTGGAAATCCTGTAATTATCAAGTTCTACAACCTCAAAGGTGAAGTTCTTAAAGTCTATCTTCTCATGCAGTACAGGGAAATCACCTTTTATTTCCAGCAAGAGACCCGCCAGTGAGTCGGCATCACCCTCAACCTCTTCAAAGGTCTCGTCGTCGATATCGAGAATCTTAAAGAAATCACTCAGAAGCGTCTTGCCTTCAAACACATAAGTATTGGCATTGATGCGCGTATAGGTCTTTTCCTCTTCATCGTACTCATCATTAATCTCGCCGACGATCTCCTCAAGAATATCCTCCAACGTGATGATACCACTGGTGCCTCCGAACTCATCAACTACAATCGCGATATGCACCTTGTTCTCCTGAAAATCGCGCAAAAGATCATCAATCTTCTTAGTCTCTGGCACGAAATAAGGCGGACGTATCAACGACTGCCAACGGAAATTAGCAGGCTTGGAGAGATGAGGTATCAGATCTTTGATGTACAGAATACCACGAATATTATCGATAGATCCCTGATAGACAGGAATACGAGAATAGTTGTTTTCGATGATGCACTTCAGTACATCCTGATAAGAAGTACGGAAATCCAAGTCAACAACATCCTGACGGCTCGTCATCACTTCTTTTGCAGTCTCGTCGCCAAACCGAACGATGCCCTCCAGCATATTCTTTTCCTCCTTCAGGTCATTTTCATCTGTCAGTTCCAATGCCTGTTCGAGGTCATCGACACTAAGCACATGATTCTCTTTCTGAACCACCTTCTCTGCCAATAAACCAGAACGTAGCAAGACAGAAGAAAGCGGATAGAACACCTTGCGCAATGACATGATGCCAGGAGCTGAGAAACGGCAGAAAGCCAACGCATGTTGAGCGGCATAGACTTTCGGCATGATTTCTCCGAAAAGCAGCAACAAGAAGGTCAGCAGCACGGTAATCATGACAAACTGCAACCAATAGGCTGTGCCAAAATCTATCACATGAGCAAAGAAATAGTTGCAGAGCATGATAATGGTGACATTCACAAGATTGTTGGTAATCAAGATGGTCGCCAAAGTACGCTCAGAGTCATCCCTCAAGGCTGAAATCTGACGGTCTCTCTCATTCTTATCCTCATCCAACTCGTTGAGATCGTTCGGAGATAGCGAAAAAAAGGCTATCTCAGAACCAGAGGCATAGCCAGAGAACACCAACAACACGCAAGCTAAAATGCCTGCTATGATTGCTCCCGTAGTAGGATTTAGGAATTGAACTTCACTGAACAATTGTTGAAAATAGTCCATTGATTAGAACGGAAGAACCTCGTCGGGTTTATTATCGGGCTGAGGAGTCGACACAGGCTCGTTCACAGTAGTCGAGCCTACATTGCCAACGGGTTTAGGCGAGAGCAATTCCATATTGTCCGCCCAAATCTCAGTCGCATAGCGGCGTTGCCCCTGTTTATCATCATAGGTCGTATAACGGATTCGGCCTTCAATATACAGTTTATCACCCTTATGTACATATTTTTCTACTATCTCTGCCAACCGACGCCATAAGACAACGTTATGCCAGTCAGTATGATCGGGAACCTGTGTACCGTTCTGTAATGTATAACCACGCTCTGTGGTTGCCAGACGCAGACGTGCAACAGCAACACCCTGATCCACGTATCTTACCTCAGGCTCCTGGCCTACATTACCAATTAACATGACCTTATTCATAGCTGCTTAGCTTTTCCAAGATATGTGAAATGGAAATTCTTACCTTTGGCAGAAGGGAACTGGCTACGCTCATCAACACGATCACGAAGATAATCTACGATACGCTCATAGCAGTCCTGGCCTGATGCAGCCTTCACGCGAGCCACAAACTGAGTATCACGATACTGGAACTTGCCCGTACCAGGAATCAGCAGCACACGCTTGAAATCAAGTGAACCCTCATACCAACCTGGTCTTATCTCATTCAGACGACTCACGGCAGGAATAGCACGCTTCACAGGACTATCATCCTCAACTGTATGGACTGCCTTCTTCTCCTTAAAGTCTTGCATCGTGGCAGCCTCAGTCTTGATGATGATGAAATACACACGGGGATGTATCTTGTAACGCTTGGGATAAAACACATCACTTGCCACGTAATCACGGATATCGGCCTCCAATTCAGGATCCATACCAATTTCCTCGATATCGCGCAAGAAATCTATAGCTTCATCTACTGTAGAAACAAGCGTTTCACGGTCAAAATAACGTAAATATAAATTCATTTGAAAAATGTTGTTTTCCGTAAGAGAGCGGAAAACGGGACTCGGACCCGCGACCCCAACCTTGGCAAGGTTGTGCTCTACCAACTGAGCTATTTCCGCAGTTTCATTGAAACTATTCTATTTAAGGTGAAGAGGAGGAGACTCGAACTCCCACGTCGCAATTGACACTACCCCCTCAAAGTAGCGCGTCTACCAATTCCGCCACCTCTCCAACAAAAAGATGTGAATAAAAAAGAGTGCCCAGAACAGGACTCGAACCTGCACGCCTCGCGGCACACGCACCTGAAACGTGCGCGTCTACCAATTCCGCCACCTGGGCAATTATTCATTAAGGCCAATCCTTAACGACTCTTTTTTGTTCAACATTTGAGCGGAAAACGGGACTCGGACCCGCGACCCCAACCTTGGCAAGGTTGTGCTCTACCAACTGAGCTATTTCCGCATTTTCAAACCCTTTCAGAGGTGCATTTCTCTAAATGCGGTGCAAAGGTAATGCTTTTTTTTGAACTGACAAATTTTTCAGGGATTTTTTTTAAAAAAAACTTCTAATCCATCCGATTTTTATAGTCATCATATCCAAAATTGCGCAAAATCTCCAGTTTTCCGTCCTGATGAAGCAGTCCGAGATCCGGATGTGTGATACCATTGAACATATTTGTCTTCACCGTCGTATAGTGAATCATATCTTCAAAAATCACCTCTTCACCGACCTCCAACTCATGATCGAAACGCCAATAACCCATGAAGTCACCACTCAGGCAACTGTTACCACCAAGGCGATAAACAAAACTGCCATTGTTCTCGTCTTGATGAACAGCGCCTCTTACCTCTGGGAAATAAGGCATCTCAAGACAGTCTGGCATATGACAAGTGAAACTGACATCGAGTATAGCTGTCTTAATCCCATGATCCTCCACGATATCCACCACATGAGAAACCAGCGGTCCCGTCTGCCAGGCAAAGGCACTACCGGGTTCGAGTATCACTTTCAGCCAAGGATAGCGCTGGTGAAAACCTTGCATCAATGATACGAGCAACTCCACATCATAATCCTTACGGGTCATCAGATGACCTCCACCGAAATTGATCCACTTCAGCTGTGGGAACCATTTTGAGAACTTTTCCTCGATATGTGCCAAAGAACGCTGAAACACATCAGACCCGCTCTCGCAATGGCAATGACAGTGGAAACCAGAGATATCAGAGGGAAGTTGCTCGGGGAGCCTATCGGCAGTCAGCCCAAAGCGCGTACCGGGAGCACACGGGTTATAGAGCAGGGTCTCCACCTCTGAATATTCCGGGTTGACGCGCAGCCCCAATGATACACCTTGGGCACGCTGGTGAAAACGTTCATACTGTGACAAGGAGTTAAACGTCAGATGTGACGAACAACGCGCAATCTGGTCGAACTCATCATCCGTATAGGCGGGTGAATAGGTATGCGCAGGCGCTCCGAACTCCTCGTAAGCTAAACGGGCTTCGGAAAGCGAGCTGGCCGTGGTAGAACTGATATACTCACGGAAGATGGGAAAGGTCTTCCAGAGGGCAAATGCCTTGAAAGCAAGTATGACCTCTATATCGGCTTTCGCCGCAATATCAGCGATCAGCTGGAGATTGCGGCGAAGTTTCGTTTCCTCTATAATATAAATAGGTGTAGCCATTTCTATTCTTTCTTTAACGGGACAAGGACGCTGAACGTACTACCTTCGCCTTCAACAGATTCTACCGTACAGTCACCACCATTCTTCTGAGCAAAGTCCTGGCAGAGCTGCAGACCCAACCCAGAACCTTCCTCACCCCCTGTTCCGTAGGTGGTCTCTCCCTTGCGGAAAATACTGCCGAGACGCTCAGGGGCGATACCCACGCCGTGATCCCTGACACTAATCTTAGCAAAGTCACCCTCTACAGACATCATAATATCAATCGATGAGCCCTCTGGCGAGAACTTGATGGCATTGGACATAAAGTTACGTACCACCGTCTTCAACATATCATTATCGGCCCTAACCACCAACGGCTGGTCCGAGTGCTGGAGATTCAACTTAATATTCTTGGTCTGGGCAATCATCTCAAAGATATCTACAACACCAGGGATGATGTCGTTGAGATCAAGATCCTGCGTAACCACCGTCAGACGCCCAGTCTGACTCTTAGTCCATTTCAGCAGATTATCCAACAGATCATGCACCTCTTCCGACTCTCTGTTAGCCTGATCAAGAAGTGTGTATAGTTCAGGACCGACAGTCTCTGGTGAAGCCGACTGTACAACGAGGTTCAACACCATACGGATACTTGCCATTGGCGAGCGAAGGTCGTGAGCAATCACAGAGTACATCTTATCACGATTGTTCAGTGTCGCCTGCAATTCCGCATTCTTCTTCTCGATGAGTCGCTTGGCAGCTACGAGTGATATCTGCTGCATAACACGCATGACGAGTTCTTCTTTGTTGAAGGGCTTTGTCAGGAAATCATTTGCACCAACTTGGAAACCATGTACCAAATCGGATGGTGTATTCAAGGCCGTCAGGAATATGATGGGGATATCCTTTGTCTCATCGTCCTTCTTCAGAATAACAGCTGTATCAAAACCACTGATGTCAGGCATCATCACGTCTAACAAAATCAGGTCAGGATGTTCCTTTTTGGACATCTCAATACAACCGTTTCCGTTATTAGCTGTGCATACCTGAAACTTTTCATTCGTAAGAAGAATCTTCAACAACAAAACGTTGCTGACAACATCATCTACGATAAGTATTTTGTACTCACTTCGATTTATCTTTGATTCAAGAGTTTCTCCAGCGTCCATTATTATATGGGTCAGTAAGTAATTATCGGTGCAAAAATAATGCAATAATTTGAATTGACCAAATTATTGCACCATTTTTTCACGTATAGAGGGGGTTCTACTTATATTCTGCCCAGGATTTAATGCCGATTTCGCCCAGTTTTATGCTACAAAAGGCATTAATGAAGGCACTTGCCAGCCGACTGTTGGTAATCAGAGGAACATTCAGATCGATGGCCGCACGACGTATCTTATAACCGTTGGTTAGCTCGTGCGTCGTCAGGTTTTTCGGGATGTTCACCACCATATCAATCTTGTGCGCATGGAGCAAGTCGAGGGCCGAGGGTCCTTCCGCCCCACCCTGCATCTCAGACGGCCAGAGCACTCGTGTGTTCTCGATACCGTTCTCTGTCAGATAGCGCGAGGTTCCTCCCGTTGCATAGATTTCGTAATCATGTTCGACGAGCATTCTGGCAGCATCCAGCATCTCAGCTTTCTGTTTAGCCGAACCCGTAGAGAGCAACACCGTCTTCTTGGGTATCCGATGTCCTACAGAGAGCATCGCCTTCAGCAGGGCCGTATTCGTATTGTCGCCAATACAGCCTACCTCACCCGTCGAAGCCATATCCACGCCCAACACAGGGTCTGCCTTCTGCAGACGATTAAACGAGAACTGCGAAGCCTTGATACCCACATAGTCGAGGTCGAAAAGGTTCTTGTGGGGCTTCTCGACAGGCAGTCCGAGCATCACCTTCGTAGCCAGATCGATGAGATTCAGCTTCAACACCTTCGACACAAACGGGAACGAACGTGAGGCACGCAGGTTGCACTCGATGACAAGAATATCATTATCACGGGCCATATACTGAATGTTGAACGGACCATTGATGTGCAACGCTTTGGCAATCTCACGCGAGATACGCTTGATGCGGCGCACAGTCTCAACATAGAGTTTCTGTGGCGGGAACTGAATCGTGGCATCGCCTGAGTGGACACCTGCGAACTCAATATGCTCCGAGATAGCATAGGCCAAGATCTCACCGTCCTTCGCCACAGCATCCATCTCTATCTCCTTGGCATGCTCGATAAACTTCGACACCACCACAGGATGGTCTTCCGACACATTGGCCGCCAGTTCCAGGAACTTCTCCAATTCCTCTTGATTCGAGCAGACGTTCATGGCAGCACCGGAAAGGACGTATGAAGGACGCACCAACACGGGGAAGCCTACGCGCTCTACGAACTGGCTGATGTCATCCATACTCGTTAGTGCAGACCACTCAGGCTGGTTCACGCCAAGTTCGTTGAGCATCTGCGAGAACTTTGCACGGTCTTCTGCACCATCGATGTCCGAAGCCTGCGTACCGAGGATATTTACATGCTGTTCGTCCAGATAGACCGCCAGATTATTGGGAATCTGTCCGCCTGTAGAGACGATGACCCCATGTGGCTGTTCCAGATCGATGATGTCGAGCACACGCTCGAAGGTCAATTCGTCGAAATAAAGGCGATCGCACATATCATAGTCCGTAGAGACAGTCTCTGGATTATAGTTGATCATCACCGAACGCCATCCATTATTCCGGATGGTATTCAACGCCTGCACACCGCACCAGTCGAACTCCACAGAAGAGCCGATTCTGTAGGCACCAGAACCCAGCACGATGATGCTCTTTCTGTCGTTCTCATACTGTATATCACTTGTCTCCCCTGAATAGGTCACGTAGAGATAATTGGTCTGTGCGGGATACTCTGCAGCAAGGGTGTCTATCTGTTTCACAACAGGCAGAATTCCGAGTTGCTTACGACGGTTACGCACAATCAACAATGCCTTGTGCATGTTCTCACCCTCTTTCTCCAGTCCGATAGCACGGGCTATCTGGAAGTCCGTAAATCCATATACCTTAGCCTCTTTCAGCAGCGACTCTTCAAGCGTATTGATATTCTGTCGCTTCAACTGCTCGTCGATGTCGATAATATGTTTCAGTTTATAGAGGAACCACTTGTCGATCTTCGTCAACTCGTGGATGTGCTCGATGGTGTATTCGGGTAAATGCATTGCCTTTGAGATGACAAAGATACGCTTGTCTGTCGGCTCACGCAAAGCAGCGTCGATATCAGGAATTCTCAGTTCCTTGTTCTCCACGAAACCGTGCATACCCTGTCCGATCATCCGGAGTCCTTTCTGAATGGCCTCCTCAAAAGTACGTCCGATAGCCATCACTTCACCCACAGACTTCATCGACGAGCCCAGTTCCTTATCGACCCCATGGAACTTCGAGAGGTCCCAACGAGGAATCTTGCACACCACGTAGTCGAGGGCTGGCTCGAAGAAAGCCGAAGTGGTCTTCGTCACCGAATTTTTCAGTTCAAACAGACCGTATCCCATACCCAGCTTGGCAGCCACAAAGGCCAGCGGATAGCCAGTAGCCTTCGATGCCAAAGCCGATGAACGCGACAGACGGGCATTCACCTCGATGACGCGATAGTCTTCCGACTGGGGGTCGAAGGCATACTGCACGTTACATTCGCCAACGATACCGATATGACGGATAATCTTGATAGCCAGCGCACGCAGCTTATGATACTCCGAATTAGTGAGTGTCTGCGAGGGTGCCACCACAATCGACTCTCCCGTATGGATACCCAGCGGGTCGAAATTCTCCATATTGCAGACGGTGATACAGTTATCATAGCGATCGCGTACCACCTCATATTCGATTTCCTTCCAGCCTTTCAGCGATTTCTCTACGAGTACTTGCGGCGAGAACGAGAACGCTTTCTCAGCCAGACGGTCGAGTTCTTCCTCATTGTCGCAGAAGCCAGAACCTAGTCCGCCAAGTGCATAGGCAGCACGCAGGATAATAGGATAGCCCAGCGCTGCGGCAGCCTTGCGGGCATCAGCGATATTATCACAAGCCTGACTCTTGATGGTCTTCACGCCAATCTCGTCGAGTTTCTTGACAAACAGTTCACGGTCCTCTGTGTCCATGATGGCCTGCACGGGGGTACCCAGCACCTTCACACCGTATTTCTCCAGCACACCACTCTGATAGAGTTCCACACCGCAGTTCAGCGCTGTCTGTCCACCAAAAGCCAAGAGGATGCCATCAGGACGTTCTTTCTCGATGACACGCTCGACGAAATATGGCTGCACAGGCAGGAAGTAGATCTCATCGGCTACACCCTCGGAGGTCTGCACCGTAGCGATATTCGGATTGATAAGCACCGTCTTGATGCCCTCCTCGCGGAGTGCCTTCAGGGCCTGACTGCCGCTATAGTCAAATTCGCCTGCCTCACCGATTTTTAAGGCACCGCTACCCAGCAATAGGACTTTCTTTATAGTATTATCTTTCATAATGTCTTAATAAAACGATCAAACATAAATTCTGTATCTACAGGACCAGAGCAGGCCTCTGGGTGGAACTGGCTCGAAAACCAGGGATGCGACAGGTGGCGGATACCTTCGTTCGAGCCGTCGTTCATGTTCACGAAGAGTTCGCGCCAATCATTACCCAGCGTTGAGGCATCCACAGCGTAGCCGTGATTCTGCGAAGTGACGTAGCAACGGTTAGTGCCTACCTCACGTACAGGCTGGTTATGGCTGCGATGTCCGTATTTCAGTTTGTAGATGGTAGCACCTCCAGCCTTTGCCAGCAGCTGGTTACCCATGCAGATACCGCAGATGGGCTTGCGCGAACGCGACATCTGCTTCTGCAGGATCTCCACAGCAGCCACACAGCGGTCTGGGTCGCCAGGACCGTTTGCCAGGAAAAGCCCGTCAAAGTCTATCTCAGTATAGTCGTAGTTCCAAGGCACGCGAATCACCTCCACGCCACGCTGTATCAGACAGCGGATGATATTGTTCTTCACGCCGCAATCGACGAGCACCACCTTCTTACCAGCACCCTCGTTGTAGCGGATGACGTCCTTGCAGCTCACGCGCTCCACCCAGTTGATGCTGGCATAGTCCTCGTCTTCCAGCTCGTCCAGTCCTGCGAATCCTTCAAACTCCAGATGTCCCATCATCACGCCATGTTCTCTGAGTACTTTCGTCAGCGCCCTGGTGTCGATACCTGTCACGCCTGGCACCTGTTCCCGTTTCAGCCAGTCGGCCAGACTCTCCTTGGCGTTCCAGTGAGAATATGCCTCGCTGTAATCACTCACAATGATGGCCTTCGCATAGATACGGTCGCTCTCCATGAAGGTGGCAATACCGTTTTTCTCGATGGTGAAGGGCGGTACCCCATAGTTACCTACCAGCGGATAAGTCAGCGTCATCAGCTGCCCCGCGTAGCTTGGATCCGTCAGACTCTCTGGATAGCCCATCATCGCCGTGTTGAATACCACTTCTCCGGCGACAGGCTTCTCAAAGCCAAAGCTCTTTCCCTTGAATTTTGTTCCGTCCTGCAGGACGAGTGTCACATCTTTCATCTTTTACTTTTTATCTCGTTTTATGTCTATATTCAAAAAGAAGGGCGAAACGTCAATAAAACGAATCGCCCTTGCTTCTATTCAACGGTAACTGATTTTGCCAAGTTTCTTGGTTGGTCAACGTTCTTGCCTTTACAGACGGCAACATGATAGGCTAAAAGCTGAAGTGGAACCGTCGCTACCAACGGTTCGAGACACTCCTGCACGTCTGGCAGTTCTATCACCTCGTCGGCAATCTTCGAGATGACGTCGTCACCCTTCGACACGAGGGCTATCACCCTACCCTGACGAGCCTTGATCTCCTGGATGTTGGAGAGCACCTTCTCGTACATCGCATTATGCGTGGCAATCACCACCACAGGCATGTCCGAGTCGATCAGTGCGATAGGTCCGTGCTTCATCTCGGCTGCAGGATAGCCCTCCGCGTGAATGTAGGATATCTCCTTCAGCTTCAACGCCCCTTCCAGTGCGACAGGATAGGAATAACCACGCCCCAGATAGAGGAAGTTGTGCGCATAAGTAAAGGTACGCGCGAGGTCAGCCACCAGATCGTTAGTTTTCAGCACCTCACGTATTTTGTCGGGAATCTCACTGAGTCCTTTCACAATCTTCAGATATTCATCGCGGCTGATGGTGCCCTTGGCCTCACCCATCGCCAGCGCAATCATCGTGAGCACCGTCACCTGACCCGTAAAGGCCTTGGTGGAGGCGACACCGATCTCGGGGCCTACGTGGATATAGGTACCTGTGTCGGTAGCCCTTGGGATACTCGAGCCGATGGCGTTGCAGATACCATAGATGAAGGCCCCCTTCTCCTTGGCGAGGTGGACAGCAGCCAGCGTGTCGGCTGTCTCTCCACTCTGTGAGATGGCTACGACGACATCATCCTTGCCTACTACCGGGTTGCGATAGCGGAACTCCGAGGCGTACTCCACTTCGACAGGCACGCGCACCAGCGATTCGATGATCTGCTTACCGATCAGGCCAGCATGCCACGAAGTACCGCAGGCCACAATCACCACGCGCTTGGCGTTTAGCATCTGTCGGCGATAGTCAATCAAGGCAGAAAGCGTCACGTGGTCTGCCTCGATGTTCACACGACCACGCATACAGTTCGTCAGGCACTCCGGCTGCTCGAAGATTTCCTTCAGCATGAAGTGCGGGAAACCTCCCTTTTCAATCTGTCCTAAGTCGATATCGACTGTCTTCACCGTCAGTTCCTGCTCCTCGCCAAGGATGCTCACGACGTGCAGTTCCTGTCCCCGACGCAGCACGGCAATGTTCCCGTCTTCCAGATACACCACCTTGTCGGTATATTCCACGATCGGACTGGCATCCGAGCCGAGGAAGAATTCATCCTCACCAATGCCTACCACCAGCGGACTCTGTTTGCGGGCTGCAATGATCTGATCCGGGTCGCGCCTATCAATGACAGCGATGGCATAAGCGCCAATCACCTGATAGAGTGCCACCTGCACAGCTGTCAGCAGGTCGAGTTGCTTCTGCTGCTGGATATACTCAATGAGCTGCACCAACACCTCGGTGTCGGTATCTGATTCAAATTTCACGCCCTTGGCCTGCAGTTTTGCCTTCAGGTCGGCATAGTTCTCAATAATACCATTATGGATGATAGCCAGATTCTTCGATGAAGAATAGTGCGGGTGGGCATTACGCGATGAAGGCTCTCCGTGGGTAGCCCAACGCGTATGGGCGATACCGACGGTACCGCTGACATTCTTGTCACCACAATATTCTACGAGATTATCCACTTTTCCCTTCGTCTTATAGACGTTCAGTGCGCCATCGTCGTTTACAAGCGCTACACCAGCGCTGTCGTAGCCGCGATACTCCAGTCTTCTAAGACCTTTGATCAGAATCGGAAAAACTTCCTTTGTGCCTATATAACCTACTATTCCGCACATATACTAAGTGTTTGTGTTTGTTTCGGCTGCAAAATTACACATTTTCAAAAAAACGTGCAAGTTTTTATTCCGTTTTTTATTCGCATCCCACAAAAAATTACAATCCAAGATTTACATCATCTAAAATTAGTCTTCAAACGGCGCTTATAAGCCTTGCGCAGTTTGCGTATCGCTTTGTCACGAATTTGTCTGACTCGCTCTCGTTTCAAGTCCATATCCTCTGCAATCTCCGCCATCGTCTCATGCTCCTGTCCGATGCCGAAATAGGCATTCACCACACGGCTCTCCCGCTTGTCGAGCGAACCCAGTGCAAACTCGATGGCCTCTTCGATAGCCTCCGAATGCACGCGCTCGTCGGCCTGAGGCGCATCCTTGTTCACGAGTACCGACAGCAGGCTCAGGTTGGCCCTATGGCCCAATGGGGCATCCACAGAGAGCGGCAGGCTCTGCTGACGGGCAGTCAGTTCGTCCTTCACGTCCTTCGGAACCTTGTAGAGTCCCGTCTGCTGCTCGATGGCCTTCTCGATAGCCTGACGCACATGTACCACCGCATAGTTCACGAAGCGCACGCCCTTCGTTGCATCGAAGCGAGCTGCCGCCTTCATCAAGCCCATGTTGCCCTCGCTCACGAGATCCTCCATCGCCAGCCCCTGTCCCTTGTACTGTCGGGCCACACTCACCACGAACTTCAGGTTCGCCTCCACCAGACGCGCCAGCGCCCGTTCGTCGCCCTTTAGGATCTTGGCCGAGAGTTCACGCTCCTGCTCGTCTGTGAGCAGAGCGCCCTTACCGATTTCATCCAGATATCTGTTCAGTGCCGATTCTTCCATATTCCGATTTTTGCTGCAAAGATACAAATAAGCGAGAAGAAAACCAATTTTTTCCGCATCTATTTTGTGATTTTCAAAAAATAGCGAAAATTTGCAAGCGTAAGTAACTTGACATCTTGGCATCTTGACATCTTGACATTTTTGTTTTTTTTAGTGTGACAATGTGAAATTGGCATCCGGATGAGATGATAGGTTTAATAATAAGAGGTATTAATATCATAGTACTATAAGTAATTATAGATTTATATAATATTATAATATTATATAAATTAAATTATACTTATAAGAGTAAAAATGCATATTAAAATCACAAAAATGTCAACATGCCAACATGTCAACATCCGTGTGTCAAAAAATAGCTAAGAAGTAAAATATTTTCGTTTAACTGATTTTGAGTCGTGTCGGCGCGGTTGGAGTCCGGCTGAAGCAGACGAAAAGGGAGGCTTAAGCGGACTCTAAGAAACCCTCTACAAGGCCAGAGAGATCCTTCTACACCCCTTTGATTGTGTCGCAAAAATTCACAAAAAAAATAGCGAGCGAAAGTATTTACTTTGCTCGCCATTCATTGCATTTCGTGATTCCGGCGGGATTCAAACCCACAACCTTCTGATCCGTAGTCAGATGCTCTATTCAGTTGAGCTACGGAACCTCGTTGGCTCCTCATTTCTGATTTGCGGGTGCAAAGGTACGGACTTTTTTTGAAACCACCAAATGTTTTGGGGATTTTTTTTCAAAAAAGTGATTTTTCCCGCAAAAATAATAAATATGTACGCGAAAAG
>Ga0326511_10003159_pt1 | contig 13276 bp, 4 predicted proteins | sample 0_2496_0518_D_FD_203701 | JGI IMG/M metagenome (GOLD analysis project Ga0326511, IMG submission 203701) | Bovine rumen microbial communities from UC Davis, California, United States - 0_2496_0518 | ecosystem: Host-associated > Mammals > Digestive system > Stomach > Rumen | place: USA: California... | reverse complement strand
AGTTGGTGCTCATGCGCGAGGTGTAGGTGTCTTCGCAGAAGTAGGCGTAGACGTGGTCCACCATCTTGCGCGCATCGGTGGGATTGGAGCACAGGTACTCCAGATTGTCGGTTGACAGCGACTCTGTGTCCAGCGTGTCCTCGCACGACGTCAGTCCCAAGGTGAACGCCAGCGCTGCCATATATAAAAACTTCTTTTTCATGTTCTTATTAATATATAAGGTGATGGGTTAGAATGTGATGTTAGCACCTACGGTCCATGAGAATGACTTCGGATAGGCAGAGTAGTCGGCACCAGGTGTCAGGCCGCTGGTCTTGCTGCCGCGGATGGCGGAGTTAACCTCAGGATCATAGCCCGAGTAGTTGGTCAGACAGAACACGTTGTTCAGCGTGCAGTACAGACGGAACTGGTTGCAGGCGAACTTCTTCGTCCACTGATCAGGCAATGTGAAGCCGAGGGTCACGTTCTGCAGGCGCAGGAACGAGCCGTCCTCAATGAAGTAGGAGTTGGGCACGGGGTTGTTGTCGGCCATTGTCGTGGGAGACCACAGCGAGGCACCGGCGTTCATCGACTTCAGTGTCTCGTAGTCGGTGATGATGGCACCGGTCTTCTGATCCATATAAGTCCAAGCATCGCCGCCAAGGGTGACGGGTGTCATCTCCTGACGCAGAGCTGCCCACTGGTTGCGGTACGACTGCGATGCCACCATCTTGTCCATGTTGTAGACATCGTTGCCGATGACGTAGTTGAAGTTGGCTGCCAAGTCAAACCACTTGTAGGTGGCGTTGATGCCGAAACCGCCAGTCAGCTTGGGCTGTGTCTTACCGATGATGGTACGGTCGTTGTCGGCGTCAATTTTGCCATCGCCGTTCAGATCCTTGAACTTCGGGGCACCGGGACGGAGGCCACCGCGTGAGCCCGCCGTGGTGAAGGTATTGTCGGTGATACCTTCCTTCAGGATGAAGTTGCCGGAAGAATCGAAGCGGAACTGGGTCTTGCCATTGTCATCGACATAGGTCTCAAAGTCGTCGACACCGTAGATGCCGTCATACTCGAAGCCCCAAACCAGGCCAAGAGGCTGGTCGATGATGACACGATAGTCGTCGGCACCGCGCATATCGGTAGAGAAACCACCTGAGTTGAACGACATGGAGGTGACGCTGCCCACGAGCTTGTCAACGTTGTTCTTGTTATAGCCGATGTTGAAGTTTACGTTCAGCGAGTAGTCCTTCTTCTGGAGTATGGCAGCGTTCAAGGTCAGTTCAATACCCTTGTTCGAGGTCTGGCCGATGTTCTGCTGCATGGAGGTGTAGCCGATGGCTGTGATGGGACAGTCAATGAGCAGGTCCTTCACCGTGTTCCAGTAGAAGTCCAGGCTGCCGCTGATACGCTCATTGAAGAAGCCGAAGTCCACACCGATGTTACGGGTGATGGTGGTCTCCCACTTCAGGTCGGGGTTGGCCAGCTGTGCGTTGTTCAGGGTGTAGTGCGGGTTCTGCTGGTTGCCGGCGCCATAGTACTTTGTACTTGAGTAGGCTTTATAGGTGGTCTCGAACATGGCGTCACCAATGCGGTTGTTACCAGCTGTACCGAAAGAGAGACGCAGTTTCATGTTGCTCATCCATTTCTTGGTGCTCTCCATCCACGGTTCTTCAATGACGCGCCAGCCCAGTGCTGCAGCGGGGAAGAAGCCCCAGCGATTGCCCTCAGAGAACTTTGACGAGCCGTCTTCACGGACAGTCACTGTCAGCAGGTAGCGGTCCATCAGTGTGTAGTTGGCACGACCGAAGAACGACACCGTACGGTCTTCCTTACCGAGGGTCGACGAGATGTTTTGTGCTCCTAAAGCCTTGGAGTTGTTCTGCATAGCGGCAAACATCTTCTCGGGCTTGATATCCTTCTGGAAATATTTGCCGGTCATTGACATCAGTTCACTGTTGGTAGCTACATACTCCTGACCAACCATGACGTTCACGTCGTGAATCTTTTCGAATACCTTCTTGAAGGTCAGCGTGTGGGAGGCGCGGACTTTCCAGGAATCCTTCTTGTCCCACTGGCCCATGGGCATGCTGCCACCGTCGTTGACGGCCTTGCTACTCTTGGCACCCCACCAGTCCTTCAACTGGTAGAACGTGTAGTCGTAGCCACCCTCTGCACGATAGGTGAAGAGCTTGTTAATCTTCCAGTTGATGGCAGCGTTGAAGTTGTACTTGCGCTCATTCTTGCGGCGCCAGTAGTCGTTGACGCGGTCTTTCAGTGTGCGGGTAGCGTTGACATACTCCTCATACTCATCTTCTGACATCATGGCGGGGTCAATCTCAATCTGGTCGTAGAGGCCGAAGACGGGACCCGTCATAATGGCATCATAGGAGCGAATCTTGTAACTGCCACCGCCAGTGCCGACACCCTTGGTCTCGGTATCCGACAGACGGACACCGAAGTCGAGGTCGAGCCCCTTGGTCAGCTCGTGCTTCAGTTTGAAGTTGGAGTTATAGCGACGATAGCCGTTGCCTTCCATCAGACTGTTGTCGTTGGTATAGGTGCCGCTCAAGGTGAACTTGGTCTTGTCGTTACCACCGCTGATGCTCACGTTGTGGCTCTGCGAGAGATCGTGGTTACCAAACATCTCGTCCTGCCAGTCGTGACCAGCCTGATACTGATAGAGGTCAATATCGTCGAATGAACCATAACGTTTCTCGAAACTCTTGATGCCGGCATTGCCCTGCAGAGCGGCACGCTCATAAAGGAAGCGCACGTATTGGTCGGGCGACATGGTGTCGAGTTTCTTGTTCAGCGTCTTACCCTGAACATACACGTTGTAGCTGACCTGGGTCTTGCCACCCTTGGCGCCCTTGGTCGTGATGAGGATGACGCCGTTAGCACCCTGTGAACCATAGATGGCTGTCGATGCAGCATCCTTCAGCACGGTGATGTCCTCGATGTCGGCCGAAGCAATGTCGCTGATGCTCGATACGGGGAAGCCGTCGACGATGTAGAGCGGAGAGTTGTCGCCGGTAATGGAGCCGCCGCCACGGACGCGAATCAGCATCTCGGCGTCAGGCGAACCGTCGGCAGTGGTAATCTGCACGCCAGCCAGCTTACCTGTCAGGGCTTCAGCCACGTTGGTGACAGGAATCTTAGCCAAGTCAGCACCCTTGACAGTGCTCACGGCACCCGTCAGGTCCTTCTTGCGTGCCGTGCCGTAACCAATGACGACCACGTCGTTGAGCGTCGTGTTGTCATCTTCAAGTACGACGTTGATGCTGGACTGTCCCTTGGCATCTACGGTCTTGGTCTTCATACCAATGTAGGAGATGACAATGGGTTTGCCCGTTGACTTGAGTGTGAAATTACCGTCGAAGTCAGTGACGCCACCGTTGCGCGTACCTTGTTCTATTACGCTGGCTCCGATGACTGCTTCACCGCTCGAGTCCTTCACGTTGACCTTGACGGTCTGTGCCTGTGCGACGACTCCTCCTAACAGGAGAAGAGCGGCGACAAGCGTCGTTCTGATACTCTTGAAATTTACAGACATAAAGTGATTAGTTTAATAAATTTGTTATATAAAAATTTGTTAGTATCGTAGTTCTAGGGTCTGTTTGTTCGAATTATTGGGGCAAAGATACGAAAAAAAAATAATATGAGCTAACGTTTAGTAAGAAAAATTTCGTAATCGTTTGCGGATTGGCGAAAAAAAGACAGGTATTTCTCAGTGGAACGCCTGTCTTTATAGATGAAAAGTTAAGCTGACAATTACTTCATCACGACCTTTTGGCCATTCTTAATGGCGATGCCTTTGTAGCCTGCTGCGACTTTCTGACCAGCCAGGTTGTAGATGGCATTGTCCTTAGAAACTGTCTTGGCAGCGGTGATGCCAGCAGAGCCGCCTGCGGTGAAGACATAACCGAAGAAGCCAAGTTTAGACCCTGTGCAGAAGAAGTAGTAAGTATGACCTGCCTCAGCGTCGAACTCCAGAGTACCATTGACTTTTTCAGAGACAATCTTGCCACCCTTGCTGTCACCGTCATCTGCCAACGCAACAACCTCGCCAGCGCCATCCTTGATAACATAGTTGTGCAGGTTGGCATCGGGGAGTGCCACTTCTATCTTTTCTGTTTCTGCGTTCTCGGTGGCGTTGGTGGCGTCAATGAGGTAGAAGGCCTTGTTTGTATTGAGGACGATACCGGCCTGTACCTTGCCAGCCACCTTAGTGGTCAGAATGTAGTATGTACCGTTCTGGGGAAGGTTAGCAATGGTCTTGCCCTCAGCGCAGTTGATGCCCGAACCTTTGCCTGCTGCTTTCAGGTCCTTGGGGTTATTGCCACCATTGATGGCAACGACACCGTTCTTTTCGCCGTCGTCGGTAGTTACCGTCTGGAAGAAGTCTGCCAGATAGGCGTTTTTGTCGGCGTCCATTGTAACCTGGCTGATGGTGTAGGATGCTGCCTTTTGGTCATTGCCTAACTTCAAGGTGACGTTGTCGGTCGTTAACTCCTGATTGTCAGTGTAGGTATTGGCTGCACTGAAAATCAGTTTTTCCTGTGCCTGAGCACTAACTGCCATCGTAGCGATGGCGAAAAGCGTAAAGATTTTCTTCATAATTGTAATTTTTTAGTTCATAAAAAGTGATATAAATGAATTGTTGTCTTACTTGACGATGTGCTTACGACCATTCTCGATGACGATCCCTCGATAGCCCGATGCTACGCGCTGTCCGCTGAGGTTATACGTCGCACCTGGCTGGGTGCGGGTTCTGATGTCGGTGATGCCCGTAGTAGTTGAGCGGATTGTTCCACTGATGGTGACATTCGCCAGTCCAAGGTTCTTGGTGTTGGTGTTATAGGGAATGTCGTAGAGGTTGATGGTCAGCGAGGCGGTGCCGCTGGCAGCAGCAACGGCGGTCACCGTCTCATTGATGGCGGAGTAGGGGGGCGTTGCATTGTTACGCGCGGCATCTTGGTCTTGAGCCACGATGGTGACGGTACCGTCAGGCGATGTCCAGTATGCTTGGAACTTGCCGTGGTCTGTGCCGAAGCGCGTGGCCATGAAACTGATGCCTGTGGGCTGAAAGAGATAACCGTCTGCCGGTGTGATGCTGAAGACAACGCCATTGCCTTCATTGGCAGCGGCGTCGCTCGTCTGGTCGTTGATGGTAAAAGCCGTTTCGGTGATGCTACCAGCCGTCAGGGTGCCGTTCACCTTCAGATGGCTGCCCACGCTGACGCTGGCATTTGTCATGTAGGGAGCGATGGCGTCACTATAGGATGCCGTAGGCTGTGCCGAGCCGTCGCCCAAAGCCCATGCGATGCTGCCCTCAGCCATCTCTGTGCCCTGTTCGCCCTGCTGTCCGCCGGAAGAACCACTGTCGTTGATGGCAGCTACCTCCGTACCGTCTTCCTTTTTGTAGGCGGGGAAATATTCTGCGACAGCGTCTTTAGCCTCTGTATTGCCGGCAATCATAATCTCCTGCACCAGTGAGTTGGCATACACTTCGATGTTCGTGTACATCTTCTTCGAGTCCAGGGTGTAGAGGTTAGCATCGCCGCTGCTGTTGGGGTTCAGTCCGTTAGCTGTTTCCCAGGCGTCGGGTATACCATCGTTGTCGCTGTCAAAACCAGCTTCACGACTGCCCGTACCGAAGTTTGCCTCGGTGTAGCCGTTGACATCAGAAACCTTGTCGATGCGGCCCCACTGGGGCGTACACGACTTGGTTACACCATCCTCCACGTATGATGTCGCCGACCCTTTATAGGTGGCTTTGCCTGCCCTTGTCTCAGAGGCATAGCGAGCGTCGACGTCGTCGCGGTTGAGCGAGGCACCAGCATAATCGAGCACTTTGTCATAAGCCTTGGCGGCCGTATGTGTCGTCACTTCACCATAGGGTGCCGGTTCCGTCAGTTTCATGCTGACGCAGTCGGTTCCGGCAGAGTTCTTCACGTAGGTGACGTTGTCACCGTAGTAGTGATTGGGGTCAGGGGTACAGGGTACGCCGTTGATGGTGTAGGTGCCGTTGTCGTACTTTACCTTGCTCCAGTCGGCATTTGCCGTAGCGTTCAGCTGGTTGCCACTCATGTAATAGCGGCTGAACATATTCCAGTATACCTGATAACCGCTTGCGCTGGTACTATTGGCAACGGAAATGGTCGTAATGAGTGACGTTGATATCTGGCCACTCTTGTAATAGTTATTCACCATGTTGATCTGCCCGCCGCCGGGGCCACCGTAGCAGCCGTTGCCACAGTTGAAGATCACGCAGTTGCGGAAGTCAACGTTCTCGGCCTGTACGGCGTTCGCCCACTTATACTGGCTGTATAGCTTATTGGCTTGGAATCCGCCACCGTCATTGTTTTTCTTCGTACCGCTGATGCTACCCGTGTTGTTTGCATCCCAGTTGTAGCGTGCTCCGTTGAATCGAGGTGAGCGGTTGTTGACGTGCGCAATCAAATTATGGTGGAACGACGCCAGCTTGCCGCCCCAGATGCCGCCGTAGCCGTGAGGACCTTTCGAGTGTCCTGAATGGACGAGACTCTCGCCGACACTACACCACTGCATGGTGAAGTTGTTGTTGTCGTAGAACGAGGCCACCTCATCGATGCTCCAAGAGAACGAGCAGTGGTCAATCATTAATCCTGTCAAGTGACGGGCTGTGGACGCGTCGGCGCCGTCCGCAGCAGCTTTCTTGTTGGCATCAGTCTCGGCATCGAGGATCTTCTCCTGTCCCAGGCGGCAACGGATGAATCGCATAATGATGTTGTTGCCGTTGGGGTTGACGGTGTAGTAGCGCAGGGTGATGCCCGGTGCGGGAGCGGTCTGTCCGAGGATGGTGGTGTTAGCACCGATGTTGACGTCCTTAGCGAGGGCGATGACACCGCCGACGTCGAAGACCACGATTTTCTTGTCAGAGCCTTTGACAGCCTCACGAAACGATCCTGTACCCGAGTCGTTGAGGTTCGTCACGTGGACAATCTTGCCGCCACGGCCACCGGTAGTGTAGCGGCCGTGCCCCTCGGCGCCGGGGAAAGCGGGGGCGGTCTGCGCCTGTGCAGCCAACGTGATGGCTGCGAGAGTTAGTGTAGTAAGTAGTTTTTTCATTTTGTTATTTTGTTTTTATTGCATTCTCTGTAAGCCCTCCCAGCGGACGTTCCAGGTGCCGTCCTGGGGGAAACCGGGGTTCAGGGGCTGCTCACAGCCGTCCCAGCCGGCGCACATCATGGCCACGGCCGTCAGCAGGGCGCCGTTGCCAGGCAGGTAGATGCGCAGACGGTCGGCGGTCTGGAAGTTGTGGCCCTGTTTCAGGTAGGTGTTCTTCTGGGTGTCGATGAGCAGCGCCTTCAGAGCCGTCTCCGGCTGGCCGAGGCGGGCGGCAGCCATCGCCGTCATGCCGTAGTCCCAGCCCCAGGTGGTCGGCCAGTTCCAGTTGTCCATGACCCAGGAGAGGGTCTTTAGGGCAGCGGCGGCGCCGCTGCACAGCGAACCGGCGGACTGCTTACTGGAGGGGCCGAAGGCAGGGAGCATACCGAAGGGGCCGAGGACGGCGGGGTGGTCGTTGCGGCACTTCTCCTCGAACGTCTCGGTGGAGACGACGGGCTGTGCTCCCGAGGCAACGGCATCGAAGGGGTCGAAGCTCTTCAGTCCGGTCGTCTTGCCCTTTGGCAGCCCGGCGGTGTAGATGCCGTCCTTCGTCTGCGGCAGTGGTGCCATGTTCTGGGCTATCTTGTCCCAGTCGGCGTTACGGGCCTTGCCCTGACGCTCACGCCAAGCGTTGGCCAGCGTGAGGCCGTACTGCCAGTAGGCCAGCTCGAAGGGGTGGTTATACGAAAAGTCCTTCGACATTGACTCCTGCATGGACGTAGCCCCCTGTAGGAAGTACTTGCCCGTCTTCTTGTCGTAGCTCACGAAGTCGGCCATGAACACGGCGGTCTGTTCCACCTGCTCGCCGAAGCGGGCGAGTGTCGACGCCGTGGGCTCGGCACGGTAGACCTCCTCGGCCATATATATATAATGTGGCTGTTGCCAGATGAGGAACGAACCGGTGTTTGACGGTGCCTCGCCGGCCCAGGGGTCGGTCATCTTCATCCAGCGGGCACCCTTGAAGCCCTGACGCTCGGCAATCTTCTGAGCGTTGCCGAAAGCCTGCTGGTTGTACCAGTCGAGCACCTTTGCCACCACCTCAGGGTGGTTCCACAGGGCGAAGTGGACCATGTGCCACCATGTCATCTCCAGATGTGGGCGGCCGAACCACGAGTTGTACGTCAAGCCCGTCTCCTGAGGCGGCAGGGCGTTGGCGCAGTTCACCTTTGTCAGGTACTGCGACTGTACCACGCGGCGCTCCAGCTCCTTGGCTCGTGGGTCGGTACACTGGCTGAAGTCGACGATGGCGCCATCCCGCCACCAGCGGTTCCACTCGCGGATGACGGCCTTCAGCTCTTGGTCGATGACGAGAGACTTCTCATTAAGTTGAGGCTTTTCGGAGTACTCTGCCTCGAAGGAAAGAACATCGCTTGCGGTGGTAATTTCGAAGTAATGAGGCGCACATTCATCGATGGAGGCCATTCCCTCCCATTGCAGGTGCAGGTAATATACGGTGCTGTCAATCCGATGCTCAATGACGACGGCATTAGGCCCTATACCCAGCTTTTCGTTGTTGGCTGCAATAATACGCGAGATGTGTCGCTCCGGCTTTGTCCAGTCAGCAGCATCGTCAGCGTGCTTGCCGGTAGGGTAGGGAAAACGGATGGCGACGCGGGCCCGTCCGTCCTTAAGAAGTGGAGACTTGATGCGGTAGACAACGGCATCGCGGTCTTGTAGTGCGGCGGTGGTCACGTCGACGGGGCTGCCGTCGACGGCGAAGTGCGACTCAATCTTTCCGTCGTACATCTGCAGCTCCTGACGGATCTCCTTCAGGTCGTTCAACGCCACGGGGCTGCCGTCGGCATGGGTCATGTCGAGGCCTATCACGCCGAGGTTCAGACGGTGGGGATTGACGCGGAAGTACTCCGTGGCGGCCACGTTGCGCTCAGCATCGCCTTTAGATGCCTTGTACTCCACAGCGTATACCTCGGGATGGCCGTGTCCCAAGTCGAACGACTTCTCGCTGTCCTCGGGTGTCAGGCCGTTGGTGTTTTCGAACTTATGCCATCCCCAGTCGGACATGGCTGTCAGAGGCACACCTGCCTCATAATCAAAAGGGAACGACTGCAGGCCGGTGACGTCGACCGTCGTGGCGAAGCTGCCGTTGCCCACGGTGAGCGAGGCCAGCGCGTCGGCCTCGTTGATGACGGGGTTGTTGCGCGAGACCACAGCCTGACGGTTGATCTCGGCCGTGGTGTTGCTGGTGTCATAGCCCAGTATCTCCATCTCTAACGACGCCCAGATGAACGGGCCGAGACCCTTGGCATCGTTGTCGCGAATCTTCTCGCTGAGGTAGTAGTCGTAGCTGCCGTCGCGCTTCTGGTTCTCCTTCACCGTGCCCTTGGGGTTCACCTTCTTCAGCGCGGCCTCCACCTCGGGGGTGGCAGCGGGACCGAGACCAGCCACCGAGCAGCAGTTGGTCAGCGAGATGGTCTTGTCGGCATTCACGCGGATGAACTGATTGATCATACCCTTGTAAGCACGGATGCCGGCATCGCGGTACTTCGCCCCGACGTAGCCCTTGCGGTAGGCTTTCAGCAGGGCGTAGGTGAACATGGCCGAGCAGGTTGACTCCAGGTAGTTTCCTTTGCGGTCGGGGGCGTCCATCACTTGGTACCACACGCCGCTCTTCTTGTCCTGCCACTTCAGAATGGCATCGAAGTCCTTCTGGAGCAGGTCGATGACCTCGGAGCGGCGGCTGTAGGTCTCAGGCAGGGCGTCGAGCACCTCGATGAGCGCCATCGTGTACCAGCCCTGGGCACGGCCCCAGCAATGCTGCGAGAGTCCTGTCTCCTTGTCGGCCCAGAAGGCCTTTCGGGTCTCGTCGTAGGCGTGGCGGTTGAGGCCAGTCTTCGGGTCGAGGGTGCGCTCGTAGGTCACCTTCAGCTGGTTGACGGCGTCGTCGTAGATGGCGATGGTCTGGGACTTATTGGACTTATGAGTCTTATGGGAATTTTCGGCAGCCTCTGTGATGGGCGCTGTCAGACAGCGGTAGGGCAGACCCATGAAGATGCCGTCGAGCCACACTTGGTAGGCGTAGATAGCCTTGTGCCAGAACACCTTGTCGGCAATGGTGCGCGGCTGGTTCTGCAGCTGGCGCATCATGGTCTGCATGGCCTTGAGGTTCTTGGCCTCGGGCCATTGCTGGTACATGCGGGTGACGAAGTGGCCAGTGCGGATGTTGTCGAGGTTATAGTCCAGGATGTTGTAGCCGCGGATGTCGCCCTGCTGGTTAATCATCGTGTCGGTATACTCCTGACAGTAGCGGCGTATGTCTTCGCCGCCATATTTAAGATAGGTGTCGAGCATGCCCTCCAGTTCGATGCCCATGACGTACGACCACTTGGGCTTGGTCGAGAAGTCAAGCATATAGGACCTCGGCGTACGCTTCATCTCCGAGTAGGTCATCCATTCTGAGTAGTGCTTGTAGGGCAGCTCTGTCAGGCAGAGCGAGCCGTTGCAGAAGTAGTTGTCGTAGCGGATGTCGCGCGTCTGTCCGGTAATCTTGTTACCATGGGCCACGTTGTCGAAGCGGCAGTTGCGGATGTTCACGTCGTAGACGTTGCAGACGGTGTCCAGTCCGATGACCAGCACGCCGTAATTGGACTTCCCGCAGGTGACGTTCTCGACATTGATATCGCGAACCGTCGGGTTGAAACCGCGACAGCAGATCTCGTTGTGCTCGTAGTCCAGGTTGATTTTGACAACAGCCTCGCCGCACTGGCCGACCTTGATGTTGCGCATATTGATGTTCTCGATGATGCCGCCGCGGCAGGAGTTCGTCTTGATACGCAGCACGCGGTCGAGGTTCGGCGAGTCCATCTCGCAGTCGTGGGCATAGACGTTCTGGCAGCCTCCGCTGATCTCCGAGCCCACGACGACGCCGCCGTGGCCGTTCTTCATCTCACAGTTGCGGATGATGATGTTCTTCGACGGCATATTACGCTCACGGCCGTCACGGTTGCGGCCGCTCTTGATGGCGATGCAGTCGTCGCCGGTGTTGAAGAAACAGTCCTCTATCAGCACACGGTCGCAGCACTCCGGATCGCAGCCGTCGCCGTTGGGACCGTCGTTGATCATCTTTACACGACGGACGGTGACGTCGGTGGAGTGCAGCGGATGGATGACCCAGAAGGGGGAGCGCAGCAGCGTGACGTCCTCTAACAGGATGCGCTCGCACTTGTTGAACGAGACGAGCTGCGGACGCAGGCCGTCCTTCGGTCCGAAGACACGCTCGTGGGAGCGACGGCCCTGCTCGTCGTACATCGGGATGCCGTCCTCGCCGTTCTTCAGCAGGCGCGGGCGTGCCTCTATCTTCTGGGCTATCATGCCCTCCTTCCATCCGTGTCTGGCTGTGCCGACCCACGGCCACCATGCCTCTTTGGAGCCACCGCCGTCGATGGTGCCCTTGCCCGTCACGGCGATGTCGGTCTGCTTGAAGGCGTAGACACAGGGTGAGAGGTTGAAGCACTCCAGACCCTCCCACGACGTCTCGACGATGGGGTAGAGCTCGGGCTCGAAGGCAAACTGCAGGACGGCGCCTTCCTCGACGTGAAGGTTGACGTGGCTCTTCAGCGCGATGGCACCCGTATGGAATGTCTGCCCGGCAGGCACGACGACACGGCCGCCCCCGTTCTTCGCACACTTGTCGATGGCCTTCTGTATGGCCTTCTGGTTCTGGGCTGCCGTGTTGGTTGGCTTGGCGCCAAACTTGGTGATCAGGTAGTCCTTGCCGCTGATCTGTGGTGACTTGATGCTCTGCTCAATCTTCTTGTATTCGGCTTCGTCCCACTCGCTGGCCTTTGCCGTGAGTGTCAGGAACGTACCGATGAGCATCAGTAGTAATAGTTTCTTCATATAGTCGTTTGTTTTAGTACGTGGTTTCGACAAGTGACGGGTGTCACTTTGCCTAACGACGGCAAAGATACGGAAAAAAGCGCAAATTCACGAACTTATTAAGTTTTTTTATCACGTAATCGTTTACAGGTAATTTAAGTTTCGCATGTTTCACAAGCTCCACTTTCTTGGTGCAAGGGTCAAGGAGCAGGCGGCAATGACTCACGGGGTCTGTCCCCCTGAGCGATAATTGTTTAATAATGTTGTACAATCAAAATTTTCCAGAGAATTTTGCAACAATTTTGGCTTGAACCTACATTACCTGTCTTAACGTCCTTATATACAGATAGTTAACTTATGTACGTATGCCCAATTTTTGAGGATTATACCTACATTCTTCTACACTTTTATATGGTCGTTTTGTAACCAAAAGCTTGTATTTATCTGAATATGAGTTAGTTTCACGACAGCAAAGACCGTTGGAACAGAGTGTTTCATCGGTCGAAACACTTTGTTTCGACGGTCTTAAACACGCTAAAGGTCATCTTCTTGGATGTGATAGTAACGTTTGGAACACACAAGATAACCCCCTCATCCGCTAAGGTCAACCCCGATTTATGTAGGTTTATGTAGGTTTGATGTAGGTTTGCTGACAAACCTACATAATGTAACTTATTGAATCACAGAAAGTTTAGTCGTGTTATGTAGGTTTGACCCATTTTTTGTGTTTCAAAATGAAAATGAAATAAAAAATCTTTACGACATAGGAATACCGATGATCACGTGCTAATCACCCCCTGATAATGCTCAGGAGACCCCGTGGCCGAGTTAAAAAACAATAATTTCTTATGCCGTATGGTGCTTATTACATATTCTTTTCGTATATTTGCAAGCAGCCAATACATTTTTTATGCGTATGAAAACACGACAACTATTAACCAGCATCGCACTCATGGCGTTGACCATGCAAGCTGCGGCGCAGACAACATCCGATTTACAACAGTCGCTGCCCTCCGACTGGGGAGGCTGGCAGAACCTCACCTATGGGGTGACGGACGTGACGAACTACACTTCAAGTTCTCTTCCCATGCAGGTAGAGACTGCGGGGCAGGCCATCCACCTTGTATGGTGGGAGCAGGGCAAGGATGCCGAAGGCCTCTACCGCCTCTACTACCGCCGCTCGGCTGACTTGGGGCGCTCGTGGGAAAAGGCACAGCTGGTGGGTACGTCGCACGAGCCGCTGCCCAACAACGGTAATAACTATCCGCAATGGATGGCTGTCAGCGGCAGCACCGTCCACATTGTATGG
>Ga0326511_10003157_pt1 | contig 13283 bp, 18 predicted proteins | sample 0_2496_0518_D_FD_203701 | JGI IMG/M metagenome (GOLD analysis project Ga0326511, IMG submission 203701) | Bovine rumen microbial communities from UC Davis, California, United States - 0_2496_0518 | ecosystem: Host-associated > Mammals > Digestive system > Stomach > Rumen | place: USA... | reverse complement strand
AGTATTTATATTCAAATCCACCTATCTGTATTTGCCAAACGTAAAATTATATCACTTTTCTCCGGCAGTAGAAAAATATCACTTTTCTCCGGATCGTTTCACGTGAAACATTCCGTGATAACTATTTCTTATCGCCGTGATAAGAAATACCTATTATACAAATGATTAGATATGTGTTAAGATGTTATCAGAAACAAACAAAACAACCGCCCGACAAAGGGCAGAAAGGCAAGGTGTTATTATGAGTAATTATACAAGAACGTGTGTAGTTAAAGAGGTTATTGAACAGAGTAAGTTTTTAAGAGGTAAAACAATATCAAAAATATTGCTTCTTAACAAACTTTACAATGATTTAATTCATGGCTACGAGCAAAGATATTTAGTTGTCACTTATTATACTAGTAAGATATGCGGTAAAATACCATATATTTATGAGGCGGTATTTTATGAAAAAGATTGTGATATATGTTTTATACCTTATAAGTCAGATGGTGTAGTGGCATGGGAGAGTAGAGTTGAGTGAAAGGAGTTAAATATGTCAACAGATAACGGTCAATCAGTTTTCGCTATAATCTGTTTTATTATCGAGTTTATAGTGGGACTAATATTTTTAGCATACTGATGTAGATTTGGCGCGTAGTATTTATGGCTAAGACATGACGCACGCTATAAAGCCCGTATCTTAATAGGTTGTAAGCCGTGATAGTGTCGGTGGGGTTCGATGCCCCGCGCGCCTTTTGGCAATAGTGCCAACAATAACACATAGCGCGAGAAAGCGCGGAAAGGAGTCCAATTATGGACAAAAAAGTTATTTATTTTAAGGGAACACTTAAGTCAAGCTATTCCGCTGACGACAAAGACGACAACGGTAACGTTATCGGTATCGTTAACACGGTATCACTTTACCGTGACGGCTTGACGGTTGACGGCTCCGACAAGGTTGACGAGTTTTTTGAGGTGTGTTTTAAGAACACAACAAAGAAATATCAACCTACATGGTGGAAAGAGGACAAAGATGCGTGCAGTTTCAAGTCACGTTATAACGTTCCGGTCAAGATCGAAGAGACAGACGAGCAAATGACCTTTGCTCAGTGGGTAGACCGTGGGGAAATCCGTGGCGCACTTGTTACTCTTAAGTGCAACTTGGTAAATGATTCCGTTGTCTATCCTTCTGCTATGTTGGTTCACAAAGTAGGCGAGCCGTATGACGCGTTTGCAGATTTTTGATTTTTCACAATTCCATGATAGGGGCAAATTTGCCCCTATTTTGGATTTTAACACGAAAGGAGTATAAAACATGGCTGACTATTCAGATTGCGTACTACGCAAGGATTTGAAAGGCGCAAAGCAAGGGCAGTTTATCTGTTACGGACTAACGCAAACTTTATGCACTGAAACGGGCAAATGCCCCTTTTATGCATCAAATAAAACACATTATCGAGATCATAAGACGGGCTACATATACAAGAAAGGGGTTAAAAAATGAAAAAGTATATTTTTGACTACGCAAGAAAGGCTAAAAAAATATCATATGGGGCGTTGCGCGATAAGGCGGAGATCATCGGAATTGTTATACACTACACCGGCAACGCCGGAGACACCGCAAAAAACAACGCTGATTATTTCGCGACCGGAAACACTAGAAGCGCCGGCGCGCACTGTTTTATTGATGCGGAAGGTTTTTCCGCAAGATCAATCCCGTTAAACCGTATAGCGTACGCGGTAGGAAATCCAAAGGGCGCATATAAAAAAGGAAAGTATTATGCTATGTTAAACAATTCCAACACGGTATCAATCGAATTATGTGATTTGATCGGGCATGGAGTTACCGAAAAGCAACTTGCTACTTTAATCAAGGTTGTTAAGTGGATAAAAAAGAAATGCCCCAACGTACAGTATATTGTTAGGCATTATGATATTGTAAAGAAAGACTGCCCCGAGTATTATATTGACAATCCGGTGCAGTGGAAAAAACTACGATCACTGTTATTATCTTATATCAATGAGGGGGTTTAATATGAATACTACTGATTATAATATTGTGCGGACGTTAGCCAATCAAATCTATGATATTACAGATATGATGTTAACTGAGACACGTGACGGTTCAATTAGTGCTAATGATAGGGATAGATATACGGAACAGATACAAGCTATATGTCAATGTATTTCAAATATTTATAAAATGAAAGGGGGTTCTGCTGATGTATGAATATTTAGCATCGGTTCAATCTGCAGTTAGAAGAGTAAATGAGCGAATAAAAACGTTGTCTGAAAAATTTGGCACTAACTCTTCTCTTATAAATAATATTGCATCAAAATATGAGGTTATTTTCGGTAGCAATATGGTGTATAAGAATGGTGTGCCACAGTTAGTAAAGCCATCGGAAATATTTAACGATGAGTATATGTCACAAGTGTTGCAAGCTGAGGATAAAATGTTGCGAACGTGGGGTAGTTATCGCAAGCAATATGAAAAAGAATATTTAGGGTATACTGTGGAACAAGGTTCAAATGATAAGTTATCTATGCCGGATTTCATACAAACTATGCAAAATATATCGGGGGCACTCCGAGACGTTCCTAGTGATACTATGCCATCGGACGCACTTAAAATAATGCGGACTAACGGCAGAAAAAAGACGTATGCCGAATTGATAGACGTTTATAACATCTTAAAAAAGAAAGGTTTAATATAATGCCATACACTGTTATAACAATCCAAGACTTTTTAGAAAAGCCGTATTTATATTGTAATGAAATAGATGTGATATGGTTTGCGAAAAAGGGTAAGCGTAAAAAAGCATACTTGCAAGTATATTGTGGGTTCGATATTGAGACATATACTACCCCGTCACACTATGGATATATGTATATATGGCAGTTCGCTTTATATGGTAAAAACGGCAACTATATCATTATCGGTCGCACGTGGTCGGAGTTTGTGCGCTTGATAGATACCTTAATCAAAGAGTTTTCACTTGACAAGACAAGGCGCATTATAATTGCAGTCGCTAATCTCGGTTTTGAACATCAATTTATGAAAAAGCACTTTCTCGGTAGATGGTCGAAAGTGTTTGCAAAGGAAAAACGACAACCCATCATAGCAATACTTGACGACTGTGTGGAGTTTCGTGACGTGCTGATGATAACCGGCGGATCACTCAAAACGCTTGCTAAAGAATATACTACTACTCAGAAGCTTGACGGGGAAGCGTTCGACTACTCGGAGATCCGCACATATAAAACGCATCTAACCCCCGAGCAATTACAGTATTGTTACAATGATGTGGCTATACTCGGAGAATATATGGAGTATCTTTTTTACAAGTATATTATCCCCGATAAATACATACCCGTAACAAAGACGGGGCTACTACGTAGGGAAGTAAAAAAGGCTATGTGTTCACGCGGTAACGGGGTAAAACGTGCGATTATGCAAGAAATATACCGTTGTTATCCGGAGACGTTCGATCTATATCAAACGCTTATGAAATGGGGCTTTAGAGGTGGCTACACACACGCAAATATAAGGCACGTTGGAAAGGTTTTAGACGGTATTAAATCATCTGATATAACATCATCATACCCATACACCATGCTTGCCTATGATGGGTTTCCGGTGTCTCCCTTAAAGCGTGAAAATCCCGCGGATTTTTGGACGTTATACAACTCCGGCAAGTATTGTTTGATGTTTAGCGCGACTTTTACAAATATACGTGCTAGTACAGATCACGCTATAGAAAGTTATAGCAAATGTCTAGATATATCGGGGCATAACATAATTGACAATGGTCGTGTAAGGTCTGCTACAAGTATAACCGTGTGGTTAACGGAATTAGATTTTACTATGTATAGTTTGTTCTATACTTGGGATAGTGTTGTAATTAATCACTTGTTTTCGAGTGTCAAGGGACGACTGCCGGAGTATTTGTTAAAGCCATTAGCATCGGCATATGAAAACAAGGCAAGAATGAAGCATGATGGGAAAGGGGGGACGACAGAATACGCGCTATACAAATCGCTTGTAAATAGTGCGTACGGTTAGGCATGACAGTTACAAGGCTTGTTACGTCTGAGGTCTGTATGAGTGATGTGTCTTGTGAATGGTATTTAGACGAAAGCAAGTTTGATTATGACAAGGAAAGAAAAAAGGCGTTCCTGCTTCCTCAATGGGGTATCTATGTTTGTGCATATAGTCGCTTTAGGATATTATCGGCTATCTATGCAATCGGTTGTGATGCCTGCTATTCCGATACAGACAGTATTAAATATCTCGGAGATCATACCGACTATTTTGATACAGTAAATAAAAAGACACGGAAAATTATGAAAAAAGTATGCGCTATGTATAATCTCGATTATAGCCTTTTTTATGATCTAGGTAGCTTTGAACAAGAGTATAACGGTAAAACCGTGCAAGCAAAGTTTCTCGGGGCAAAACGCTACATTGTAAAAGACGATACCGGTTACCACACAACTATTGCAGGACTGCCTAAAAAGAGTTTGGAAAAGTTTGTTGACCGTCTCAATTTACAACATGATATGTTTGACTATGGTAAGCGTGTAAATATGTTTGATGTGTTTGAGACGGGTATGTTGTTAAATTGTGAGGTATCGTTAAAAAACGCAAACACCTACAACGATACTATGCACACGCATACTATTGACGGGGTTCAGTGTATGGAGTTATCAAGCGTTGGAATATACCCGATAGAGTTTACTATGAAACTATCTGATATGTATTTAGCACTTATCAGTGCGGAAAGGGAAAGTGAAAAAAGATATGAAAGTAGAATATATTAACGGCAATCCTTTAGATGGTATCATTTACGATTTTAATTTTTTAAGGAATGAATACAAACGTCTAAAATGCCCGAAAGATGTTTACAACCCATCACATTTACCGTTTGAAGCGTGTAAATGGTTCGTCACACTGTCAGAACGTGCGCGCGGTAAAACCACAAACTTATTATTGTTTGGTATGCTGATATGGTGGCATTATGGTACGGGTATTTGCTACTTGAGATCAAATGAACAAATGATTATGCCAAAAGCAAGCAAGGATTTGTTTTCTAATATAATCTCATGGGGTTATGTTGAAAAGATCAGCAAGGGAAAATATAACACTATAGTATATAAGTCTAGACGTTGGTATTTTGCACACGCTGACGAAGATGGCAACATCGACCTGCAAGCACCCGATAGTTTTTGCATCATGTTATCAATAGATAAAAACGAACAATATAAGTCAGTGTTGGAGACTAAAAACGATTTTATCATTTTTGACGAGTTCATAGAACGTTATTACTATCCGCAACAATTCATATTATTATGTGACTTGATTAAGACGATAGCACGTGCAAGGCAATCTGTAATGATATGCTTGTCTGCTAATACGATAGACTTAAATAGTCCATATTTTAATGAGTTACAAATCCGCGAAAAAATAGAGAACATGACACAAGGAGAAAATGCTATTGTAACAACTCCTAAAGGTACGAAAGTTTTTGTTGAAATTCTCGGAAAGAAAACTGCAAAGGCAGGAAAAAAACAAGCCTTATTAAATCGCTTGTATTATGGTTTTGATAATCCAAAGCTTGCTAGTATAACCGGTTCTGATACATGGGCGATGTTTAACTATCCCCATACTCCACAGGAATTTAAGATAATAAGTAAAAACCATTACTTAGAATATAATGACAAACTTATAAACCTTGAAATCTGCCAAACTCCGGACGGGGTTCGGTTTGTTAACTGCCACTTTGCAACGAATACTTATAAGGATAGCGTGATATATACTCTTGATTTTTCTACTGATAGAAATTATCGGTATGCGTTCGGGATCACAAAAGTAGATAAATATTTATGGGATTTTTACAGTAAAAACTTATTTACGTATTCAGATAACACGGTTGGATCACTTGTAGAAAAGTTTGTTGACAACGTTAAAAAGGGGGTTAAGCTATGAAACAAAAAAACAAATATTGCATAGATACCGAGCTTTTCAAGGAGTGCCTTCAAAATGCTATAACATTAGATTGCTTATGTGAAATATTAAAAAACATTACAATAATTAGTTCAGAATTGGAAAAAGATATTGAAATACATATGAAAGGGGTTAAATTATGACATATATAATTGTATATAAAAATGGCAATGTTAAAAGATTTATTAACGTAAATTATTGCGATGTGTGCGATTTTTACATCACACTATATTGTAACAATAATAATAAATATGATTATATGATACTTAAAAAAGATATAGCAAGCGTAGTGTTTTATCCATAACAAAAAGGGCGGTATATACCGCCCTTTAGCATATGGAGATTAAGAATAAAACGTATAATCATTGATGAAATTATCAATAAGCATTTCTGCAAGTGATAGTTTGCGAAGCTCGAGTTCCGAACCTATCAACTCAGTATTTTGTGTTACGCCGATATTCCCGTGAACACGTAACGTCCTCAAAGTATCATCGTTAACGGTATCTGTGCCGGATAATGTGTCAACTTTCCCGTGATCGGTGTAGCCGGTATCTGTAGTTTGTTTAGTCTGAGCGCGTGAATCTTTTATATTATTAAAAGTCTCGGTGTTTTTACTATCGTTGTTGTAGGTGTTAGGCTCGTTAAATCCGGCGCGCTCTGTCTCGTTTACTGTGTTACCACTCCTTGTATTAACGTCCGAATCGGTAAGGTTTTCTTGATTATTTGTAGTAGTTCGACCGCTTTCGGTGTTTTTGCGTCCGTAGTTAGTCGATACATCTTTATCAGTGGTCTCGGTTTCGTATCTGTCAACGTTCTCGATGGGGCTATAGTCATAATCAAACAAGGCTTGATACATTCTATCAATATTGTGCTGACGGTTCATAATCCACAACCGAAAATCAAGACTGAAATCATTAAAAGCATCGGAGACGGTTGCAGAAGAACCGCGTAATATAGAATACTGACGCGTTCCGTACTTGTGTAACATATACTGCACCGCGTTTTCTGACGTTATAACCGTCTGATTAGTTCCTGCTATGTTTTTTGCATTTATCGAAAAGTCATTACCCGTTGTAAGAAAATCAAACAACTCAAAATTAGTCCGTATTGCCATTTTCTGACACCTCACTTTCTTCTGCTTTTCTCTTCACGGCTAGTAAAACATCAATAATTTTTTTCGGAATAGGCAACCCCAACTTGCCACCGTTCTCGATTATAGAAATACCTTCGTTTGCGATATAAAAGCAACAAACCATTGATTTGCATATACCGTTGACGTTTAGTGCGCGGTCAAGTAGGCAGGCAATCCCGAGCATTATCAATATCCACATCTTTTTGAGTAAACCCTTAAATCCTACGCTACTAGATAATTTTTTTTCATAGCAAGCAACGATCACACCGCTGATATAATCGAATGAGATAAAACCAAACAAGCAAATCATGAGCGTGTTTACATCTCCATATATATATGTTAAAACTCCACCTACTCCGGAGACGATACCGCTAAAAAGATAATCAAGCCTATGTATCATAATTTACTCCTTTCCTAGCATCTGTTTAATCTCTGTTACGTCAACCCCAAAAAGTTCCGCGACCTCTGACAGTTCGACCGTTTCAACTGTTTCCGTCGGTTCTGTTTCCGTTTCCTCAAGTTCCATAGCCGGAAGATCGGGTGCTTCATCGGGGTTCGTTATAGTTTCAGTCAGTTCTTTTTCTGTTCCGTCGGTTTCGTCTGTTTCGGTCGGTTCTGTTTCTGTTCCGTCCGTTTCGGTTTGTTCTGCATCTGTTCCATCTGTGCCACTTTCGTCTCTAATCTCGCTAACCTCTTCTGTAGTTCCATCACTGTTAACATCGTTGTCACTCCTTTCTAATATATCACTTTGTCCGTTTTCGTTTGCGTCTCGGTTTATAAATCCGGCAAGTTCTACTTTCCAAACCGGACTAAAGTCCACGCTTATATCAGTGCCAAAAATACGGTTGACCTCTTCACACAAGACTTGCCTACATTTTAACATTTGCATGGGCAGAATAAAACTAACACTGTCTTGCCCGTGTATCTCGTCACTAATGGACTGTGCGCGCTTGTTTTGGTTTTGCATCGGCTGACCGTAAAAATTATAAAAGCGTTTCAAACAGTCCTCAAAAAACTGTGTTAAGTAAGGGAGTTTGTCAATTTTGTTTGCGTCTGTCAACTCAAAGGTTTCAGTTCCTGCCCCGAGTTCAAGATCAAGACTATCACTACTTGCAAAGGCTTTCGGCTCTCCGTCCATAACCTTTTTAAGTATTTCCTCAAACATCGCCTTGTCTTTATCGCTTGAGACTTTCGGAATTTTCAAAAGTCTCGAATAGATAACGTTTAACTTTATCGACTTATCAGATTCCGCCAAAAGGTGTGCTATCCAATATATTAACATATCGGGTGTCGCGCTATCGTTGTTTATACCGTAGGCTATATCAACACCGCGCTTGCCTTGAGCTTCTCCGCGGGGGCATACCGCTATGCATTCAGTGCATAAGCCGTACTCGTCAACCTCTCCGGATAGTGTGCCATGTGACGCGATCAACTTGTCATTTATACGCGATATAAATACCTCTCCCGTTGTGTGTAAGATGTTTTCAAGAAAGCGTTTCGGAATAGTGTCCGGTAGGTTCTGCCACTCGAACATCTCAAGCATCGTGTTAAAAAGCAAATTGCTATAAGTGGCATATCTAACACGGTTCTGTGTTTTGTTTTTCATATACTCGAAAGCATCACACCCGAGCAAATAAGGGGTATTTCCAATTGTTGTTGGCATCATAAAATCACTCCTTTCTCAAGATAATTGTATATTTCGTCAACCTCTGACTGTAGTGGCGCGGTGTTTGTAAATTTAATCACTGGGTTATAACATTGTGTAAAACCACTAATATTATCATTTGATAATTTATAAGATTTATTACAAGGGTAACCCACTCGCGATTTATACAGTTTTGGCTTATTATAGACAGGACGCCTTATGTATATTGCACATCTATTTGGAGAATAAAACGCGCCTGTTTCCTGTGGGCTACCTTTTAACGACATTGGAATAGAATTAGCCCCCGCACTCGCAACACCGTTTGCAATCTGTGATGCGCCCATAACTAAACCTATCGGGTTACCCATTGCAAGGCTAATTCCACCTGTAACAAGTGAACCTGCAAGCCCTGTAATATTTTGGAATATTGCCGAGTCTCTCTCAGATTTACTTTGTAATGTAATAGGAATATCTAGCGCCATTTTACAAGGTATCACGTTAATAAGCGTACTTTTATTATTTTTTATACGATATATCTCATATTGTATTGTACCCGTGATAATATCATATAATGCCTTTACTTGCAATTTACTATCCATAAAAATATCATTGTCAATATCTAAAAATCCATGAAAAGGTAAATATAAAGTAAGCTGACTATATGGTGAAAAATTTGTAAAACCTTTGACAGTTTTAATACTTTCAATTTTTTGTTTTATATCAACATCACCTATTACTTGTTTAGTAGGGTTATTTTTTGCTATTTTACTAACATTGGTTTGTAATGATCTTTCGATATTACCAACTATTATACTATTAGTTGAGGTGACCCCACCAATCCACGCGGGTTTAACGGGCATAAAACGAATATTAATGACCGCACTCGCAAGATTATTATATAACCCTTGTATTTTTTCCCATAATGACTCCACGCTAGCAACCTCACCGGCATCAGTCCAAAACCAATTTATAAAATCATCTAGTTCGGACGCGGATAACCAATATAAATTATTATTGGTTAGTCTTTGTGGTGTTACATCGGGTATAACATCGGGTGTGTCCGGTAAATTATCCGACGGCGATCCATCTTCGTCGGGATCATCACCACCATCGTCGGGTGGTTGTGTATCATCGTTTTGATATTTAGGAAATGTGTCGGGGTCCCATGGATAAATAATTGCGTCACTAGGTATTTCGCCTGTCCTTAAATAGTTTAATGCTAACGCTTCACTTTCTGTTAATATCAAGTTGTAAGGTTTCCAATAAAAAGCAAAAGTGTTTCCTATATCTGTGCTAAGTATCATAGAGGGTAAAGCGCGTGTTGTTGCATCGGGTGCTTCTCTCTTTTGTATTGATGATTGCATTAAAGAAGCATAATCTTGCATCAATTCCCATAAATTCCCACTACAAGCGTCATATAATTCAGCACCTAAAAACGGAAATTCTTTCCAATTTGTAAAAATAGGCACACCGTTTAGTGGCTTGCCAACTCGCAAAGCATTGCTTACATCATCAGTTAAAATTATATTTGTATTCATATTATCAGAACCTTTTTCAGTGCATGCCGAAAAAAATCCCCTAACTCCCGATGACGCGCGCCATGTAGGAACATAATCAAACCACTCATTATAATCTACATTGCCTTCAATATCGTCAACGTGCATATCATTATCACTAACAATACCGGGTATATTCACTTTACCATCTTCATTTTCACCTACTACAATAGATATTGTACGGATATTACAACTGTGTGAATTATTACGTAAAGTATCGCTTCCAATAATTCTAATATCAAAACTCTCATCAGTATTGACATTATCAATAATACCAACCATTCTATTTTCATGCGGGTATCTATGAAAAGTTTTAGACATTCCAAAACGTGCGGTTGTTCTATCTCCTGTTATTCCATAGTATGCGCCACCGATAGTCTCATCACTAAACCACTGTGTTAAATATTCATAACGACTAACAAAAGGACCACCGCCCCACGCAATAACCATATCACGAGACGCAAATTTTTTAATCTGTTCGTCTGTATATTCAGTGTTGCTCATACGGGAGTACCTCCTTTACCTATTGTTTCAAGTATTACATTATGGCAATGTATATCAGAAACCTCAACACCAAACTGCTCGCCATAATATTTATGCCGTGATTCTATCGGCAATAAACTATCTACAATATATTTATTTTGTGATGTTTCAGACCTTGTTATATATTGTGTACTTGCTAATATATCTGTTTTATGTGACATTAGCACATCACACCGTCCATCTATTCTAATCAAACCACCCTCTGCTGATACACTATCAATAAAATAATAGCGCGAAAATTTCGGAATATACATATAGTTATACTCGCGAACGTCTCCTATATCTATATTCATATCTAACAAAACAGACGGGTGTAGTATATCAAGCGCGTTTTTCTGTGTAAAAATGCAGTTATGAAAATCTGTGCTATTAGATAAGTTTGCGCTTTTATTTACCTTATTAGGTGGTGCGCTATTTTTATACAAAATTACTTGCATTTTTAATCTCCTTTCATAACAAAAAAGGGCGGTAAATACCGCCCTTTAGTGATATTATACAAGGCGTAAAACAATAGCTGTGTTTCGGGTGTCGATAAAACGACTGTTTGCAACGTGATGAAAGTAAGTTGTATAATCGCCGTTCGCTATGTACTGAGCGCAAATTTTTTCGAGCCTGCTACATAATCCGCACGAAAGACGATCAAATATGCAACATACGACATTAGATACTGTTACGGGTTCATTTTCCCCGACAACTGTTTTAACCTCTGCCGTCACTCCAAGAGACGGAAGTAGATCGTCACTTGCGTTCTGCCAAAAGTTTATAGTGTTGTACTCGCCTACGCTCACGAGATCACGATGAAATGTGTCCGCTTCCATGTTAAACTCAAGCGCGCGCGCAAATTCTGAAAGCATAACCACGCGCAAATCTTCGGCAGGCGTGAAAGTCGGTACTGTGCCGTCATTGAATTTTTCGTTCATATCCTGTGTCATATCGCGCAGTCTGATGATCTGCTCTGCCGCCCATCTAAGAAATGGCGCGTTGTGGAGTGCTTCGGTTGCGGTAAGTGCATCGTCTCCGGTAAGACCTGCGCTTGTGTTATACAAAGTCAAAAGACTGATTGATCTACTCGGGTTAATCGTTGCAATCAACTGCTGTAGAGTAGTTTTAGCAAGTGAATTGAGCTGAACAGTAAGTGTGTTATCAACTGTACTCTCGATAAGTGCGACAAACTGTCTAACACCGTCCGCGCTTGTAAAATACTGCTTATACATTTCGGTCGGAATAGAATTCTTGATCTGAAAAGCGGTATCCTGTGAATAAATCTTCACATCTGTTTCAATGCCATAATATGTGCCATCAAAATAGTCCTGCCCGTTTTCAAGCGTCCAAATCGGGGATTCTGTCGCGCCCAAAAGTTTAGCCTTTACTCTCTGAATAACTCCGCCATACTCGCGCGAGTCGTTCATAAGTCCATAAGTGTCGCGTCTGTAATTTCGAGTGTCCATCACGTTTCGAGCTACTCCAACAATAAAGTCGCCCGCAAAATTTTTGACCTCTTCACCGTCAAGATCAGCTATTGCAGTTCCAAGTTCTACTACGTTAGACAAGTCCTCCGCGATAGTTACATCTTTCCCGAGATAGTTCGGAACAAGTGTGTTATTAAGTAGTGTTGCGATCTGTGTTAGTTTCATGTTTTTGTTCTCCTTTCGTTTTAAGAATTTTTGGTGTAGAAAATTGTTATATCGCCCGTTAAAGCTTCACTGAGTGATTTGTGGATACTTAATTTTTTATTAGCCGTATTTACTCGAGTGGCTACATTGTAACTACTATCTAAATACCAATTACAAGGGTATTTGTCGGCACCGTCTGTAAGCATACCTGTAATATCAACAACATCTTTATTAGTGATAATGTTTGCAATGTCAATATTAGTATATGTGTCGGCAACGGTAACATTTAACGTTGTTCCAAAAATATCCTTGCCATCTATCCACTTGCAATGCGTTGGAAATTCAGACGTTGAAAAATTGACACCACCGGAACCACCACCGCCACCGGCAGATGCTTCAAGTCCACCGCCTGCAATCATAAAACCCTTTTTAGGCTTAAAGAATGGTAACATTCTCAAAATAATCAACTCCTTTCTTGTGTAAAGTAAATTACTTGACACATATAAGGTATCATAAATATCTTAATATGTCAAGTGTTTTTCTTGACAATGGAATGTTTCACGTGAAACGATCCGGAGAAAAGTGATATTTTTCTACTGCCGGAGAAAAGTGATATAATTTTACGTTTGGCAAATACAGATAGGTGGATTTGAATATAAATACTATCAATATGATAAGATCATCATAAGATTTTATCATTTTCTTAAGATTTTGATATTTTTTTGTTGTTTTTGTTATCGAAATCGTAAGATTTTGATAAAAAAAGTAAGATTTGAACAAATCAAGGGGTATATGCAGTACTCTT
>Ga0326511_10003156_pt1 | contig 13284 bp, 18 predicted proteins | sample 0_2496_0518_D_FD_203701 | JGI IMG/M metagenome (GOLD analysis project Ga0326511, IMG submission 203701) | Bovine rumen microbial communities from UC Davis, California, United States - 0_2496_0518 | ecosystem: Host-associated > Mammals > Digestive system > Stomach > Rumen | place: USA... | reverse complement strand
ATACCAAAGAATATGTTTTAAAAGTATGAAACTAGATATAACAGAGGTTGCATGGAAGACATTGCAAAAATATAAAATAAGTGAGGATACTTATGATTTTACGAATGCTCCTCTAGAGGACATTATACAAGCTTATAGTCTCCTAAATGATGACGATGAGATTCAAGTTATAAACGAAGTAAATAATTAAAAACTAAAAACTATATAGTTATGAAAACAGTATTTTATCATGTTTATGGAAAGAAAACAACTGATGATGGTAAGGAGCATGTTGTAACCATTGTTGGAAAGTTTGAGCAGTCACGCAAACCACAAGAGATTACAGAAACAGTAGATGTTGAGACTCTTAAGGGTGGTTTCGTTCAAGGTGAACTGAAGTATAAGTTAAAGACACTAAATAGGAAACTGACACTTGGTATGTCAATTTGTCACCCTCTTGACACATTCGATGAGGAGGTGGGTGTTGAAGTAGCAAAGAGCAGAATCAAAAATGGTTTTGACATTGGTTCAATTGAGACAAATGATGTTACGATGCTCACAGAGGATGCAATCTTTGCTGAGCTTATGGTGAAGTTAAATTGGGTGCTAGAGCACCTTGAAGACTATCTGCCAATTGAGGATTAATAGTTGTTATTTTTGTTTAAAAGTTGTTAAAAGTTGGGATGACCATTTGGTTATCTCAATTTTTTTTAGTATCTTTGCACAAGATTGAAAATGGCACAGATTTTGCAACAAGACAGTAAGGTTAAGGAAATATACTTAACACATGCTGAGATAAAGGATTCAAAGTATTTGTTATTTGTATATGACAATGGTTCAATTGTATTAAAATGGTGTTTTGAAGACATTGTTGAGATACAACCAAATCCCATCTTAGAAAAGGTGGGAAAAAAGATGATATTGGAATATGGTGAACCAAACTTGTTTTTGCAAAGGGAAACACTTCCATTCCAAGATGAACAAGGAAACTTGGATGAAAGATGGGAAAAAGTGATATAAAATAATAATAATGTAAAATATAATAAAAACAATGGGAAAAGTTATTGGAATTGACCTTGGTACTAGCACAAGCTGTGTATCAGTTTTCGAAGGTGGACAACCTACAGTTATTGTCAATAGTGAAGGTAATCGTACAACCCCTTCTGTAGTGGGTTTTTCTAAGGGTGAACGTAAAGTAGGTGATGCTGCACGTAGACAAGCAATCACAAACCCAAAGAACACAGTTTATGCTATCAAGCGTTTTATGGGTATGCCTTATAATAAGGTAACTGAAGAGGCAAAACGTGTGACTTATGATGTTGTGAATGAGGGTGGTTATCCTCGTGTAAGTATTGAAGACCATAAGTATACTCCTCAAGAGATTTCTGCAACTATCTTGCAGAAGATGAAGAAAACAGCAGAGGATTATCTTGGTCAAGAGATTAAGGATGCTGTGATTACGGTTCCAGCATACTTTGATGATGACCAACGTAAAGCCACTATGGAAGCTGGTCAGATTGCTGGACTTAATGTTCTTCGTATTATCAATGAGCCTACAGCAGCAGCTCTTGCATATGGTATTGATAAGTCTGATAAAGACATGAACATTGTCGTTTATGACATTGGTGGTGGTACATCAGATGTGTCTATCCTTAATTTCGGTGGTGGTGTGTTTGAGGTAATCTCAACCAATGGTGATTCCCATCTTGGTGGTGAGGACTTTGACCAAGCTATTGTAAATTGGCTTGTGGATGAATTCAAGAACCAAGAGGGTGCTGATGTAAGTGGTGACTCTATGGCAATGCAGAGATTGAAGGAAGCAGCAGAGAAAGCAAAGATTGAGCTTTCAACTGCAATGTCAACTGAGATTAACTTGCCATATTTGGCTCCAGTTAATGGAACTCCAAAGCACCTTCAGATTACTCTTACACGTGCAAAGTTTGAGCAGTTGATTGACCCACTTTATAATAAGCTTGTAGACCTTTGTAAAGAGGCATTGAAGCTTTCTAAACTTGAGGTCAAGGATATTGACGAGGTTATCCTTGTTGGTGGTTCTACACGTATTCCAAAGGTTGTAGAGGCTGCTAAGAGTGTATTTGAGAAAGAGCCTTCAAAGGCAGTGAACCCTGATGAGGCAGTTTCTCTTGGTGCATCTATCCAAGGTGCTGTTCTTGGTGGAGAAAAGGGTGTTGGCGAAATCGTTCTATTGGATGTTACTCCTCTTAATTTGGGTATTGAGACACTTGGAGGTGTTATGACAACTCTCATTGATGCCAATACAACAATTCCTTGTGAGAAGACTCAAACCTTCTCTACCGCAGCAGACAATCAAACTGAGGTGACAATTCACCTTGTTCAAGGTAATCGTCCAATGGCAAGTCAGAATAAGTCACTTGGTAGATTCAACTTGACTGGAATACTTCCAGCTCGTAGAGGTATCCCTCAGATTGATGTTAAGATTTCAATTAATGCCAATGGTATTATTGAGGTTAGTGCAACTGATAAGGGAACTAACAAGGCTCAGTCAATTCGTGTTGAGGGTGCTAGTGGACTCTCTAAGGAAGAGATTGAACGTATGAAGGCTGAGGCTGAAGCAAATGCTGAGTCAGATAAGAAGGAACGTGAAACTGCCGAGGCTGTTAATAAGGGTGATAGCATTGCATTTACTCAAGAGAAGATGCTTGAAGAGCAAAAGAATAACATCACCTCAGATGAGAAGGAGAAGATTGAAGGATTTATCTCTCAGATGAAGGATGCTGTTAAGGCAAAGGACGTTAACAAGATTAACGAACTTGAAGCTTCAATCAATGAGGCTTGGCAAGCTATCTCACAGCGTGTATATGGACAACAGCAAGCACAGAACAATGGTTCTGAGCAACAGCAAGCTTCTGATTTTGAAGCAGCTAGTGAAAGCACTGAAGGCATAAAAGATGCTGATTTTGAGGAAGTAAATTAATACTTGGCAAGGTTGAAAATAAATGATAATCTGAGGGGCTTTCCCAATAAAGTCTCTCAGATTTTTGGTATTTTATTTGGAAATTAAAAATAAAAAATATATCTTTGCATAAAGAATGTATTTTATAACTTATAAAGAGAATAATGGCTGAGAGAAAAGACTATTATAAGATTCTTGGTGTTAATAAGAATGCTTCTCAAGATGAGATTAAGAAGGCATTTCGAAAATTGAGCGTGAAGTGGCATCCAGATAGGAATAATGGTTCTAAGGAGGCTGAGACCAAGTTTAAGGAGATTGCTGAAGCTTATGAGACGTTGAATGACCCAGACAAGAGGAAAGAATATGATAATCCAAAGACCACCTTTGAGTTCCATTCTTCAAGAGGTGGAGGACCTGATTTTGGAAGTATGAATATGGATGACATATTGAGGCACTTTGGTATGGGTGGCTTTGATATGGGCTTTGATATGGGTACAAAGAAGCAGCAGCCAATCAAGGGTTCTAGCATTCGAATAAAGGTAACTGTAACTTTGGAAGAAGTATTAACTGGATGTAACAAGAAGATTAAAGTTAAACGTTATGAACCTTGTAAACATTGTGGTGGAAGTGGTATGACAGCAGAGAGTCGCAAGAAGACTTGTAAGACTTGTGGTGGTACTGGAATGGCATTTTCCTCCAATGGTTTTATGTCTATGCATCAAACATGTCCAACATGTGGAGGTAGTGGGTATGTGATTGAAAATCCTTGCAAGCATTGTGGAGGACATGGAATTGTTGTTAATAACACGTCTGAGATAGAATTTAATATACCAAGAGGTGTTGAGGATGGAATGCAGATTGAATATCAAGGATTGGGAAATGCCTCACCTCATGGTAAGGGTACAAATGGTAGTCTTATAGTTGTGATAGAGATTGCTGAACACCCAATATTCGAGAAGCATGGAAGGGATTTGGTTTGCAATTTGGAGGTTCCAGCATTAGATGCAATGTTGGGGTGCGAGGTTGAGATTGGAACACTCAGTGGAAAGACAATTAAGACCAAGATACCTCAAGGAACACACAGTGGTCAAACATTCAGATTTAAGGGATATGGTTTGCCAAGATATGGAAACAACATTGGTGATAGCGGAAATATGATTGGTGTTGTATCAATAAGCATTCCAAAGGAACTTAACGAAACTGAGAGAAAACTCATTGAGGAACTAAAGAAACAAGAACATTTCAAGTGATAAACATAATCAAAGATGTAGATTTATATGACCATTTTTCAGAATATGACGCAATTCTGATTGGTACTAATTTATACTGTACAATGTCACAAGGTATTCAACTTAAAGTGATGTTGAATTATCCTTATGTGTATAATAAGAATCTTGAGACAAAATACGGTGATATAGATAAATTAGGTACGATATTGGAATGTGAATCTGATGGTGAACCTACATTTTGTTTATGTTTTATAACAAAGGGGTTTAATTTCAGACCAGACCTAGAAAGTGATTATTTGTCATATGAAGCTCTTGAAAATTGCTTAAGATTTGTTAATATTTTATATAAAGGTAAGAACATAGCTTGCCCTTTGCTTGGTGCTAGTCGTTTTGATGGCAATGGAGATAGAGAAAGAATAATGGAGATATTTAATAAGACATTGACAGATGTAAATGTTACGATATTTGACTATTTCCAGAGGTCTAGAGCTGAAGAAATGAAAGAGTGGAGGGATATTGAGATTGAGGCAAAGAAACACAACAAAGAGGCTTATTATGAGCTTATAAGAAAACGCAAGAAGGAAGCTGAAGAAAGATTTAAGAAGAATGGACATCGTAGATATTAAAAGGCATGAACACAATTTCAAGATATTATGCAAATTCTTGAAGCAAGAAAAAATATACATACCATTTAAACGTCAATTATTTACGAAAAGGAATTTAACAACAAATGATTTCTTTAATTTAATTGAAAATAGGTGGCCTAATTACTTTCTTGGAAGTTTTGACAGTCATCTAACACATAGAATTGACAAAAGATGGGCAATTATTTTCAATTACGTACCTTATTTGGGAGGCTATTGGGGAGAAGGAGACATAAAAAACATTAGACTTTGTGAAATGGAAGACTTATCTAAAAGATGGAAGGAATTTCTTTTAGAACATAACTATGATAAAAGCAATAAAATATGATACTACATTTAAACCTAACAGAAGACCATTTGAAGTTGGTCAGATTCTTAAACATTGAAGATAAAGACGATGATGTGCTTACCATCAATAAGAAGGTAATGCTTACAATGCAAACCCATATTCTAGATGATGTTGCAATGATTCTAGGATTAAGGGATAAGGCGATAAAGGGAACAGAGGAAGATTCTGATGGCGCAGCATATCCAGATGATGTGGAAAAATATATGCTTGACACTTATCATTATGTATCTGATAACTTATATTTGATTGAATCATTATTGCATCAGAGAATTTTGGAAGGTGTTCAGCAAGGACATTATAAATGCAGAGATAACGATATGGTATGGGAAAAATGTGATGAATAAAGCTAAAAAAGAAATTTTAAGGAAATTTAGGAAAAAAAATTTTGCTAAGTCAGAAAATTTTCGTACCTTTGCAAACGAAAAAGATGATGAGCCTACAGCATTAGCAACAGACGTTGGAAAACCTATTATAGTAAGTGGTAAATCTGCTGAACGTTTTTTGGAACGTGCCGCTAAGGTTGAAGAGGAAGCTAAAAGGAGGATGAATGAGCCTCCTTCACTTGAATTCTTGGAAAGGGAATTAACTTTCAATAAGTTTTTCTTGGAAGAGGATTTAAGGAAAGTTGAGGAAAGAAAGAATAAGATAAAAGATTTAGAAAATAAAATTAACGAATTAAAAGAGAAGAATGGCAAAGCCAAAGAAGAATGATTTTTCTTCAAAGTTCCGTGTGAACGATGAAATACGATTTAATGGTGATGTTAGAATCGTAGGAAATGACATTGATAGTAAGATTGTTTCAATGTCGCAAGCAAGGAAGATTGCTGAAGATATGGAATTGGATTTGGTTGAGATTCAAGGAAATCTTGATGTTCCAATAATTCGTATCTGTAATTATGAGAAAATGCTGTATGAGCTTAAGAAGAACGGAAAGAAGGCTAAACAGAATGCGAAACCTCTTAAAGAGATACAACTTAGCGTTAGTATTGCTAAACATGACCTCGAAACAAAAGCCAATAACGCAAGAAGATTTATTGAAGAAGGTAGCAGAGTTAAGGTCACTCTTACCATGAAGGGAAGAGAAATGTCTAGGCATGAGGAAAACAAGAAATCAATCTTGGAGTTTATTGTAATGCTTGATGACATTGCAGTTCCAGAAGCTGCATTAAGAGACGAGGGTAATAGAACCTCAGTTATTTTAAAGAAGAAAAACAACATTGTTAAACAATAAAAAAGAATAAATTTTAATGGGATTTGTAATTAATCTTAAAGCAGACACTGGTCTTGTAGACCGTAGTGCTAACACAACTCGCTTTTATCACGACACATACGAGTATCCAACCCTTACTAAAGATGAGGAAGTAGAATGGTTTGATAAAATGAGACATGGTACTACAGAAGAAGAAAGGAAGTTTGCTAGGGAGTATATATTGCTTTGCAATCAGAGACTTGTGGTTGCAGCAGCAAAGAAATGGGCTAAGACTGATACCTTGATGGATTTTGTCAATGAAGCAAACTTTGGTCTTAATGAAGCTGTAGACAAGTTTGACCCAACAAAGAATGTTAAGTTTGCTAGTTATGCAATGTGGTTTATCCTTAGAGCAATCAATACATATACTAGTGGAACATTACAGCTTGTTAAGAGAACCAATTATTCAAAGACATTCCATGTTATATCAAAGGCAACAAATGATTTTGTGCAAAGGTATGAAAGGAATCCAAGTCCAGAGGAGTTGTTTGAAATCGTTACGACAAAATATAATAAAGATATCAAAGATAAGAATGACCTTCTTGATTTGAAAATCAGTTATGTTGACGATTCAACAAGTGATGAAGAGGAAAATTCCAATTATGGCGATTTGGCAGCATTCAATAGAGCTAGTGCTTCATATAATGATTATGAAGAAACAGAAAAGAACGACTTCAATAAGAAACTTGTTGGCTCTATTTTGAATAAACTTTCCCCAAGAAAGCAGCAAATCATTAAGATGCGCTTTGGTATGTATGAGGAAGATATGGGTCTTGTCAGAGAGTATGAACGTGATGAAATTGCTGATAAGCTTGGTCTTACATCTGAACGTGTTAGACAGCTTGAAATGGAGGCAATGGAAGAAATCAAACAAGAGTATAAAAACCGCATGGGAAGACTACTTTAAAAAAAAGAAAAAAGGATGTAAAAAACTACATCCTTTTTTATTTCTTTGCTACTTTACCCATTGACAATAACTTATCCAATTTAATTGCCACCTTATTTGTCATTGGTCTTTCACCATTAAGAATCTTTCTTAATTGAGATTGAGCACCTTCTTCAGTATGGTCTGGAAATAAATCTCTAGCAACTGAAGCAATATTAGTCTTTTCAGTATCAATCTCATCACGAACTGATGAAGCATCACCTTGAGATACCTCTTTATTTGAGTCCTTATATGAATCATAGTCATAATATTCTTCACGACCACTACTCTTTTTACGAACCTTCATTTTCTTCTTATTCTTTTTCTTATGATTACGGAAATACTTACCAATCAAATCGCTAATATCCTTATCATGATGCTTCTTTTTCTTCTCATCAAAGAAATCTTCATTAAGAACCATCTCTATTGATTCACTTATAATTGTATCTATTCTATTCATTTTCATAATAACTGTTAAATTACTACTATAAATATCAAAAAAACATTAAAAAATTTGGATATCTCGATTTTTTTTCATATCTTTGCAAAAGTGAAAATAAAAAATCTAATACAAACAGAAAAAGCTATGAATACAAAGACTTCAACTAAGACAAATGCATTCATTAATGCAGTGGGATTTAAGCCAACTACAACTACAGAGAATGGCGCAACAGTATATGTAACTACAAACTCTGCAATTGTAGACCAATTCGGTAAGGCTGGTAACTTTCGTGGTCGTGCTCTTGCTGAGGTATTTGCTGAGCAGTCTCAGATTTGGAATGAGAATGCTGAAGCAGCATTGCGTTTCCCATTCTACCTTCGTATGGTTACTCGCAAGGTAAAGGTGAATGCTGATAATGAGACAGATAAAGTTCAGAATGGACAAGGTGCTCGTGATGAGTCATTTAAGCGTTTGCTTTGGATTGCTGTAGAACATCCAGAGGCATTCTATAACAACATATGGGCATTGCCTCTTGTTGGTTCTTGGAAGGACTTGTGGACTCTTATGTTCTATGATATTAAGGAGAACACAAAGTGTCTTAACCAAAAGGCTATTTTTGAGATTATTGCTCAAGGTCTTCTTTGTGATACCCATGTTGACTTGATTAAGAAGTATATGCCTCGTATCAAGTCTCAGAGCAAGTGTAAGACTGATTGGACAACCATTACCAATGACCTTGCAAAGGCATTTGCCAATCAAATGGGTATCTCCTATAAGGAGTATAACAAGATGAAGGCAAGCGGTAAGGCTCATGACTTCCAAAAGCTTATCTGCGCAAGGAACTATAAGGACTTGAATTGGAATCACATTCCAGGTCGTGCTCTTAATCTCCTTGTATCTTCCAAGTTCCTTTCTAATCACAATCTAAGAGAGGATTATACTGAATGGATATTGAAGCAGCCAGTAGCTAAGTATACTGGTTATGTCTTTGAACTTGCAAAGCGTCTTCGTGAGGCTCGTGGAAGTAGATATGGCTATAGTTATAGAACTAGAAACATACCTATTGAACTTAAGCATACTCTTGATGCACAGTTTAATGGGCTTGTTGAAAAGGCTCGTGATGGTGGTAAGATTACAGAGAATGTATGGTGCTGTCTTGATACTAGCGGTTCAATGAACCAAGCAGTAAGAGGTTTGAAGGATATATATTGCTCTGATATCGCAACTTCACTTGCAATATTCTTCGCAAGTCTTAATAGTGGAGCATTCCATAATAAGGTTATTATGTTCGATGATGTGTCAACACCACATGATATGGTTGGAGAATCATTCTGTGATAGGGTTATGAATCTTCCAAGCGTTGGATGCGGTGGAACAAATTTCCAATCAGCAGTTGATGAAATCATCAAGATTAGGAAAGAACATCCAGAGATTCCATTGGAACAGTATTGCACAACCATACTTGTGGTAAGTGATATGGAGTTTAACCCGTCTAATCGTAGTTGGTATGGTGGCAACTATCGCCAAACTGAAACAAACTTCGAGTACTCAAAGAGAGCTTTGAAGACTGTATTCCCAGAGGAGTTCGTGGATAACATGAAGTTCATTTGGTGGGACTGTGTGGCAAGGCATGGTGTAAACCACTTCGAGGGAAATAGTATAACTCCAGGTTGCCATTTTATCAGTGGGTTTGACCCTTCGATTATAAATATGCTACTTGGTGAGGAAACAAAGGTAGTAGATGAGAAGACTGGAGTGGTTCGTCAGATGACTGCTGAAGAACTAGTAGCTAAAGCATTGTCGCAAGAAATACTCAACTATATCAAGTTGTAATCATAAAATAAGAGGAGCTTACGCAGCCCCTCTTATTTCTTTTAATAGTAGTTCTTTATCTTCGAAAACGTTATAAGGATATTCTATACCAAGATTACTATAGTATAGCAACTTTACTCCATTATCTTGACATAATTTTAGTTTCCTTTTGTCTCTTTCTATTCTAATCTCAAAAGAATCTCCATTATCATCAAAATGAGTTATTTGCTCAAAATGCTGTTTGCCTTGACATTCAATAGCAATATTGTATTGAGGTAAATAAAAATCTAACTCTAATCTGCCAAGCCAATCTGCATGATACTTTCGCAAGAACTCTATATTATTTACAGTTAATAGATGCTCGATTTCATTTTCCAATTTTGATGTTTGACAATATGGACAACCAATTCCTAGTAAATGATTAGCTGGTTTTTGTAAGAAGTCACCGTGAATTGGACAAGTGATAATTACCCTACCCTTTTCATCACGGTTCTTTAAATCTGTTTTATCATAAGAATACTTATTATTGTGGGTTTGATTAGCTCTTTTAACAAACTCATCAATTGTTAAAAATTGATTTTCAAATTTACATTTTTCACATCCAAATCCCTTTATATGGTCATAAGCCACTTGGTCAAAATATCCATGAATTGGGCATTTAATATTAAGCATTTTATTTTTCATACCTTGAAACACAATGTCATCATAGATGTATCTATCACCATGAGTTTTTTTACACATTTCGATGATTTCATCTCTAGAATACTTGTATTTACCTAATTTTTGTTCATCAAAACATTTCTTACATCCTTGTTTAGACCAAATATGATTTTCTGCTACTTGTGAAAAATCGCCATGTATTGGACAAGTAATAATAGTTGGCTCAGACATTTTTGTAAAAGTTTCAATATGATATGTGTATTTACCATTGTGAATCTCTTTGCCTTGTCTTTCAAATTCCTTGAACTTATTTATGCGTTCTTCCTCTTTCTTACATTTTTGACATAATTCACCATCAATTTCTTGTCTGATGTGGTCTATTCGTTTTTTGAATATACCATGTATTGGGCAGTGTAAAATAACTGGTTTTCTACTTCCGTTATATGATATTACTTTATATTTATCCCCAACTAATTTTTGAATTTGTTCTATTGTAATGTTTTCCATAATATTTCCTTTATTATAAATATCTCTCTACTACAAAAAATAATGTTTGGGAAGCAATTTTTCAAGTAAATTTTTAAAAAAATATTAAAGAATTTTGTTTTCTCAAGAATTTTTTATATCTTTGCAACAGTAGATACAATTTTGTATCGAATTTATTGAAAGCCAACATACTGAATCTATAATAAGATACAGTCACTGTAACAGTAAGGCATACTTTTCACAATTTATGTGAGGAGTATGCTTATTTTTTTGTTTAACTAAATTTTAATTATGATGACAAATGATGAAATGAAACGCCACGAAGATTGGTATCGTCATTATTTTGGTTATCCACATTTAACACCGCAAAACAGATGTAAGCGTGGTGCATTAACAGATGAATCAAAATATTGACTATGACATTGGATGAAGCAATTAAACATTGCAAAGAAAAAGCTGCCACTTGTTCAATTAAAGGATGCGCTGAAGACCACCTTCAATTGGCGCAATGGCTTGAAGAACTTAAAACTTTTAGGTTAAACTCTGTTAAAAAGTTGGGTTAATACTTGGTTAATCCAACTTTTTTTCATATCTTTGCAAAAGTAAATAATATAATAATAGATACATGTTTTTTAATTTTTTCAGAAAACACAGAAATAAAAATAAGAACAAGAAGAAATTTACTTCTGAATCATATAAGAAGAATTCCATTGGTGTTAAACAAATGGAAGCAATTGCTAATGCTGTTATTAGCAAGAAAAGACTGTTTGTGTTTGTTGAAAGTATATAATTTAAAATAATAGTTAAAATGAATCCATTACTTTTAGAACTTAAAGAGAGAGGATTAGTAGCAAGCCTTTCTGGTAATTTAGAAGAACTGTTGAAAACGCCAACTACATTCTATGTTGGCACTGACCCTACGGCAGATAGCCTTCACTTAGGTCATTTACTTGCATTTACAACTGCAAAGTTATTGCAGAAATATGGTCATAAACCAATTGTATTGCTTGGTGGGGCAACTGCATTTATTGGAGACCCATCATTCAAGTCAGAAGAGCGTAAGCTTCTTAGTGCTGAAACTGTTGTCCATAATATTAAGGGCATTCATGCACAAGTAAGCAAATTACTTGATTTCAATTCCAATGAGCCTAATGGAGCAATTTTGGTTAACAACTATGATTGGATGAAGGATTTCTCTTTTATCGATTTTGCTCGTGAAGTTGGTAAGTGTATTACTGTCAACTATATGATGGCTAAGGATTCAGTGAAGAAACGTCTTGAACGTGAGGGTAATGGTATGTCATTTACAGAATTTACCTATCAACTAATCCAAGGCTATGACTTTGTGGAACTCTATAAGAAATATGATTGTAAGTTACAAATAGGTGGTAGTGACCAATATGGAAATGGTACTACTGGAATTGAGCTTATTCATAAGATGCTTAAAAAGGATGATGCTTGTATGTTGACGTGGCCTCTTGTAACCAAGTCAGATGGCACTAAGTTTGGCAAATCTGAAAAGGGTAATATATGGCTTGATGCTGAAAAAACTAGTCCATATGAATTTTTCCAATTTTGGCTGAATCAATCAGATGAAGATTCAGAACGTTTTATCAAGATGTTTACGCTTATTCCTCTTGATGAGATTGAGAAGATAATTGCAAAGCATCGTGAGAATCCTTCAGCACGTTATTTGCAGAAGGAGCTTGCCAAGTATATGACTTGTCTTGTACATTCTGAGGAAGAGTATAACAAGGCAATTGAAGCAACTGATATATTATTTGGAAAGGGAACAACTGAACAGCTTGCAACTATCGATGAGAAGTCACTGTTGGGTGCAATGAGTGGTGTTGCAAAGGTTGAAGTATCAAAGGATTTCTTTACAAGTGGTGCAAGTGTTATTGACCTTGCTGCAATGCATGATAAAGTACCTTCTAAGTCTGAGGCAAGAAAACTCATTAAGAGCAATGGTTTCTCTATAAACAAGGCAAAAGTTACCAACGAAAAGGATACCATAACAGAATCTGCCCTTATTGGTGGTAAGTACCTTTTGCTTCAGAAGGGTAAGAAAGACTATTGTCTAGTAACCGTAATCCAATAAGTTATGAGCGATTTTGATATTTGTATGGGGTGTGGGGATGTACCTACTAATGATTTATCAAATGAATGCTCTGACATACCATACTATGAGGAAACTGATGAAGAGATACAAGAGAAATTAGATAATGGGCTTATAATGGATTCAACTGGTCGTTGGTATGACCCAACTGATTATCTTGGTTCTTATTATGCTGATTGGTAAAAAATAGTTAAAAGTTGGGATAATATTTGGTTATCTCAACTTTTTTTCGTACCTTTGCAAAAAATATTAGAATTATGAATAGTGGTTTTATTTGTTTTGTAGTTGTTATTGGTTTCACGCTAGTAGCATGTTTAATAGGGGCTTGGGATGAAAGGGAGAATAAAAAAGCCAAGGAATTCTTACGTATAGTTTCAATTAAGAAACGAATTACTGATGAATTTGATGTCCTTATCAAATATTCGAATAAGTATGGTAATGAGTATTATAATGGC
>Ga0326511_10003155_pt1 | contig 13284 bp, 13 predicted proteins | sample 0_2496_0518_D_FD_203701 | JGI IMG/M metagenome (GOLD analysis project Ga0326511, IMG submission 203701) | Bovine rumen microbial communities from UC Davis, California, United States - 0_2496_0518 | ecosystem: Host-associated > Mammals > Digestive system > Stomach > Rumen | place: USA... | reverse complement strand
TCCTTCTTTAGTTGAAGTAGTTGAGCTTGCAGCAGGTAAGATCACCTGGAAGAGCGTAGCTATTAAGCCAGACGGTTCAAAGGATGGTGCTGTTGAGGCTAACTTCAACCAGATTGAGAACGCTTAAAGGATTTTTTTGTAAAAAATTAGATATTTATCAAAACAATATAATGAATAGTCGATTACTCTACTAATGACACTAAGTGTTTAGAGGAATCAGACAAGCGAGGATACGATTATGGCACTTGATTTTTATGTTCAGATTAACGGCATTGATGGTCAGTCAAACGATAAGGGCCACTCAAAGTGGATTGAGGCAATTGCTTTTTCACACGGTTCAAAGCAGCAGATAGCTTCAGAAAGAGCAACCGCTGTTGCAGGTCGTGGTACCTTTGAACCATTTGTCTTTGTTCACGAGATTGACAAGGCAACTCCAAAACTGCAGCAGTTCTGCATGTCAGGTCAGAAGATTGACAAGGTAAAGGTTGAGGTATGCTCAGCTGTAGCCGGTGTTCAGACTCCTGTATACGAAGTAACCTTAGAGCAGGTTAAGGTAATTTCAGCAAAGGTACAGGCAGGCCAGGCTGGCTTTTCACGTGAAGATATCGCATTCAAGCTGCCTGGTACACCAGATGCTCCTTCTTTAGTTGAAGTAGTTGAGCTTGCAGCAGGAAAGATCACCTGGAAGAGCGTAGCCATTAAACCTGACGGCTCAAAGGACGGTGCTGTTGAGGCTAATTTCAACCAGATTGAGAATGCTTAATTTAATAAGGTTTTCAAAAAGAAACCAGGACAATTGTCCTGGTTTTTTTATAATGCGTTCAATCTGTTAATAAAGTTTTTTTCTTTTCAGATCGGTATAGCCTAAAATCAGTCCCAGAATAAGTCCTGACAAATGACAGAAATTTGCTATACCACCTAAGAAGAAGCCTATTAAAATAAAAACAACACTAACCGTCAATAGACCTCTTGGCATTATCAGAGAGCCACTCAGATCTTCTCTTTTGCTCACAAGAGCAGCATAACCTATAACACCATAAACTACACCAGATAAACCGCCAAAATAACCATTTTCATTTAGTAGTGAATACTGACAAACGTTGGATATAAGCGCCAGAGCAATAAACAGCGTAAAGAGTTTCTTCTTTTTTAACACAATCTCTATTGGTCTTGCCAGAGCTTCCCACATTACAAGATTAAAGGCTATGTGCATAATCGAAAAATGCACAAAGGTTGGAGAGAGCAGCTTGTAATAGGAAAAGACATTATCAAAAGACTCTAATCTTGATAAAGCAAACGTACCAATAATGAATTCATAATTGAGCAGACTGCCAAGATATATGACAACACAGATGATCTCAACTATGGTGGTAATTGAGCTTAAATCAAAAGAAAATGGAATATGAAATCCGGTACCAATCTCTTTTGTTCTGGAATCAGTCTTTCCCTGCTCCCAGGAGGATTTGTTAAATACCCTGTCATATGGAGAATCACCAAACTCAAGCAGAAGCTGTTTTGCTTTCTGACAGTCAAGAGAAGAGGTAACAAAGACAGCAAAATGTCCTGAGGCTTTTCTTTTAACCTTTGCTCTTATATTTTTGGAATTAAGGTAATCGCAAAAAGACAAAGCCCTCTCCCTTGGGAGAAGGCATACTTCAAAGGTATAATCGTCAACTATTTCGAATTCAGCCATTTCATGTACTCTGCAACGCCCTGAGCTACAGTCTTGAACTCATGATCACAACCTGCTTCTCTTAGCTTGGTTAAGTCTGCCTGAGTGAAGGACTGATAGTGACCCTTTAAATGCTCTGGGAATGGAATGAACTCAACCTCACCACGACCATGGTGCTTGATAACTGCCTTGGCGATATTTAAGAATGGCTCAGCACGACCGGTTCCGCAGTTATAAATTCCTGAAGGACCCTTGTGCTCATAGAACCATAAATTTACTTCAGCAACGTCACCAACGTAAACAAAGTCTCTCATCTGACCGCCGTTGCCGTAACCATCGATACCTTCAAAGAGCTTTGGATTCTCACCCTTTAACATCTGGTTGTTTAAATGGAATGCAACAGATGCCATTGATCCCTTATGGCTCTCGCGAGGACCATAAACATTAAAGTATCTTAAACCCACAACCTGAGACTTTAAGTATGGAAGTCTTCTTCTTACATACTCATCAAAGAGGAATTTGGAATAGCCGTATACATTCAGAGGACCTTCATTGTCACGGTTTTCAACAAATACATTGCCATCACCATAAGTTGAAGCAGATGAAGCAAAGAAGAATGGAATTCTGTGAGAAGTTGCAAACTCAAATAAGGTTACAGTGTACTCATAATTGTTCTTCATGATGTACTTACCATTCCACTCTGTTGTTGCAGAGCAGGCGCCTTCATGGAAAATGGCATCAATGTTCTTGCAGCCGTATTTTGCTTCAAAGGCTTTCTCATCCTTTACAAGTTCGATAAAGTCTTCTTTATCCATGTAATCAGCAATATCAAGATCGGTTAAGTTGATAAACTTGTGACCCTCAGTCAGATTGTCTACAACTAAAATATCCTTAATGCCTCTGTCATTTAAGTGCTTTACAATGTTTGCACCTATAAATCCACAACCGCCAGTTACAATAATCATAGCTAATTCCTTTTTTAAACCAATCTTTTTCAATTATAATCTTAATATAAATTAAAATTAACAGTTTATGTACATCAAGAACACAGATTATGGCAGTTTCAAAGAATAATAAATACCTGATTATTTCCCCATCCTGGCTTGGCGACCTGATTATGTCACAAAGTCTTTATAAAACTTTAAAAAAACTCGAACCTGACTGTGTAATTGATATTTACGCTCCAGGCTATACCATGCCTATTCTCGATAGAATGGAAGAGATTGATAATAAGATCATTAATCCCTTTGCCCATGGTGCTTTTTTGCTCAAAGAACGCTATAAGGAAGGCGTTAAATTACGTGCCGGCAATTACGACAGGGTATTTGTTCTTCCTAATTCATTAAAGTCCGCGCTCATTGGCCTTTTTGCTAAAATCAAGCACCGCCGTGGATTTAAAGGAGAATCACGCTATTTCATTCTCAATGAAATGAGAAAAAATAAAAAAGAGTTCCCTCTAATGGTTCAAAGATATGTTTCTTTAGCCTATTCAAATGAGGAAGTTAAAACCGCTGAAGATCTGCCTGCATTTGAGTATCCAAAACTCATCATAAAGGCACTTGATGAAAAGAGAGTTAAAGAATTAGGTCTTGATTTTTCAAGAAAAGCTTTAGTTTTAGGCTGTGGTGCCAATTATGGTCCGGCAAAACTCTGGCCAGTTGAGTATTTTGCCAACGTATCTGACTACTGGATAAAAAAAGGTGGCTGTGTAATTGGTCTTGGCTCTGCTAAAGATAAACCAACTGTAGATGCAATCTACAGTAACCTTGAAGAAGACTCAAAACAGTATTTCTACGATATCTCTGGTAAGACAAATCTTACCGAGGCATTGGATATCGTAGGTGCCTGTACTGCTGCTGTATGCAATGACTCAGGACTTATGCATACTGTTGCTGCAGCTGATGTGCCTCAGGTATGTATTTTTGGTTCAACATCAACCAACTACACACCTCCATTATCTGACAAGGCAATATGCGTTGAATCGGATGAATGCTGTCATCCATGCTTTAAGAGAACCTGCAAATTCGGAACCTACGCCTGTTTAAAAGGCATTAAACCTGAGCTTGTAATTGAAAAACTGGAAAAACTGTTAGGTTCAAACAACTGATATGCACATTAAATCTCTGCTCGCTGCTATTGCATACAAAAGTCTTACAACATTTGCTGCCCCATTAGGTGCAGCCTTTATCAGCTACAAAAAGCGTCGTGATCCACCTTATGGAATGCGTGTTCTTGAACTTTTGGGTCTGTACAGACAGAAATCTGAAGGATGTATCTGGTTCCATGGAGCTTCTGTCGGCGAAGTAATGGCCTTAAAACCTCTGATTACAGCCTTTAAAAAAGCTCATCCTAAAGAAGATATAGTGCTTACCACCATGACCACAACCGGTGCTAATGCAGGTGCTTCATTAAAAGGTGTAAAAATTGTTTTTTCTCCGCTTGATTCACCATTAGGTGTAGCTTCCTTCTTTCACAGATTCAAACCAAAAGCTCTTATCATTTTTGAAACAGAACTGTGGCCAAATATGCTCGCTAAAGCTCATAAGAACAAAATCCCAGTTCTGGTGGTAAATGCCAGAATGCAGGAAAAGAACTTAAGAAGCTATTTAAAGCATAAGACTATCGTAAAAGATCTGATTGCATCAAACATTACCGAAGTTGTATCAATAAGTATTAAGGATATGAAACGCTTTGAAAAAATCGGCGTTGAAAATACCTCTGTAAGTGGCAATATCAAGTACGATCTGTCTCCTCGAGACAAACTGTTCAGTGATACACGCACGATTAAAAACAAATACATTAAAGGCAAGGTTTTTGGTGCTATAAGTATTCACGATGGAGAGGAAAAACTCATTATTGATGCTTACCTGAAAGCTAAACAAGAAATTAGTGACCTGAAACTTGTCTTTGTAGCAAGGCATCACAACACTACTGTTCTTGCTCAAAACTACCTTAACAGTCTAAACATCAGGTATCAGAAACGCAGTGCAACGGAAGATATTTCAAAGTTTAAAGCAGATATTCTCCTTGGTGATACCATGGGCGAAATTGAGCTTTATTTCGGCCTTTGCGATCTCGTGCTAATGGGTGGAAGCTTTGATAATACCGGTGGTCATAATCCTTTAGAGCCCGCCTATTTCTCACTTGCTATCCTGACAGGACCTGTATATCACAACTTTAAGGATACCTATGACAGAATGATAGAAACAGGTGGAGCTTTCCTTGCTGACAGTCAGGAAAACCTTGTTAGATACATAGTAAAGCTGTGTAGGGATGAGATTCTGCTCGAAGAGACAGGAGTAAGAGCTCTTGACGTACAACAGCAGGGTAAGGGTGCTTTGGATTATACCCTTGAAAGAATTGATGCTAATGTCTACGGCGACAAAAAGAGCAGATCTCGTAAGATTGCTCCAAACAGACACTTAAAGAAACAGCCTTATATGGTCGGCCATCACAAAAAGAAGTAAGAACTTATTGTTTTAAATAAGGAGCTTCTTTAATCAGAGCATCGAAATCACTCTCATAAAAATGGGTTGTTGCTTTCCTAGTAAGTTCCTTTCTGAAAGAACGCAACAGCCTTGAGAGCATTTCGTCCTTCAACTCATCGCTAAGAGTTATTTCGTCGAAGCATTTATCAAAATCAATCACACACACATTGCAATCCTTATCAATCATAATATTTCTGATATTAAGATCAGTGTGATAGATTCCGGCATCAAAAAACCTGTTTAAGGTTCTGCCGATTGCTGTCATCTCGACCTCGGTTAAATGACGATGATCAATAACGTAGGATAAATCTCTGTAGCCGTTAAGCCGCTCAATAACAATATCCTGGGTTACAAAACCTAGAAATGATTCTTCTCTGGCAATTACGGGCTTAGGTACAGGCAATCCCAGTAAAAGCATATTCTCAAGTAGCCTGAATTCATTGAAGGCGCGATGGCAGTGAACTTCAAATCTGAAAAAGACATCTGAGATAACTTTTCCAATCATACCGCCACGACAATAATGACGTAAAACCAGATCTCTAGAATCATGCTTATAAAGTAATGTGCTGCCTCTGCCACCTTTGCATTCAGTATCTTCTGAAGCAAGAATAGCCTCGCGGTTAAAGAAACTTTCGTAATAAGCCTCATCTTTGTCGTGAGGAAGAGAGTCACTTACTAGGTAGGTAACATTCTTAAATGTGATTTTTGCTGTACTGTTCAATCTGAGCCTCTGTATGACCAAACAATATTTATCTACCATCAATTTATGCTTATAAGATAAGAATAGTCAAAACCAGGTACAGACTTCAAGAATGAAAGGCAAATTTTCTGACAAATTTCCATTTAATGCTAGAATTAGGAAGTAGAAAAACATTTTTAACAGATATTTTTTTTTATGAAGACTTCTCAAAATTCCATCTGCGTTTTAAGAATTACCGCTTTAGGCGACTGCATCAATGCATTCGGTCTTGTTAATGCCTTAAAACAGAAAAATCCTGAAGCAGACATTACCTGGGTTATAGATAAGCGTTTTTCCTCTCTGTTTGTAAAAGACGGTGACACCCCCTTAGTTAATTTAGAGCCTGTGGATATTAAAGGAAAAGGTCTTATAAAGGCTACTTTAGACTTAAGAAAAGCCCTTTCAGGCAAATGTTTTGACAGTCTTTACAATATGCAGACATCCATCAAGGCATCGGTCCTGTCTTTAGGAATTAAAGCAAAGAAAAGACTAGGCTATGATGATGAAAGACGGCGTGAATGTCAGGGACTTTTTATCAACAAAAAGATAAATACCCCAAAAACTCCTCATGTGTTATCTGGTTTTATAGCCTTTGCTCACACTGATGGCTATGAGGATTTAAAACCAAGCTGGGATTTTCAGCTGTCAGAAACAGAAAAGAACAAAGCTGATGAGCTTTTAAATGATGTTTCAGATTCTAAAGTTTTTACTATTAGTCCAGCATCTGCCAAGGCAGAAAAAAACTGGACTGCTGAAGGTTATGCTGCAATTGCAGACTACGCAGTATCAAAAGGATTTAAGGTCGTGCTGGTAGGCAGTCCTAACGAAAAAGAGCAGGCTTTGTGCTCAAAGATTGAAGAACTTTCAAAAAATACTCTTGTAAATCTCTGCGGAAAAACCTCTTTACGTGTTCTTTGTGCTGTTTTATCAAAGTCTTCGCTTGTACTGTCACCTGACAGTGCTTCAATGCATCTTGCATCGGCTTTAAACATTCCTGTAATCGGACTTTTTGCTATTCATAATCCACAAAGAGTAGGTGCATATAACTTTAAAGATCTCTATGTAAGTGTTTATGACGAGGCTGCAGCTGATGAACTGCAGGGCAGAAAAGCTAGTTGGAGATACAGAGTTAAAGATAAAACTGCAATGCAGCGCATCACCGTAGAAGCAGTGCAGGAAGCTTTTAACAGAGCAGAACAGACTTATTTGAAATAAGGTTATTTTATGAATATTACAGCAGTATTCCCAGGCACCTTTGACCCATTTACCGTAGGTCATTTGGATATTGTAAAACGTGGTGCAGCACTCTTTGATAAACTCATCATTGCTGTTGCTAACTCACCATCCAAAAATACCCTGTTTGATCTTGATACAAGGTGCAAACTGACAAGAGATGCTCTGTCTTTGTACAAAAATGTAACTGTTGTGCCATTTTCAGGAATGCTTGTGGATTTTTTAAAAGAAAACCATGCAAATGTACTGCTGCGTGGCATAAGATCTGTGCATGATTATGATTACGAGGCTCAGCTTACCGGAATGTATGGTGCACTCATGCCAGAACTTGAAGTTGTATTTCTCAATACAAAGGCTGAAGTGTCCTTCATATCATCAACCTTCGTACGAGAAATAGTCATTCACAAAGGGGACGTGACACCTTTCGTTCCAGAAAATATTGCAGACTATATCAGATCACACTAATTTTGACACTTCGGGCAGTAATATGTTGTTCGCTGCCCCTGAACACAACTTAGGATATTAGTTCCACAAATCCTGCATGGCTCATTATCATGGCCATATACATTAAGATTCTGTACAAAGTAACCTAACTTGCCATCGGCACCTTCAAAATCCCTTATGGTTGTCCCACCTTTCTCAATGGATGAGGACAGGATTTGCTGTATATTTGCAACAATAAGCTCGCATTCTTTCTTTTTGATTGAGCATCCAAGTCTCAGTGGACTGATCCTGCTCTCAAAGAGAACTTCGCTTGCGTAGATATTACCAACTCCCACAACAATCGCATTATCCATAAGACACTGTTTAATGCTCTTTTTACATCTTTTAAGACGTGTGTAAAGATAATCTGGGGTAAATGTTTCAGAAAATGGCTCCGGACCTAAATCCTTTAGTGGAGACAAGGAAAAAGGATCATCGCCAATATCATAATAGAGAACCAGACCAAAACGACGGGTATCATTGAGTCTTACTATAACATCACTGCCAGTAACCATTTCAAAATGATCGTGAGTCTTTCTTGGCACTGATGATTCAAGAACGCTCAAATGTCCGGTCATTCCAAGATGGATCAGCACAGATCCCTTTGTTGTAGTTATAAGAATATATTTAGCTCTTCGTTCAAGTTTTGTAACCGTAGCACCTTCAAGCTTATACAAATCATCAGACATAGGAACTCTTAATGATTTATCAGAATGGTAGATGCTTTTTATCAATGCACCATCCAATGCACCTTTTATACCCCTTAAGGTAACTTCAACTTCTGGCAGTTCAGGCATAGAACATCCTTTAAAATTCTCAGTAAACCTTCTTCTTAAATCTGCTAAATAATAACCCGGCATATGCAAGTAGCACTGCAGTAAAGATTACAACTGCAAAACGGAATAGAGTGCTACTTTGAGTAATTAAATTCATCATATATGGGTCAGGAGAAAGTTTTTCTTCTGTAACCATAGTGTACAACGCATATATAACATTAAATATTAACAGATGCCATAGATATACCGTCATTGAGTGAATACTGATTAAGGAGAGCAATTTTTTTATAGGTGAAAACAGTGAAATTTCAAAAAACCGACACACATTCAGAACAAAATACGAACTGCAGACTCCTGCAACAAAAGCCAAAATTCCGCTAAACACTCCATAAGGTCCGTATATGCAGCGGATCCATAAAGTATTTATCGTGCCCAAAGAATCGGCAATGACTGTTACAGCACCGGCGCAGATCATCAAAATACCTAAAACACCAATTCTGTTTTCCTCAAAAAGATGCATTCTTTTAAACTCAATACCGACAAACATGTAGGCAGCACCTAATAAACCTCTTGTTAAACAGTAAGGTAGAGGCTGCATACCAGGTATATATTCAACAAAAGAGAGTAAAAGCAAAAGAATTATTAATATTTCTGTAGGTAGATTCTTTTTTAACCTCATAAGCACAAGAGTAACCATCTGTGCAATGAACATAGCTGGCAGGAACCACATATGACAGCTTAAAGGAAGAATCGCATCAACCCCAAATGAAGACTGCTCTTTATACGACATGATAGACAGCAGATAGTCTCCTAAAATACCTATATCAGGCACCATAGCTGATCCATATACTGCAGCTGCAATTGAAGGTACAGCAATTGAGTAATCACCATACCCCAGAAGAGGTGCTCGCACCATCTCACATACAGTAAATATCAGCATCATTGTCCAGAAAGGAATCATCAGCTTCTTTACATAGCGAATAGCAGTTTCTTTATAGCTTTTTCCAGTATCGTTAAAAAGCATTCCGCTTGCTATAAAGAACATTGGCAAAAAAAATATAAAAGTAATTCCGGAAAATACACCATTATGAAGACAAAGGACAATCACCATTGATAAAGCCTTTGCATAATCAATAAATTCAACTCTAGGCTTTTGGGAGAAACCATTTGTAGACATACTAATTCGCCTTTTATGAAATAAGTTAATCAATCATCTTTATAGTACATGTATTAAATTATGACCACAAAAGTTATGCCTGGCCAAGAAAAAACATCCACGACACAAATAAATTATTAATCAAATCAATAATAAACAGAAATATTTTAAAGCATTTTATTGCTATGTATTTGCATTCTACAAATAATCGAGATCGTGTTTTAATAAAAGATCTGCCATTGTTAATCTGGCAGATCGTTAACCACCCTAGACCTGACAGAAAAGTCGCTTAAGGTCCTAGGTATGATAGTATTTAGATTTTTTCAAGAGAGGGATCTGCAGATTTTTTTACCTGCAGATCATAGAAAGACAACTAGTGTTTTGAAAATTACACTAGTGAAACCTGAAGTTTCTTTCCAAGTCCCTTTGCAAGTTTTAAAAGTGTATTCAAAGAAGGATTGGCATTACCGTTTTCAATTTTAGACAAATCGGCCTGAGTAATACCTGTCAGCTCGGAAAGCTCCTTCTGAGTAAGATTCTTCTCTTTACGAGCAAGAATAATACTTTCAATCAGAGCATATTTTGACTCTAATGCATCGTATTCCTTCTTTACTTTTGGATCTTTTAGCTGCTCTGCAAGAAAATCTTCAAATTTATTGCTCATTTTCATTGCTCCTTCTTAAAAAATCTTCTCTGTATTTTTTTGCAATCTCTATTTCTTTTCGTGGAGTTTTCTGAGTTTTCTTAATAAAACCATTGGTTAATACAGCCTTTTTTACTGACATAAAAGAAATAAAGGACTCTTGTTAGATTTGTTCCGACTTTAGTACGGATTTCAAAGATTCCATCATCTAAAGGCGATGATTCCGGCTTTCTAAGTGCTGGTCCAACTTTAGCCAACAGATTAATGTTGCGTAAAGTTTTTGCTTTTAATTTTTCATCAAGACCTAATATAAAGTCTCTTGCCGGCATAGAGCCATCTTCTTTTTCATAGAAAATGACCGAAAATTCTGATTGCTGGTCCATAATCGTTAAAATATCTTTCTTCTTATATATATTGAAGTATATATGTTATAACATATATTTACAAGATAAAGAGAGCCTTTTGCTGAAGCTCTGCAAACATTACTTCTGCTTATTGATAATATCGCTGTTACCTTAGATGCAGCAGGCTGTATCCGTATAGGTAAATTGGCTAAAGCTAAAGAAGTAATTTCTAACGTAATTTCAGAGTGGTTCTCTAGTATTACTGACTACATCAAAATGTACATTCAGCTACCACAAACGTCTTAATAATCAAAAATCATATTTTAAAGAGCAAATGCAGTGTTAAACCGCATTGTTATCTGCATTTTGAATTAAATTTCAAATGCAAAAGTTGAGTTATAAAACATATATTGCTCTTGCACGTATGGTCATAGATTACACAATCATTCATTGATTAGTATTCTTAATTTCATAAGTGTACAATTCTCATTCTTCTTTTAATGTCAGCTTTTTACAGTTCCACTCCAGCCTGATAATCCTTTATTTTCAGTGCTATGCCAGCTCCTATAGTTCTGACAGGCTCTGGAGGAAGATAGCTTGGTTTGTAGGTTCTTATGATCCTGTCTAGTTCATCGGACTTTTTATCCTGGATCAGATCAGCAAGATACCTTCCTAATATGGCAGCTCTGGTTACACCGGTACCATCAGATGTTACTCCGGCATACACATTCTTTTTTATTTCACCAAATAACGGAGTTGAATTTCCTGTAAATGAAATAAGTCCACCGTATACATATTCAAACTGAACCTTATCAAGACCTTTGAATCTTCTGTCAAAGGCTCTTCTTAAAAGAGGAACTGACTTATCAAGTCTGTCAGGATTTATATTAAGTTTAGAAGCAAAAGCAATATCTGTTCTTACAAACAGTCTCCTGTAAGGAGTAAGTCTTACCGTGCAGGCTGATGGATGTGTACCGACAAGTCCCCATGGCTTAAGATCTTTAAATCTTGCGTATTCGTCATCATTAAGCACTCTAGTCAGAGCACCAAAGCTGTGAATGGCAGCTACAGGATCTGTTTTTTTATCCTGCACAAAACTCCTGATAAAAGCACTTACAGTCAGGATCACTTTATCAGTATTTATGGTAATACCGTTTTTGAGTACTACCTGCGGTCTGTCACCTTCAATGATCTCATGTACAGGTGTATTTTCAAAAACCTTTACATTTGATGGCAGAACGCTTGCAAAAGCTCTTATAGCCTCAGACGGATTGATAAGTCTGGTTTCAGGAATATAGATTGATTCTTTGTAAAAATCAGTGCCTAACCTTTCTTTTGTCCTTTGAGAATCCAGATGCTCAAAATCAACACCAATACCTTCAAGTGATGAAGCGATTTCTTTTAATGCGGCAATACTGCGAGGTTCAACTGCACCTCTGTAACTGCCGTCATGACGCCAGTTTATATCAAGCTTATGCTCTTTTATCAGATCTTCGAATGTATCTACTACCTGGTTATTAAGATGAGTAATGAAGGCATGATCCTCATTGGTAAACTTTTTTCTACCAACTATTGCTTTAATAAACTGAGTCCTAGTTACAAAACCAGCGTTTCGCCCTGATGAAAAATAACCAATCGGAAGTGCATCAATTAAAGCAATAGATGAGGCAGGATCGTTTTTACTAAGCTGCAAAGCTGCAAATACGCCTCCAAAACCAGCGCCCACAACTACATAATCATATCTGTCTTTAATTTCAGTTTTATCGTTAAACTTATAATCTTTGTATTTTGACAACTCAAACCAGGCATTAACACCTGAACCTTCCGGTAAATTTTTAACAACACTCATTTTTTACTGCCTCAGATACAAAAAAGGGCAGTACCTTGCGGTACAGCCCGAAAAACTTACTAGTACTTAAATACTGGAACACTGGCGCCTTTAGACTGAGCTTCAATGATTTTTGCATTTTCCTCAGTTTGATAAGCAGCTACAATCTTCTTAAACACTTCCTTATCCTTATCTGCAGTTCTTGCAACCAGAATATTTACATATGGATTAGCCTCGTCAACCTCACCGTAGGTATCAAGATAAATTGCATCCTTGGTTGGCAGAAGATTGTTGTCTAATGCATAGTTTGAGTTAATGATTGAGACTGCTACATCAGGGATGAGCGAAGCTGTATAGCTGGCATCAACCTCTTTGATTTCAATCTTCTTAACATATTCAGTTACATCATTGACTGTTGGAAGATAGCCTTTTGAAGGATCCAGCTTAATCACCCCTGCTGTTTCTAAAAGCTTTAACGCTCTGCCGCCATTAGTTGGATCATTAGGAATTGCAACAATATCCCCATCCTTTAACTCATCGATATTTTTAATCTTATCTGAGTAAGCGCCTAAAGGAGAGATAATTGTATTTGCAATTGCTGTTAAATCATAGCCGTTTGATTCGCTTTCTGATTTTAAGTAAGCTCGATGCTGGAAAGCATTTAAATCAATATCACCATCATTTAAAGCTCTGTTTGGAAGAGTGTAATCAGCAAAATTCACAATAGTAAGCTTAATTCCCTCTGCCTCTAAATTTTTAGCAGTGTTTATCCACTCATCATAGTGAGTATCAACAATACCGAGTTTTACCTCAACACTATCAGCAGCATTTGCTGCAAAAGAAAGAGAAGAACCAACCAAAACTGAAGCTGCAGCAACTGAAGCAAATAACTTATTTAAAACTGACATAATCAAAAATCCTT
>Ga0326511_10003154_pt1 | contig 13286 bp, 5 predicted proteins | sample 0_2496_0518_D_FD_203701 | JGI IMG/M metagenome (GOLD analysis project Ga0326511, IMG submission 203701) | Bovine rumen microbial communities from UC Davis, California, United States - 0_2496_0518 | ecosystem: Host-associated > Mammals > Digestive system > Stomach > Rumen | place: USA: California... | reverse complement strand
GGCCATACAGGTCAACAAGCGCTATGGCATTACCCTCAATGCGAAGTCATTGGTAAAGAATGGTACGCTGCAAAGCATTGAGAATGAGATATGGAAAAAAATGGTAGAGGAAAGTGGAAAGAGTAAAGAGGAAAGAGATTTGTCTTCAGCAGAGCATTCTCCTTCCACTTCCCACATTCCATCTTCCACAGAAACTCCATTAAGTTATGCCCAGACTGGCGTTTACCTCGACTGTCTGAAGAATCCCACATCAACGCTGTACAATATTCCATACTGCATTAAGTTCCAAAAAGACACAGATGCAACAGCACTTGGCGAGGCTATCAAGACACTTGTCAAGGCGCATCCACAGATGACTGTTCATTTTGGTAATGGCGAAGAGGGCATTGTTCAGACCATTGATTTGGAACAGGCCATAGAGATACCCTTAAAGCAGATGAGCGAAGAGGATTTGGCTCTCTATAAACAGGACTTTGTGAAACCCTTCGACCTCAGTACGGGGCCACTCTATCGCTTCGAGATAGTGACGACAGAGAAACAGACCTATTTGCTCATGGATGTGCATCATCTGGTATTCGACGGAGGTTCTGTTGACATCTTCCTGCAACAGCTGTGCAGCGTCATGAATGGTGAGACTATTGAGGAAGAAGAGCAGAGTTATGCTGCCTATGTCGCTGATGAGAAGGCTGCAGAAGGAGGTGAGAACTATCTCGCTGCCAAGGATTTCTTCAAAGAGCGCCTTGCAGCTGTCGAAACCGCTACAGAGGTGCGTCCCGACCTGCCGAATCCCGTCAAAGGTACTATCGGCAAAGCCATCTCGGCTCTTGACCTCAAAGCGATAGACACTTTCTGCCGCAGTAACAACATCACTCCTGCCCATCTGATTCTTTCAGCCATCTATTATTCATTATCTCGCTTTGCCAATAGTGAGCAGGTTTGCATCACCACCGTCTCAAGTGGTCGCTCCAACCTGAACATCCGCAACACTGTGGGTATGTTTGTCAATACTCTGGCCTTGAGTGCGACGATTGGGAAACAAACTGTGAAAGAGTTCTTGCAGGAGGTGAGCGAAAACTTTGACGAGACGCTGAGACACGAGAATTATCCGTTTGCACAGATTGCCGCTGACTATGGATTGACGGCTGAGATACAGTTTGTTTATCAATTGGGCATGATCAGCCAATACATCTGTCAGGGCACTCCGTTGGAATTAGATAATATGGAACTCCAGGTGCCCAAGTTCCCCATCACTTTCTTTATCAGCGAAGTGGAGGGTCAGCCCAGCGTTTGTGTAGAATACGACAATGGCAAGTATTCCGCCCGTCTGATGCAGAGTCTGGCTGACGCCGTCAAGGTAACAGTTGAACGGATGATAGTAAAGCCTGATGCTACCCTGACCAGTATCAGCATCGTCAGCGACGAGGAGGCTCAGCGTATTATTAAGATAGGTACGGGTAAAGAGATTGACGTTGACCTGAGCAAGACCTTTGCCAACCTCTTCACCGAGCAGGCCAAACGTACACCCGATGCACCCGCTGTGGTAGATAGAGACAGCCAGCTGACCTATGGCGAGATGGACCGCTACTCAAATGCACTGGCCCGTCAGTTGATTGACTTTGGTGTACAGCCCAATGACTTCGTGTGCGTCATGCTCGACCGTTTCAAGGAGTTCCCATTGGCAGTACTGTCTATCCATAAGGCTGGTGCCGCCTATACCCCACTCGACTTTGAATATCCCAACGAACGTCTGAGCTATATGCTGGAGAACTCGGAGTCGAAGGTACTCATTACCACACATGACGTTCTTGCCGCCAAACAAGCCGAGGGTGACTTCAGCACCGCTGCCGCCAAGACCTTCTTCATCGATGACTTCATGGAAAGTGAAGAGTTAAGAGTGAAGAGTGAAGAATTTGCTGCCGCTATAGATTTGTCGAATCCTGATGGTCTTGCCTATATGATCTACACATCCGGTTCTACGGGTAAGCCCAAGGGTGCTATGCTCCATCAGGCTGGTCTGCGCAACTTCATCGCTGTGGTTATCGACATGGAGAAGCTGACAGCCAATGATCGCATCAGCGGACACCGTTCGTTCTCCTTCGATGCTCATATCGAAGATATGTATCCCGTGCTGACGCTGGGTGGTTCGTTCCACATCATGCCGACAGAGATTCGTAAGGACTTAGCAGCTATCCGTCAGTTCCTTATAGACCATCAGTGTACGGGTGGTGGCTATTCGACAGCTATGACCTGTCTGTTGCTCAACGCCTTCGACGACCTGCCCATCCGCTTTACCACAGGTGGTGGTGAGAAGATGGACGGTGTGTTCAGCGATCATATCGAGATTATCAATGTCTATGGTCCTACGGAGTGCACCGACGACACCTCATACTATAGCATCGCTCCAGGACGTCGCGTAGAGAATATACCTATTGGTCAGAGTGTGGCCAACAACTGGAACTTCATCGTGGACACCGCTGGCAATCTGGTGCCACAAGGTGTGGCTGGCGAGCTGTGCTTTGCTGGTGTACAGGTGGGTCGCGGCTATTGGCGACTGCCTGAGCGTACGGCGAAGTCGTTTGTTGACTGTCCGTTCGTCAAGGAAGACCGCTGGGGACGTCCTGTTCGTATGTACCACACTGGCGACCTCTGCCGTTGGAACGAGGATGGTCAGATAGAGTATATGGGACGTATCGACACTCAGGTAAAACTGCGTGGCTTCCGTATCGAACTCGGAGAAATCGAGAGCAAAGCCTTGAATATCGAGGGCATCCGTCAGGCTGCTGCCGAGGTTCGCAAGGTGATGGGCAATGAGCACTTGGTACTCTATTACACTTTGGAAGCAGGTTCCACTCTTACTGATGAGGATATCCGTAAGACGCTTGCTGCCTCGTCGTTGGCTGACTATATGGTGCCTGATGCTTATATGCAGATGGACAGCATGCCGATGACACCCAACGGCAAGATCAATCGTAAGGCGCTACCAGCACCCGAGATGAAACGAGCAACGGCATACGAGGCTCCTAAAGGCGAGAAGGAAGAGCTGTTCTGCAGTATTTTCTCAGACATACTGAAGATTAAAGAGGTGGGCGCTACCGACAACTTCTTCGAGATTGGCGGCACCAGTATCAACGCCATCAAGGTTATCGTCGAGGCCAGTAAGCACAATGTACATATTGTCTTCAACGACCTGTTTACCCAGAAGACTCCTCGTGCCCTTGCCGCCTTCGTATCAGGCAATGAAGTTGAAACTAAGGCTGCTGCAGCGCCAGAGACTACGGCTCCTGTTATTGACAGCCCAGAGGCAGAACACTATGCTCCACTCAATGCTCTCCTTGCTGCCAACACGCTCGACAAATTCCGTGAGGGAAAGCGCCAGCCTATTGGCGACGTCCTGCTGACAGGTGCCACAGGCTATCTCGGCATCCACATCCTCAATGAGCTGCTGACTAATTATCACGGCAAGATACTCTGTCCCGTCCGTGCAAAAGGTAACGACGAGGCGCTGAGCCGCATCAAGACGCTGTACTTCTACTACTTCGGACGTACCGAGGCCTTCGGCCATTTCGACGAGCGTGTTACAGCTTTCGCCGCAGAGGCGACTGAGGCTAATGCATTTGACAATTTGACTATTGACAATCTGACTGTCGTCAATTGCGTAGCCAATGTAAAGCATTTCTCTGCAGGCAACGACATTGAGATGGTCAACATCGAGTCAGTACGCCACCTGATTACTTTCTGTCTGCGCACAGGGTCGCGACTCATCCACATCTCTACCAACAGCATTGCCGGCATCAGCGTTGACAATGTGCCAGGTCCAGAGGTCAAACTGACGGAGCAGGATCTCTACATTGGACAGAACATCGATGCCAACAAATATGTCTACTCCAAGTTCAAGGCCGAAGAGTTGGTGCTCAACGCCATTGCTCACCACGGACTGAATGCAAAGATTATGCGTGTTGGTAACCTCTCAGCACGTCAGAAGGATGGTGAGTTCCAAATCAACTTCAACACCAACAACTTCCTGGCTACGCTGCGTGCCTATGTAATTATCGGAATGATACCTTACGAAGCACTCGACCAGCGTTACGAGTTCTCACCCATCGACGAGGTGGCCCGAGCCATTATGCAACTCGCCCAGACACCTAAGGAGTGCATGGTGTTCCATCCTTCAAATACCCACCGCCAGTTCCTCAGCGACATCCTCATGGGCTTTGCTGAGGCAGGCATCACGCTGCGACGTGTGGAGACCGAAGAGTTCCAACAGGCATTGGAGAAGATGATGGAGAATACCGATCTTGTCACCCTGTTGCGTCCGCTAATGGCCTATGATATGGGTGCAGGCCACAAGACTCGCTGGATAGAATCGACCAATGATTACACCACGCAAGTGCTCTATCGAATCGGTTTCCAGTGGCCTCCCACTGCTGCCGACTATGTTCACCGCTTCGTTGATACGATCGTTGGTTTCGACTATTTTAAAGTATAATCAAAAGGATAAGGATATGAAAAGAATTGCTGTTATTGCAATAGCCTCCATGACGTTGCTGTCACAGACAGGCTGGGCTCAGAGTGATTCCACTACACCTGAGGCCAACGCGCTTAGCATTGGTATGAACTACCTGACCCACGGTGAGGCTTGCGGAGGCGGACTGCCTAAAGGCGCATTAGAAGACAAGTCCTATTTCGTGATGGGACGACTGCGCATGAATGTTGACTACGAGCGTTCTGGTCTTCAGGCTCATGCCGTCATCCAAAACAAATCCATTTGGGGTACGAATGGTAACCAGTCACTTAACTTATATGAAGGTTGGGTGAAGATGACGTCTCAAAACGGTTTCTTTGCGCAGGTAGGACGAGTGGCCCTGTCGTATGATGACGAGCGCATCATTGGTCCCAACGACTTTTCTGTAGCAGCGAAGTCGCACGATGTATTGCGAGTGGGCTATGAAGGCTATGGCCACAAGGCACATATCATATTGGGCTATAACCAGATTGCCAATAATGTTTATAACAACACCTATTACGATGGTGGTGCACAACCCTACAAGAACATGCAGACGGTGTGGTATCACTACGACATGTCCAAGATTCCTGTAGGCGTCTCGTTGCTCTTTATGAACATTGGTCAGCAGGCTGGTGTTTATAAGACAGTCAATGGTGAGAAAGTAGAGTATGAACTCAATCCGCCCCGTACCGAGTATCAGCAGATGTGGGGTGGTTATCTCAACATCCATCCCAAGAATGTGACGTTTGAAGGTTCATACTACCGACAGACGGGTAAGGTAGTGAACGAATCCAAATACTGTCAAGACATCAAGGCCTGGATGGCTAGTGCAAAAGCCACCGTTAACCTGACAGACCAATATGGCTGCATAGCAGGCTACGACTACCTAAGTGGCGATGATTTTGTGCCAGTTCCCTATGGTGGGCAATTTGGTATGCCCCTCCACGATGTTCAAAAAGGCTTCTCTCCTATGTATGGCTCTCGTGCCAAGTTCTATGGCATCATGGATTATTTCTTCGAGAGTGCCTACATCAACGGTTTCACGCCTGGCCTGCAGAACGCCTTCATCGGAGGCTTCTACAAGCCTAATGCCAAGTTCAATTGTAGTCTTACCTATCACTATCTGGCAACAGCCACTGAACTTACCAAGCTGGACCGCACGCTGGGTCATAGCATAGACATTCAGGCCAGTTACAGATTCGCGAAGGACATCGTCCTTGAGGCAGGCTATACCCAGATGCATGGCACAGAAACGATGGATCGCCTCAAGCAGGGTGAAGGCAACAAACGTGCCCGCTGGGGATGGTTCTCGCTGGTTATCTCGCCCAGCCTGTTTACCTCAAGATGGTAGAAATCATTTGGTAGCAATGATTGTTTAGCTCACAAGATAGCAATGATTGTTTAACTCACAAGATAGCAATGATTGTTTAACTCATAAAAAGATAGGCCCTTTGCGTAAAGGGCCTATCTTTATGTAGGTATGATGCCAGTCTCTTTCACTGAAAGGAGGCATCTGGATAAATCGTAGATTACAGGAGGTTGTTGCGCTCGATATCCTTGAAGTAACGATAGGTACCAACCTTCAGTTCTTCGCAGGCAGCTTCATCGGCAACGATGATGCCATGCTGGTGCATCTGCAGAGCAGAGATAGTCCACATGTGGTTAACAGAACCCTCGACAGCAGCCTGCAGAGCGCGGCACTTAGCGTGACCATTAACCAGAATCATCACCTCTTTAGCAGCCATAACAGTACCTACACCTACGGTGAGAGCTGTCTTGGGCACCTTGTTGATGTCGTTGTCGAAGAAACGGCTGTTAGCAATAATAGTGTCAGTGGTCAGGGTCTTCTGACGTGTACGGCTGCTCAGGCTTGAGCCCGGCTCGTTGAAGGCGATGTGACCATCGGGGCCAATACCTCCCAGGAACAGGTCGATGCCACCAAACTTCTCAATCTCCTTCTCATAGGCAGCACACTCGGCAGCGAGGTCGGGGGCATTACCGTTGAGGATATGGATATTCTCCTTGGGGCAGTCGATGTGGTTGAACAGGTTGGTGAACATGAATGAGTGGTAGCTCTCAGGATGTTCTACGGGCAGAGCCACATATTCATCCATATTGAAGGTGACGACATTCTTGAACGACACCTTACCCTCCTGATAGGCCTTCACCAGTGCACGATACATGCCAATGGGTGATGAGCCAGTAGGCAATCCCAGAACGAAAGGCTTCTCAGCTGTTGGCTTAGCAGCGTTAATCTTTGCAACTACATAATTTGCTGCCCACTGTGACATCAAATCATAATTCGGTTCGATAATTACTCTCATAATGTGTTTGTTTTTTAAATGATTAGAAATATAATGTTATTTAAATATTTTCCTAACGGTTCCGTCTTCTCTGCGAACGAGATAGACTCCCTTGCGGTTTTGAAGGTTCATATTTCTTCCCTGCAGGTCATAGACAGAGGGATGAGTAGCGATGGATGAGGAATGATGCAGTTTGATGCCATCTGGCTTGGGAACGCCTCCCATAAAGTCAAACGACACCAGTCCGTTTTCAGATACCGTGATATTGGTGATGGGTTTCGACAGGAGTTTGCTGTCCTGAGTATTGGCTGTGAACATCACTGTAGCAGGTACGGAAAAATCCGTCAGACTGTCAAGCGCGGCTTCCATAGAGTCAGTGCGCCAGGGATAAGGCGAAGTACTCAGAATACGGCTGTTCATGCGATTACTGTTCTGATATTTGGAATAACCCATCTTACTTCTATAATTATCCCACTCTACATAATTCATGTTGTCGGCATGTACCAAGTCAAAGCCTCGCTGAGTGGGGTCGTTGTTCAAACTGTTGTTAGTCCAAACCGATGAATTATAGTTGACATGATAGATGACCAGTCCCTTGCCAGGTACACCTAAATCCCAGCCTTTCCACTGACGGTTCTCGAGCATGAGAAACTCTGTGTCGGTATGACGGATGATATAGGCATTGCCGCCATACTCCACAGGCTCCAGATTGGTGATAGAAGCAGGTTCCGTCAGCTCCACAGGCGTCAGCCATCCCAATAGCATTCTTTCCATTGCCGAATAGTTAGAAGGACACCAGCCATAGTTGGTGAAATTACCACCATCCATCAGGTCCCATTCATCACACACAGAGTAGCCTCCGCTACTTTTTGTAGGATAGATGTCAGGCAGTCCCAGACTATGGCTAAACTCATGACAGATAGTGCCAATGCCACAGGAACGGAAGGGCGTGGTAGGCAGCAGCTCTGCAGAGGCAGAGTACTGACGAATCTTCAAGCCATCAGGCGTAGTAATAGTGGCATTCAGGGTAGAGGTGTGAGGCCAGGGGAATCCATAGGATTTACTACCAGTATTACCGCTTAAGCTGGCCGTAATATAGACAACCTGATTAATATTGCCATTGCCATTCCAGTCGTAGATGCTATAGTCCAGATTGGGATTGTCCTGAAGCACTTTCTGGGTAGCCTCAGCATACGAGTCACGCGGATAGTTCTTCGTATTTGAGTTAGGGTCAGAGTAAGGCTGTGCCTTCTGTCCCACCCTGACAGGTCCGAACACATCGAAATGGAAGTTAGCCAATCCCCCTGACTGCGAACGTAAATAGTCGGCAGCACAGCCCAAACCATTACCTTCGTTGTAGCCAGGTTCGTTCAGAATCTTATTATAGAAAGCGGCGGGATCCTCCATACTGAACACAGAATCAGAAAACTCAATCAGAATCACCATCTGATGATAGGTCTTCTCAGGATTCCAGTCGGTATAGAGGGCAGGCAGACGCTGCGGCTGTGCCCCACGTGCCAAAGCCTCTTCGCCGTCGTCATTCACAACATCAGGCAGACATCCCCCTTTGACAATCTCAAAGTCCTGCTGGGCCGAGGCTGTCAGAGGGAAAATGGCTAAAAGGCACAGAGGCAGAAACCCTATTACTTTCCACATGGTGCCCATGGTTTCAGGGTTTTAAAGAAATCATTGCCCTTATCGTCAACAAGGATGAAAGCAGGGAAGTCTTCCACGTCAATCTTCCACACAGCCTCCATGCCGAGCTCAGGATATTCCACACATTCGATACTCTTGATGCTGCTCTGCGAGAGTACGGCAGCCACACCACCGATAGAGCCCAGATAGAAGCCACCATACTTCTTACATGCCTCGGTGACCACATCAGAACGGTTACCCTTGGCAATCATCACCAGCGATGCACCCAAGCTCTGGAACTCATCCACGTATGGGTCCATACGGTTGGCAGTGGTGGGACCCATCGAGCCACAGGGATAGCCCTCTGGTGTCTTGGCAGGTCCTGCATAGAGCACAGGATATTTCTTGAAGTAGTCGGGCAATCCCTCACCTGCATCGAGACGAGCCTTCAGCTTGGCGTGTGCGATATCACGAGCCACGATGATGGTGCCCTTCAAATTAACGCGGGTAGAGACAGGATACTTGCTCAACTCAGCACGTACAGCATCGATACCCTCATTCAGATTGATGGTGATGGTGTTGGCACCCTCGCCAGCCTTAGCATACTCTGTAGGAATCAACTCAGAGGGGTTCGAGTCCATTTTCTCCAGCCAGATACCGTCGGCGTTGATCTTGGCCTTGATATTGCGGTCGGCCGAACAGCTGACACCCATACCGATAGGACAGCTGGCACCATGACGCGGCAGACGTACCACGCGGATGTCATGGGCCAGGTACTTACCGCCAAACTGGGCACCCAAACCAATCTTGTGGGCCTCCTTCAGCAGTTTCTCCTCAAGGTCAACATCGCGGAAAGCACGTCCCGTCTCGTCGCCCGTGGTGGGCAGACCGTCGTAATACTTGATAGAAGCCAGCTTCACGGTGAGCAGGTTCTTCTCTGCCGATGTACCGCCAATAACAAATGCGATGTGGTAAGGAGGACAAGCTGCAGTACCCAGACTCTTCATCTTCTCTACCAGGAATGGGATGAGTGTACCCTCGTTCTGAATGGTAGCCTTGGTCATTGGGTAGAAGTAGGTCTTATTAGCTGAGCCGCCGCCTTTAGCCACCATCACAAATTTATACTCTGCGCCCTCACAGGCCTCAATGTCAATCTGTGCAGGCAGGTTACAACGGGTGTTCACCTCATCGTACATATTCAGCGGAGCATTCTGCGAATAGCGCAGGTTGTCCTGTGTGAAGGTATTGAACACACCTAAGCTCAGCGCCTCCTCGTCCTCGAAACCAGTCCATATCTGCTGACCCTTCTCACCGTGGATGATAGCCGTACCTGTGTCTTGACAGAAAGGCAGGATGCCACGTGCAGCCACCTCTGCATTGCGCAGGAACTGCAGAGCCACATACTTATCGTTCTCGCTGGCCTCAGGGTCTGAGAGTATTTTTGCCACCTGAAGGTTATGCTCACGACGCAGCATGAACTCCACATCGTGGAAAGCCTGCTGGGCAAGCAATGTGAGTGCCTCTTTCGACACCTTTACGATGGTCTTGCCTTCAAACTGTGCTGTCGACACACCTTCCTTACTCAACAAGCGGTATTCCGTCTTGTCCTCGCCCACCTGAAACATCGGGGCATACTTGAATTCAACTGGTTTAGCCATAACCTTTAGTATTTAGTTTGTTATTATCTTATGTTAGAGTTTTTATTAGTATCCGAATATCTCCTCCGTGCTGAGGCGCTTGATGTTGCCCAGCTTCTGAAGGGCAGCCATATCGAGGTCGGCCTCATCGCCCAGAATCACATAGCGGTAGGTCTTGTTCGACACCTGCTCACTGGCAAAGCGCAGCACATCAGCCATCGTCAGGGTGGGCAGCGCCTCATAGATGCGCTGGTTGATGTCGTAGTCAATACCCAACTGCTGTGCCACAAGCCACGAGTTAATGAGTGCATACTTCGTGGTGCGTTGGCTGGCCAGTTTCTTGGTGAGCGACTCCTTGGCGATGTTAAACGATGACTCGCTCTGAGGCACATCGTTCAAGATGGTGTGGAACTGGTTAATGCAGTCCATCATCTTGTCGTTCTGAGTGATAATATAGGTATAGAAGCACTCTGGCTCATCCTGATAATCCGGCTCCACATAGTAGGCGGAAGCACTATAGGCCAATCCTCGTGCCTCGCGCAGTTCCTGGAACACGATGGTGTTCATGCCGCCACCGAAATACTCGTTGAACAGCGCCTTCACAGGAGCCTCGTCAGCCTTCCATTGACGGTTCTCGTTGTGAATCATCGTCATGTAGATATTCTTGGCATCATAGGGTGCCATTATCACCTCGTTCTCTGGTGTGGGCAGCATCACATAGTGCTGACCCTGAGGCACGGCGGCCAGTGTGTCAGGCATGTGACACAGGTGAACATCGTGTATGGTAGCAACGAGGGCAGCAGGCTCCATAGGACCATAATACAGAACCTTGTGCTGGAATGCCGAGAGATTCTTCAGCAGGTCGAGCAGCTCCTGGGGGTTGGTCTGCTGCAGCTGCTCAATGCTTAGGTTGTGACGTGAAGGGTTGTAGGGGCCATACATAGCATAGCGCTGCAGGAAGCTGAAGTTGGTGCGCTGATCGAGTTTCTGGTCCATGCGCGACTTAGCCTCCAGTGCCACAAACTGCGCATAGGCCTCCTGGTCCACCTGTGCGTGCTGCATTAAGTGCTCCAGCAGTGCCAGTGCCTGTGGCATATTCTCACTCAGTCCGTTCAGGCTGACAGTCAGAGAGCGCTGACCCTGCTGAATATTATAGTTGCAAGCCAGCTTATAGAACTGCTGTTTGATTTGCTCTGCCGTGAGCGAGTCGGTACCCAGATAGTCCAGGTAGTCGGCAGCATAGTTGTAACGCACGTCGCTCTCACGACCAATAGCATAGTAGAATGACATCTGGAAGCGTCCGTTCTCCTTGTTCTGCACATAGACCACAGGCAACTGGAAATTGGGGTCTGAAGCAACGGAGTCCTTTGTTTTGATGTCGATATCAAAGAAGCTGAGGTCTTCCTTGAAGTCCACGAAACGCGGCGCTATCGGTGTCACCTGCACAGCCTGGATATCCTTGACGAAGTCGCTCACCAAATCGCGATTGGTGGGGATAGGCGTGATGGCAGGCTTTTCTATCTTCTTCTGAGTGGGGTCCACGCCCTGCTTTTTATACACCGTGACATAATTCTGGGTGAAGTGCTTGTTGGCAAAGTCAACAATCTGCTGTTTGGTGATGCCCTCAATACGACTGAGCGACTTCACCTCCTGTTCCCAGGGAGTACCATAGATAAAAGCATTGAGGAACATACGGGCACGAGCCTGGTTGCTCTCCAGCGCATTGTAGTACTGCAGCTTCATATTGTTGACCACCGACGGCAGCAGGTCGTCAGAGAAATCACCTTTCTTCAGCTTCTCAACTTCAGCCAGCAGCAGGTCACGCACCTCTTCCAGCGGCTGTCCCTCCTTCGGTGTGCCAGCCAGAATAAAGGTGGTATAGTCCATGCCTGCCTGTGCGCCAGCGCCAGCGCCCAGCATCTTCATCTGCTGGTTGATGTCCAGGTCGAGGAGTCCTGCAGTACCGTTGCTCAGCATGTGCTCCACAATCTGCAGGGTGTCAAACTGTAGCGATGATGCCTTGTCGAAGTGATAGCCAATCCACAGGTTCTCGGCTTCCTGTCCAATGACGGTGGTGTCAACGTTCTGCGTCAGCTCCTTCTGTTCTGGGAACTCAGGCTGATTGACGTCATCGCCCTTCTGCCAACTGCCGAAATACTTGTCGATAGTGACAATCACCTCGTCAGGGTCAAAGTCGCCAGCCATACAGATGGCCACATTGTTGGGCACGTACCATTTCTTGAAGTATGCCTTGATATTAGTTATCGAGGGGTTCTTCAGATGTTCCTGAGTACCAATGGTGGTCTGTGTGCCGTAGGGGTGCGTGGGATAAAGCTGACGGCGCAGGGCGTTGTAAACCTTATCCATATCATCTGTGAGATAGATGTTATACTCCTCGTACACAGCCTCCAACTCGGTATGGAATCCGCGAATGGTCATATTCATGAAACGGTCCGACTGTATCTTGGCCCAGTTCTCCACTTGGTTCGAAGGGATGTTCTCCACATAGCACGTCACATCGTCAGACGTAAAGGCATTCGAACCCTCAGAGCCGATGATAGCCATCAACTTGTCGTACTCATTGGGGATGTTGTACTGTGCTGCCACCTGACTCACGGAGTCAATCTCGTGGTAAGCCTGTTTGCGGGCCTCTGGGTCGGTCAGCTTGCGATAGGCCTCATAGCGCTGCTCAATATCTTCGAGCAGGGGTGCTTCGGCCTGTGCGTCAGTTACACCAAACTTATCCGTACCCTTAAACATCAGGTGCTCCAGATAGTGTGCCAGACCCGTAGTCTCCGCAGGGTCGTTCTTCGAACCGGTACGCACCGCGATATAGGTCTGGATGCGTGGTTCCTCCTTGTTAACACTCAGATAGACCTTCAGTCCGTTGTCCAGCGTATAAATACGTGTCTGGGCCAGGTCACCATCTACAGTCTCATACTTGTACTTTGAGCAGGCCGTCATCAGAACGCCAGCCAAAGCCATTCCCAAAATGAGTTTCAGTTTCATTATTTAAATTAGTTTTCGTAATCGATTTCGTGATCGAGTTTCGAGAGGAAGTCATCATAGACCTCCTGTTCCACGTCACCCATCTGGAATTCCTTCTCCGCATCCTTACGGATTTCGGCAATCCAGGCACGACGAGCTTTGACATAGTCCTCACGAATACGTTCGCAAGCAGCCTCGTCGAGCTTTTCCAGATGATAG
>Ga0326511_10003153_pt1 | contig 13286 bp, 10 predicted proteins | sample 0_2496_0518_D_FD_203701 | JGI IMG/M metagenome (GOLD analysis project Ga0326511, IMG submission 203701) | Bovine rumen microbial communities from UC Davis, California, United States - 0_2496_0518 | ecosystem: Host-associated > Mammals > Digestive system > Stomach > Rumen | place: USA... | reverse complement strand
CACCGGAAATCTTCCATCAGAAAGCAATCTGCCGTAAGATCAAAATCTGCTGTTTCATTGAGAGTGCAGACTGAAAAGCAGTCCGGTACATAAGATTCATATCCATCCGGTACAACGATGCCGATTTTTTTCAGTCTGCGGAAATGGAAGAATTGTTTTAATTCAGGTTCATAATATTTCAGCAGTCTGAGCGCATCTAATTTTTTCCGTGTCTCAAAACTGTAGCGATGTTTTCCGGCTTTGATGAATTGTCCTGTAATTTTTTCAGGAGAACCCACAGCAACAGAACGTACTTCCGGACAGCGATTCCAGAAAGCAGTTATTTTTTTATGATCTGTAATATAATCTGTATAAGAAGAAAGCCACTCCCTGCGTAGTAAATCCGGCTGATAAGCACAATGATTATGAATAAAATCCTGCATGGAAAGCCATCCGATCATTTTTCCGTCTGAAAATATATTTGCTGCAAAAGACGGATGCATTGAATAATAAATTACCAGATCAGCAGAAGAGACAGATTCTGCATCGAAATGCTGGATTTCGGGAAGATAAGTATAATTCAATTTTTTTACCTCATCAATATGTTTTATCAGTCCAGAGCTGATAATGCTGAATTAATTTTTCCATTGTTCTTTTCATGCGGAATTCTTTGGTACATGCATCCTGTACAGCGGCAATTTCAGCAGCAGAGTCATCAGCAGCATATAATATCTGATCCAGTTCAGAAAACTGTGAATGCGGTACTGTCAGCGGAAAATCCAGTTTTTTCAAAAGACTGCTTCTGTCAGAAACCACTGCTGCACCATTGGAAACAGCATGACCTACTCTGTCATGAAGACACATATCGTAATTAGGATTATTATTCAGAACATAGCGATACTGCTTCTGCAATGCGAGTGTTGTCAGGAAATTTCCTTTCGGCACGTAGGAAATATTAGCATTATTCAGTTCTTCAATTTTTTCATCAGAGGCAATAACAATCGGATAATTCCGGATTGCACTGAGCATATCTATCCGTTTTTTCAGACGGATATAATCATTGGACAGCATGAAAAATGAAATCTGATCAGCAATCTCATGTGTACGGAAATACGCTGTCAGTGCACGGATATAAGAAGCATCATAATCAAAATGATCTATAAAATCAAATAACTGTTCCCGCATATCACTCTGTGCAATATTGGATTCAAGAACAGAAAGTTTTTTAATTTTCCATGGAACCAGAACAGCAGGGATCCTTTCTGCTGTTTTGGAATAAGATTCTTCCGGTATTCCCAGAGAAAGTGTCAGATAATCCGCCCTGTCGAATCCTGGCATGAGATGAAATTCATCATCAATCATAATAAGCCGATGATAAGGAGAAACTGTATTTTCAGAATACTTGAAAGGATTATCAATCACCCATTCGTAATTTACCACATGAAAATAATCATAAAGCGGGATGTTATTATAAAAAAAGCAATACTGACCAATGCAGAAAGAAAAATCAATCCGGTTTGTCTGGTAAAGTCTGACAGCTTCTTCCGGCGTATGTGCAGTCAAATAATGTACATGCATCTGATCAAGTGCGGAAATAATTTCCTGATTGAATACATCAAAGCATTGATATCCGCCTTTCCATGGATTCCAGAGGCATAAAACTGTAATATCCTGATAATTCATTATATTCACTCCGTTTTTAAATAATCTGCGATTTCCTGATTCATATGTTCAGCAATGCGTTCAGGGGACTGTAGATATATTTTTTCCCAGTCTACAATTTTTTCAATAGCAGTTTCAAAATCATATCTGGGATGCCAGTCGAATACAGATTTCAGTTTCTGATTGGAAACCAGAAGCACAGCAGCTTCATAAGGGCCGTCATCTCTCTGAACTTTCCATGAAAGCCCCTCGCCCCATTTCTGACAGAATACAGATGCTAATTTACTTGCAGAAACCCCTGCATCAGGTGCGATATTATAGCTGCCTTCAAAACTCTTATCAGAGAATTGTTTTTGACAGATTTCCAGATATACCGTAAGCGGCTCAAGAACATACTGATAGGGCCTTGAAGAATCAGGATTCCGGATAATAATCTGTTCATGCGCCGCTGCCGCACGGACACAGTCTGCAATGATTCTGTGCGGAGAAAAATCTCCGCCGCCGATTGCATTGGAAGTCCTTGCAGTAGAAACTGCACAGTCTGTCTGTTTAAAAAAGCATCGGTGATAAGTCTGCGTAATGAATTCACTGCATGATTTGGAATTGCTGTACGGATCATAGCCGTTAAGCGGACAAGATTCATCAATCAGAACATCAGGCTGTTCTTTATTTTCATAGACTTTCTCTGTTGTGACATTAAGTACAGATTTAACAGACGAAGTGCTGCGGATACATTCCATCAGATACAATGTGCCGAGGACATTTGTTTCATAAGTATATTTCGGCCGGATATAAGATTCCCTGACAATCGGCTGCGCAGCAAGATGTATGACAATTTCAGGCTGAAATTTTTTGAATACCTGTAATAATTTCTGTTCATCGCGAATATCGCCATAAACTGAATGCATTTGCTTTTCGATTCCTGACAGTGCAAACAGTTTCTGTTCCGGCTCAGGCTCAAGTGCATAACCGCAGACATCTGCACCAAGATGCAGTAGCATTTTGCACAGCCATGTACCCTTGAAGCCGGTATGACCAGTAACAAGAACTTTTTTTCCAAAATAAAATTTCTGTTCTAACATGATAGTTCCTTTCTTATCGCTTGCGATAATTGCCTTCCCATGCAAAAAGCTCGTTATGACTGCCGCAGTAGGCACATAATCTGCATGGCTGATGTAAAAGCTGTATCAGTTTTTCACCGGTAAGAACCGGATTATATAAATCAATAACATCTTCCGGAAACATATGATCCCATGAATATGCCTGAAATTTATACCGGAGAATCGGAATAGGGCAGACTGCTATTTTTCCTTCCAGCATCATATGACAGCGTTTCAGCTGACAGTTATGATAGATTTCCTGTGCATCTTCCGGAACAGCAGTATCTTCAAACCGACAGAATGTCTGTACTTCGGGCGAAACTCTGAACAGTACAGATTCTTCCTCACAGCGTGCGAGAATTTTATCCAGACATTGTCTGACAGGAGGATATTGTGAAATATCAAATCTGACATGACAGTTCCGCATCATCTGGAATACTGCCGGCTCTGCTTTAGGAATCAGAAGACCGTTTGTGACAACCCGTATATCTGCATCAGGATATGCATTCCGGATCACCTGAATAAATTTCGGAAGTTCCGGATTCAGAAGAGGTTCACCGCCAAGAAGTCTTATTTCCTGAATCTGGTCTGCAAGCTGTTTTAATCTGGATACATCTTCAGAATATTGTGAAAAACATGGAAATTCTTCTTTTACAAAATTACTGTAATGTCCGCATCCTTTACAGTTCAGATTACAATGATGTGCGACATGAAATTCAAGATAGTCCAGTACAGAAGTCATAGAAACACACCTCGTATCAGAATCTGATTTTAAATAATTTCAGTCTCTTTATTGATTAATTTCTGGATTGCCTTGGTTCTGTGCGCCATATGTCCTTCACCGTCAAAAATAGAATTCAAAGGCATTTTTTCATTTTCTACAGGACGGTCAAAACAAAGTCTGCCTTTGTTTTCTCCGGAAACGCATTCAAATTCAGAGCCGTTATATCTGCACATTCTGCACATGATTCTGCCGGTATCCGGCTTGCCGGTCAGCAGCAGTTTCAATCCTTCAATGCCGATCTGTTTCCAGACAGATTTTGTATATGGCCCAGGGAACAGGGGATAAGCATCAAGTTCAAGACTGACATCATCCACCCATACGGGAAATTTGAGCTGTTCATAAGCATACTTTGCTTTTGCCTTGATGACTGTTTTCCAGTCAGAAGACTGGATTTCAGGAATATCCAGCGGAGCAGTATAAATATCTATCTCATGTTCATGCAGCATTTCTGAATAAGAATTATATTTATTCAGGTTTCCGGTAAAGATGACACAGCGGTCTGCTTCTGCAATGCGCTGTTTGGCCTGTTCAAAATCATGGAAATAGACATGTGCCGAGACAATCACTGCTGTGACAGTTCCTAACAGATAGTGATTGTTTTCAGCGATTTTCTCTCCGAATTCTGCAATGCACATTGCATCGCACGGGAATTTGCGATAAACATCCTGTCCTCTTGCATAATAAGTAATATTAAGAATATCATCTCTGACCAGAAACTGAATAAGACTGATGCAGGGAATTTTCATTTCATCATAGGGAATAAATGTCATAACAGCCTTGCGGGTTGTCTGATTATTCCGGAGGATTTCAGAAACTGCTTCAGTCGGATCGGCATATTTACGGGTAGGTACTAATATCGCATCTGCATAGTTATGACCAAAGCAGTTTTTTTCATTCGAGAAAAAAACTTTATGCATTTCAAGATAATCCTGAAAAATATTTTTATCTGCTTTCAGATCATAAATATGATCGAAAGAAAAAGAAATCTGATAATCTCTGATTTCTGCATAATCTTCCACTTTGCAGGAAAGCTCCGGATTGAGAATTTCCCGCATTGTATGAAGCCATGCTTGTTTCAGTGTCGGAATTTGTTTCATTTTTAAATACTCCTTTTGTTTTTTACTGAATATTATTTCAGTTCTCTGAGTTTATGCAGCAGCAGTTCAGGGGACAGATCACTGGGCATTCTCCAGTAACCTCGCGGAGACAGTCCTGCATCAAATATCTGGATGCCGTCAGAAAAGCAGGTTCTCTTGAACTGTCTTGTAAAAAAGCGTGTGATAAAAATTTCCAGCCATCGCTTAATATCTTTCTCCCGATATTCCGGAAATGTCCGGCATGCATTTTTATAGAGCGAAATAATATTGCTATAATCAGAAATAAAATGATAAAGAAAATAATCATGCAGAAGATAAGGCCCTACCAGACGTTCTGTGCTTTGCTTTTGTTTTCCGTCATTATCCAAAGGCAGAAGCTCCGGACTGACAGGAGTGCCGAGAATATCTTTCAGGATTTCACGGATTTCTGCATTTTCCGCTGTCTCTGCATACCATTCTGTCATGTGCTTAATAATAGTTTTGGGAATTCCGCAGTTAAGAGCATACATAGAAATCTGATCTCCGGAATATGACATCCATCCGAGTGCGAATTCGGACATATCTCCCGTGCCTATGACTAAGGCATTTTCTTTATTGGCAAGATCCATTAATATTTTTGTACGTTCTCTTGACTGTGTCTGTTCATACGTAATATCATAAAGGCCTTCCGGCTGACCGATATTTTCAAGATGACGGCTGACTGCATCTGTAATCGGGATTTCCAGTTCAGAAATCTGCAATAATTGCATTAATTTATGAGCGTTCCCGTGTGTTCGTTCTGTTGTTCCTGGGCCTTGCATGGAAACGCCGATGATATTGCTGAGTTCCATCTTTTGGCTTTTAAATAAAGCTGTACAGGAGAGCAGGGCAGCAGTGGAATCCAGACCGCCGGAAACACCGATGACAATTTTTTTTCTTTTTGTATATTTCATTTTTTTCAGCAGAGCTTTTTGCTGTAAAAATGCTGTGCGTTCTGATACTGTATCAGGCGAAAGGCCTCCAAGAAAAGGCTCACGCATTTCAGCTTTGCCGGCTGTTTCATGCCAGTATTTCTTTGAAAAGGAAATGTGATGCATATCCGCTTTAAAATAAGGCAGACAGCTGTGACTGATATTATTTTTTCTTCTCTCTGCCAGAATTTCATGCAGTTCTGTCTCGCATGTCAATATTCTGGAATCCGGATCAGTAAGATGATTTTCACAGATCAGACGACCGCTTGCATAAATTCCCTTATATTCACTGTAGATAATATCTGTCGTAGATTCACTTGTTCCGCCTGAACAGTAGATATAAATGCATTTTTGCTTATATGACAGATTTTTGATAATCTCTTTGCGCCGTTCTTCTTTGTGAACAGTTTCGTTGCTTGCAGACAGATTTACAATCAGATTTGCACCGGAAACAGAAAGAATATCTGAAATGCTGATCGGTGCCCACATATCTTCACAGATTTCCACACCAATTTTCATACTGCTGCTGGTATCTTCAAAACACATCATCCGTCCGAACGGGATAACATGATCTTTTATCCGGACTTCTTCCGCATTACAGTCCCAACCGCTTGAAAACCATCGTTTTTCGTAATATTCTCCTGTATTTGCAAGATAACATTTCGGAACGATTCCTAAAATTCTGCCGTCATGCAAAACAGCAGCACAGTTATACAGACAATCATTCACAGCTATCGGGAGACCTACAAAGCAGAGCAGATCAGTATTGCAGGTGAGTGCCGCTGTTTTCAGCAGCACTTCCGAAGCGGCCTCCAGCAAATCAGGATGATAGAACATATCTCCGCAAGAATAGCCTGTAATGCACAGTTCAGGAAATACCAGCATATCAGCATTCTGTGTTTTAGCATTTTCAATAATCTGTCTGATCATTTTATAATTTGCATAACAGTCAGCAATTTCTGTTTCAATTGATGCGCATATGATTTTCATTTTTCATGACCTCCGGTATAATACTGCTTTTCTGATAAGCGTATAGATTTTTTCACTGGAAAGCTCTTTCTGGAGTATTTCGCCTTTTTTACTCTCCAGCAGGTACTCTGCCGGATGTGTAATCAGTTCTTGTATTTTATATGCCATTTCGGCATAATCTGAAGCAATTACAGGACATACGCTGATAGTATCTGCTGTTCTGACACATTCCAGCCGATTCAGCACAACAGTGGGAAGGCCGGCGGCCATGCCCTCATAGATGCCTCTTCCGAATGTTTCGCTATTGGATACAGAAATATTAATATCGCATGTCCGGATAATCCGGCTCAATTCTTCGCGGGAGCAGTTTCCGAGAAATTCAATATTTTTTTCCAGTCCCCATTTACTGATCAGCGACTGACATTCTTCATAAAGAGAATTCTCCTGAATCGCACCACAGCAGATTAGTTTTGCATCGGGGCAGTATTCTGTCAGATATTTCATCATGGTGACAGCTCCGGCATGATTTTTCTGTTTTCGTACCGAACCGATATAAAGCAGTCTGATATTGGAAGCATCTGCAATGGTTTTCCGGATAAAATCAAATTTGACAGGACGGGGAATTACTGAGATTTTTTCATCTGCCACAGCATATTCCTGTATGAGAAGATTTTTTTCCAGATTACTGGGAGTCAGGATATATCCTGCATGGGGGAGAATCCGGCGTTCTGTTTCCAGATAGAGTTCCGGAACATATTCGCCTGCCTGCCGATAAGAAATTCCTGTAAACATGGGCATAAGAATACTTTTTTGAAGAATGGCATCATCATTTTCAGTAAGGCCTAAACTGAACAGTATATGATGAATAATAATCAGATCATAATTATCTGCATAATTTCTGAGATATTCTGCAATATATTCTCCTGTTTTCATCCATTTGAAAAATTTAGAATCTTCCTGTTTTCCGTAATTATTAAAACAGCTGACATCCTGATTCAGTTTTATCACAGAACAGACATCTGGAATTTTTATAGTTTCATCTATATCATTTTTGACAACCAACAGAGTCAGAAGAGAGGACTTTCCCAATGCTTCAATCATTTCACTGACAACGGCATCGCCGCCGTCATTGATTGATGATTTATACGGCCATTTTCCGGTTATAAATAATATTTTTTTCATATTATATTTTCTCCATATTATTTCAGTTCTGCAATTTATTTCTGATTGCTGCAATTTCCTGTGAAGAAATTCCGATACAGGACAAATACTGTTCAATAGAATGATATTTTTGAAAAAAAGCATTCAAAAATCTTATCATACCCATCTGTGCGGCTTCATAGGAAAAACCTTTCTGCATTCCCATATCTGTATGTTCATAGATCTGATCAGATATACTATATTCTTGTATGATTTCTGAAACAGAACAGCCGCACAGCATCTGTAAAACTGCACAGACAACACCTGTCCGGTCTCTGCCGATCGCACAAAACACAGCAGCATTTTTTTTAATATTTATAATTGTATGTAAAATTTTTCTGATCTGTTCTGCCTGTGAAATGATATGCATATAACAGCATTCTGTTTCCAGATCAGGACGATCAGAAGAAGGCATGATATAAGAAAGCGGAATATTTATATATTCAAATTCCTGACACAGAAGATCAATCTGAGAATAATCTTTCAGACAGCGCAGATCAATCAATGTTTCCACAGATAACTCATGCAGACGTTTTCGGTCTGCCAATTCCAGATTTCCAAGTGTACTGCTTCTTAGAATCCTTGTTTCTTTCCCGTTGACTTTCAGCCATCTTGAATTGACTGCCGAAAAAAGCAGCGGCGGATATTCAAAATCTGTCCGCATAGCATAACGGGAATATTTATAATAATTTCTGGAAAAGAACATTCTCAGAATTTTGATTTTAATATTGCCGTATTTTCTATACAGCCATCCGGCACGATGCGAACCGTCCCGAATAATATCAGAATTGTTATATACTACGATTGCACTTTCTTCCGGTTGAAATCCCGTTTCCAGATTTTGCAGCAGCAGCCGGACACGTTCTTCATGGGTCTGCTGATTCAGATTTGTTTTTGTAATTGTATTCTGAATCTGTTCGCCTTTCATCATTTCAAAATATTTGCTTTCTTTAATTTGCTGAGATTCAGTTTCACCGGAATAAATACGAAGATCATCAAGATAGATTTCTTCGTTTTTGACTGCATACAGATAGGGCAAATCCACACACAGCATATATTCCATAAAAACCGGATCAAGATTATGATAATCAAAATCAGGAAAACCATGTACTGTATTGAGCATCTGATACAGATATTCTGTATATTCTGTAAAATCTCCGGAGGAAAAGCAATATTGTTTTCCCTGCAATACGATACTGATCTGCTGATTCATGAGTACATATAAAAAAGCAGGTTTACAGGAAAAAAGTGTAACTGTTTCATACGGTGTTTTTATCAGATGCCATTGAAATTCTTTTTTACAGCGTATTAAAAAAGCGGAAAAAATATAAAAATTCAATTCAGATAAGCTGATTTTGTCTGTTTTTAGTTTCAAAGCAACTTCTTTCACTTGACAGGCCTCTTTTCGATTCTGATCAGTTTTCCGAGTTTCAGATCAGTTTCAGCGGGTTTCATAATTTTTGCTCCGCTTGCTGAAGAAAATGTCATTTCTCCGAAATAGATTTTTTTATTATAATAATACATATCTACTCGGACACAATCGAAATTCACTGCGAGCTTTCCTGCGAGTTCAGCCATTTTCTGACAGATTTTCCTGTCAATTTGAAATTCAATTCTGGGATATTTATCAAATTGATATACTGCTGTTTCAAAATCAGAATTGAATACTGTTCTCTTGTGAATTCCGAATCTGTCCTGATCTACGAAAAAAAACTCCAGTTTTCCATAAAAAAAGAAAAATTTATAATCAGGAATATCATGTTCAGATTGCAGATATTCTGTAATAAAAATACAAGGCTGAATATCTCTGTACTGGAGTTCATATCCATGACAATAGGCATAATTGATCTTCAATTCAGCATTTAACCGTTTTTGCAGAATATAATATTTTAATTTAGAAAGGCAGTTTTTATCTTTTACAATATGTGTCATATGTGCGCCGTGATTACACTGGATTACAAATGCCTGCGGAAGACTTTCATAAGAAATTTCACAGGCATTTGTAAAGCATTTTTTCTGATTAATTGAAATAATTGGTATGAGATATTCTGCTCCGATAATTTTTTCTACATAGTCTCTGACCAGATATTTATCTGCACAGAGTGTTTTTTCTTTTGTTGCACTGTGAATTTTCAGCCACTGCTGTTTTTCTGTAAATGTCTGAGGATTTTCCAGATTCAAAGACATGCCTGTCTTTTTTTTATACCATTTTTTTAAATAATATTCCGAAAGGCCTTTTTTCTCAAAATATTTTTCTTTTGTGATTTCTATTTTCCACTCCGGCAGATATAATATATTGCCTCTCAAATAATTCCATACTCTGCTCATATTTGTTATTCTCCGTAATTCTGATCTTTATTATAACTGAATTGACATGGAATATTATACCATATTTTAATTTAAATGTCAATATTATAACAAGATTATGATATTTTCAGAAAAATATCTCCTGTGAATCTATTGCTAAAATTTATAATGGTTTCTAAGAAAGAGGTATTGGACAAATAACAGATTCTGTGCTATACTAATATCATACTAAATATATCAAATTAGTAGAAATTAAAAAACAGAAAGGACAGATTGGATTTATGGGCAAAAGAACAATCAATCTGGATATGACAGAATGCGAAAACCGTGAAATGCGTCTCGGTACTATTATCGCATGGGACGGAAGTGCATCCGAACTGATCGAACAGTCTAATTATGATTCCAGAAGTCAGCACAAAGGAAGCGGATGTCCCGGAAACGGAAGCAAGGCTTGCCGTTTATGTGAACTCAATTCGCCGATGAATCAGCAGACTATGTGTACAAATGCGATTGTTGAATGTCAGGCAGGCAATCTCACAGACTGCATTCTGATTCAGCATTCTCCGATCGGCTGTTCAGCAGATAATGCACATTTTAATCTTGCATTCAAGAAAGGTCTGAAAAAAAGACATAAACCTGTGCAGAATCTCCAGATTTATAATACAAATCTTCTTGAAAATGACATGGTATTCGGTGCGAGTGAGAAACTTCGCCGAACAATTCGGGAAGTCATGAACCGTCATCATCCGAAAGCAATTTTTGTATCAATGGCCTGTGCGACTGCGATTATCGGCGAGGATATCGACAGTATCTGTGATGAACTTGAACCGGAAGTCGGTGTTCCGGTGATTCCTCTGCACTGCGAGGGTTTCCGGTCGAAACACTGGAGTACTGGTTTTGATATTGCTCAACATGGTGTTCTGAGACAGATCGTCAAGAGAGAGAATATTCACAAACAGCCGGATTTGATTAATATTATCGCATTATGGGGTACGGATTATTTTACAGATATTTTAAAGCCTCTGGGACTGCGTGTGAATTACATGATTGATACGGCAAGTTATGACGAACTCGCTCAGGCAAGCGAAGCCGTAGCTACTGCGACTTTCTGCCATACGCTGGGTTCTTATATGGCAACTGCTCTAGAAGAGCATTTCGGTGTACCGCAGATTGATGCTCCTCAGCCTTACGGAGTCGCCGGTACAGATGCATGGCTCAGAGCGATCGGAAAAATTGTCGGCAAAGAGGCTGAAACAGAAGCCTATATTCAAAGCGAACATGAACGTATTTTCCCGAAATTACAGGAACTCAGAGAAAAGCTCAGAGGTGTGAAAGGCTTTGTTATGACAGGTTCTTCTTATGCTCACAGTCTGATTTCTGTACTGAGAGAACTGGAAATCGAAGTTGATGGTTCAGTTGTATTCCATCATGATCCGGTTTATGACGGCGGTCATGAAAATTCCAATACGCTGAAGACTCTGGTTGATTCTTACGGCGATATTCCGCATTTTACCGTCAGCAAGACACAGCCTTATCAATTAAATGCCTTATTCAAGAGAGTGCATACAGATTTTGTGATTATCCGTCATCAGGGACTCGCTCCGGAAGCCGCTAAGCTCGGGATTCCGTCATTAGCAATGGGTGATGAGCATTATCCTGTCGGTTATGACGGCATTATCCGGACGGGTGAAACGCTCTTAGATATTCTCAGCAGAAAGAAATTCAATCAGGTTTTATCACGACATGCAAGAAGTCCGTATAATAGCTGGTGGCTTTCGCAGACAGACCCGTTCTTACTGGCACATCAGCCGGAAATTCTGAACGAACGTGTGAATTTAAATAAAAAGAATAAAAAAAGAAAGGAGAAATAAATCATGGCAAAGACAAAAAAACTCAGTGCAATTACGCATCCGCATTTCGGCTGTACGATCGGAGGGGCATACTCTGTAACGGCAATCAAGGGAGCTGTTCCGATTTCCAACTGCGGCCCCGGATGTATGTATAAACAATATTTTCATCTGAGCTTTCTGAACGGCTTTCAGGGAGCGACCGGAGCAGGCGGAGGCAATATCCCGAGTGCGAATGTCGGAGAAAATGATATTGTCTTCGGCGGAGCGAAAAAATTAGATGCTCTGCTTCAATCTGCGATCGCACTCTATGAGAGTGATCTGTTTGTTGTTCTGACAGGATGTTCCGGCGAGCTGGTCGGTGATGATGTCGGCTCAGTTGTCCGGAAATATCAGGAAGCTGGTTATCCGGTTGTTGCGGCGGAAACAGGCGGATTCAAGGGAACGAATCTGAACGGTCATGAAATTGTCGTCAAGGCGATTATTGATCAGTATGTCGGTGATCAGCCGGATGCTCCCAAGAAAAAAGGGTTAATCAATCTCTGGTTTGAAGTCCCGTATTTTAATACCAACTGGAGAGGCGATTATCTGGAACTCGTCCGGATTCTGAAAGCAAGCGGATTTCAGGTAAATATTCTGTTCGGTCCTCAGAGCGGAGGAGCAAAGGAATGGAAGAAAATTCCGAATGCTCAGTTTAATTTAGTAGTTTCTCCGTGGGTAGGAGTCGGCATTGCAGAGCATCTGAAAGAAAAATATGATCAGCCGTATCTGCATATTCCGGTGATTCCGGTCGGAGAAGAGGCGACAACTGCCTTTATCCGTCAGGTAGTCGAATTCGCCGGAATTGATCATAAAAAATCAGAAAAATTCATCAAAGAAGAAGAAGAGTTATATTATTATTTCTTGGATTCGTTTGCTGATTTCTTTTCTGAATACTGGTTCGGACTGCCTTCAAGATTTGCTGTTGTGGGCGATAGTGCGACAAATTTAGCGTATTCTAAATTCTTGGCTGATCAGATTGGTCTTGTTCCGGTCAAGCAGATTATTACAGATAATCCGCCGGAACGTTTCAGAGAAGCGATTACAGAACAATTCCGGAATATCTCCGAAGATGTTTCCATCGAACCGGAATTTCTTGAAGATGGCTATTTAGTTGAGCAGTCACTTGCCGAGGCTGAATTCGGACAGAGTGTGCCTTTGATTCTCGGCTCGACATGGGAGGGCGATGTTGCAAAACGTAAGAATGCTCTGTTGATTGAGATTGCCGCTCCGGCTTCTGAAAAAGTGGTGATCAACGGCAGTTATATCGGCTACAGAGGAGCACTCCAGCTTCTGGAAGATATTTATACGGCATCAGTCGCCGGAAATTAAGATAAATAAAAAAGAAAAGG
>Ga0326511_10003151_pt1 | contig 13288 bp, 21 predicted proteins | sample 0_2496_0518_D_FD_203701 | JGI IMG/M metagenome (GOLD analysis project Ga0326511, IMG submission 203701) | Bovine rumen microbial communities from UC Davis, California, United States - 0_2496_0518 | ecosystem: Host-associated > Mammals > Digestive system > Stomach > Rumen | place: USA... | reverse complement strand
ACAATGTCTCGGGTATATGTTGATAAATCCAGTATCAATCCATTGAGAAGATTCAACACATTAAGCTTACCATTTAAATCCATCTTATCACAATGATTGATCAGATCGTTCAATGTAGGTATCATCATCATATCAAATACCTCAATGTTTGTATCGATCCATTCTGTATCTATAGTCTGCTCATTGGTGTATTCGACCTTATAATCATCTTCACATATCTCAGCATCTAAATCGATATTGTTGATGACATCAATGTCCTTATCTAAATCTCGACATATCAGAAGAAGGTTTGTACTTAATTCAACAGCATCGATTATCAGTGGTCTGGTAAATATCTTTTCCATTTTATCATCATCTGGTTCATTCTTACGGTCTTTAAACTTGCTAAAACTATCCATAAATCCCAAATGAGAGAAGATAGGATGACACATTCTCGACAGTGTAAACTCTTTATCATACCTCGATAATCTGTTAAGCGTATTCGGCATAGCAACCGCATATCCTGTTAATGCACCAACACTCATCATGAGTTCTGGTAGTAACATTATATGAGTTATTGCAAACCATCTGCTATGCTGTGTCTCTGGCTTATTGATATCTTCGTATGCCAAATTACCAACCGTAGCGAGAACCCATATGATTGTTTGTATTTTATGAGCTATATCGACCATAATCTCAAACTCATAATCAGTATATGGGTCTTCCTCTTCATCATACATAAACCGCTTCGCAATGATTCTATCGGTTTCTTTGATAGCATTACGATAGTTCTCATCGACAAGATCATTGTATGCGTCTATTCTTCCGGCTATGTTGAACATAATGTTTGGATCAAGATTCATTTCTTTGTCTCCTTTGTTAATTGTATCTGGTTAATGATTCTACCAGATTGGATGCATCTGCTGCACTGTCCGGGATATCTTCTGATGTGCAGATTCTAACATACTTTCTTCTGTTGTCTGGATCATGTCTTGTTACAACAACATGTGGTTTAGGATCAACCTTCACATGTACTTTGTAAGCGACATTACCGTATGGGACCTATCTCCAATCATGGAATGGTTCCATCTGGTCATCGGTAAAGATCCATACAGTATCTTTGTACCGTAACGAATAAATGTTTGCCATATTATATGTCCTCCTAGAAATAATTATTATGTAATACTGTGTATTACATAATAATCATATAAATATAGAAAAAAGAAATATAACGGGGGGACGAACCCCCGTTATACAAATCACATATTCATTACGAGACCATATACAGTCGTGTCGATTAAGTTTGATAATCCATCGAGTATGATAGTACGTTTAAACCAAACATCAGATGAAGGATCTTCAGCATTTGATTCTGCATCGAAGAATATCTGACAAAATGGATTCTTTAAAGAATCATAGATAGGACCTGAAAACAATCTATGCTGTTTTTCTTTATCATCATAAAATATCAATCCAACTGGCTGACATGATTCATATTTAACTTCCATGAATACTTCCATTTTGGTGCTTGGAAAGTCTCTGGATGTCGCCCAAAATAGACACCTGATATAGTCAGTGTTGGTATAATCTATGACATATCCTTCACACATAGTTTCATCATCGATTTCATGTTCCAGCTTTATTGTCAGCTGCTTATCACGATGCTGAAACCCTTGATCGGTTGCCATCTTTAACATTTTCTCAAATATTTGATACGCTGTCATGTTGTTTCCTCCTGTGGATTATAGCTAATACTTTTCATCCATGGTTCTTCAGAGATTTCTCGATAATCATCAATGATCTCCCGAGCATGCTCTCTGTTCTTCATGTATACGAGTTCATCTCTACGTTGAACGTATGTATGAAAAGTTATTATTTTGAGCAGTGGTGTTTTCAGTATAAGCGGAGCAACATATAAAGAACGTTCATCCATGTTGAATAACTCTTGAATGAACTTATGCCATTCTTTTGTTCCTCCAATGATTTCAGCATATATACCAGAATCATCAACTATGATATCCTTTATCCGAACAAGCGGCTGTGAGATATCAACTGAAACATCTATTATATCTGTAGGATTTATAGGTTTACCATAACTACGAAGATTACTCAGTAAGTTTTTCTTGGCAAGACGTTCTTGAAGCACTTCATCCAATAACAGTTCATTGATTTGTTTACCTGTTAATTCCTTTGGGAATAACATAGGTACTCTTAAATCAACCATTTGATGTCTCCTTATCTACCGGATGATCTGTTTCACCCTTGCAGAAATTAAATTTCAGATTCTTTAACATTTCGATGTGATCCCAATTTGCATTGGAATAATCACGTTCGAGAAGATCAATGATGAACTCAATGATTGTCTTCGTACTCTTTAATGACTGAAGGAGTCCTTCGTGTGTAGAAGCATATTCAACTTCCTTGTTGAATAATGTATCTTCATCATCTGAGAAGTACATAAACACAGAACCACGTACAGCAAATCTGTGGAAGCATACGCTATCATCAAGAACAGCGATGTTGTATACACCTGGTTCGATAGTATCACTTTCAAATTCGTCTTTGATGATGAAGTTGAAAGCATTATCATGTTTAGGATCCTTTTCGACTACGAACAGTAGATCGAACATGTGCTTACCGGTATTGAAATAATTCAGTGTTTCTAATAACTTTTCTCTCTTTGTCATATTATCCTCCTTAGAATATATCAACGTCGATACTGTCTCTGCTCAGGAATCCGTTCTTATCCATGTATCCTGCAGCAACAGCTTTCTCGATCTGTTTGTCAGTATGCCACATATTCTGACATACATTTTTAAAGAATTTGATGATGTCCTTCATGGCATCGATCTGTTTCTGATCAGTGCCAATTGGATATCCATCCAGAAAGACGCTATCATCATCAGCCAAGTAAACCATATATGCTGTATAATAATCTGATCTCTGGTTTACTGTTGAGACAGTAATTGCATTCTTTGTTGTATCATCTGTATTGAATGAAATGTTATACATATCAAATGACTTTAACGAAAAGCATCTGTACTTTTCACTCATGTCTTCTTTAAAGAATATCATTGGTGATGCTATACCAATACTGTCTTCGTGATCTAATTCTTCAAAGATTCTGTCCAGATGATCCGATAATCCCTTCATACATCTAAGGATGTATTCTTTATTTTTGTTCAACACTATCAAATCCTTTCTTTATCATAGCATCCAATTCACCATTGAATTTCTCATAGACTTCTTCACGTCCACGGATGACATTGATATCCGGTTTATATGGATTCTTTGGTTTCAGAATGTCAAGTGCATTTGCATTGACATGAATGCGTTCACCATGTGTGAATATAGTGTGCTGTAAGTTCGCATCCACCTTTTTGTACTGAGCTACTCTTTCCTTAAGATACTCAACCAAGTCAAGAACGAATTTATTCCATGGATTCGGAACGTAGCTTACATCTGGATAGTTTAATATGTCATCATCCTCACGCATGTATACTTTTACATGTGTTGGTATGAACATTCCTTCCGGTGTGATCGTAAATAAATCTGGATCATCACTCATCAGTGGATAATGCGGAAGTGTTATTGTAAAGCTTTCAGTTATATCCAATCTCATTATAACAAATGAGTTTTCAACTGATGAAGTTACCAGATAGCATGGAGGATCCATTACGATACCCTGTTTGAATCCCTGTCTAGCAGATTCCAACATCATTGTCAACATGTCTCTCATAGCCATCATGTTTTCATTCGTCTCTCTTTTTGCTCTATCTTGCATCTCATATTCGAAATTAATTTCAGATGCTGTTTTGATCACGTTCTCTTTGATAGTTGTTACACATCTGAGTTCATCGATTGCACTTGCAGCAGCACCAGGACCACAATCTCTGTCATACAGGAATTCATCAAAAGAATCTTCTGACAGATCACACTTGATTACATGTCCTTCGACATAATCAAAGTATAATCTGGCATTCTTTTCCTGTCTTTCTTTGATGAGTTCCTGTGCTTTCTCGAGAGTAAATCCCTCTGGAGTTAATCCCAGAAAAGACATACCCTGTGCATGTGAATGTCTCCAGAGTGTATGTAACACTTCTGCTTTATCAAGACCTTTAATATCAACCATTCCCATTATTATTTTCCTCCTTGTGGTAAAATGTCTGAACACCCGCTTTGATATATTCCAAGATGTCTTTACACATCTGCATATCTTTCTCAGTTCGTTCAACAAGACCGAATATTGTGTGATCAATGTCTAAAACATTTTCATCATCTGTTATCTTAGTTCGAGACAGAGGTGGATTCAGATGCTCTGGACGAATGTACAGATACCATCCACCTTCATTGCCACTAACATCAAGATGTATCATATTGATGACAAATGATTTGAAATACTTCAAACTCATTCCAACGAATGCATTATTTATTTCTTCATGCACTCTAAACATGAGATGTGGAGCCGGAACCTTAATTGTCTCATCCGGATGTTCATGGAAGAAATGTCTATTAACTTCATCATTCTCTTCCAAGAATCTTTTGATGAATTTAATATTATCCATTATCTTTACCTTCCCAATTATACATTACAGCTTCTCCCGGTTCACACTGAATCGGTTCTGCTGTCTTAAGCTTTAATTCTTCCTCTGATGGAGAAATGACTTTATTGATGTCGAATTCCATTGTACATTTCCTTTCAATATATTTAAGCAGTTTATACACATGCTTAGGTGTTCATGTTAAATGTTGTATGATGTGTCGATTAATCCATCAATACTAAGTTCAACGGAATCGTTGTAGTATGCATCATCCATAGTATCTTCAATACGGTTATATGTTTCCAAAGCCCATTTAGCTTTGTTCTCAGCATTAACATATATACCCGGAGCAATGAAATGCTCAACACCATTTATTGTTACATACACAGCTTCTTCTGCCATACGAAGTGTTACTTCGTCCTTATTTGTCCATGCAATGTAAGTATTACTCTCTTTAGAGCATATCTTTATCTTTGCTTTGGAACGGATTGTATGTATCTTCCTTGCTTCACTTATGGACGGTACATACATCCTTCTCTCGATACTGCATAAGCTTTTAATAACACTAAGAAATGATTCAAACATATCCTTTTCGGGAATATATGGAACCAAGTTCTTTCCCTCGGGTACATCTAACTCAAATACGTTTGCTGTTGCTACGATACTCAATGAGAGTGATGTGCCATCCTTCATCAGTAATTTCATCTTCTGTGGTTCAAATGTCACCTTGAACACAGAGAAGTCTTTAACTGAGAATATGATGTATTCTTTTTCAGATATCTTCTTAAACATGAATCGATTTACATATCCGAGTATTCTTCCATCCTTAACGAAATCCTCTGTATTTTTAACAGATTCATCAAAACTATTGTGAACAAAGTATTCATTCTTATAGTACTTATCCACATCTCTGAATTTGTACATTATTATCCTCCATTCTGTAACATCATACTTTTCTCAAAGTTTACCAGATGCTGTAAGTACGTAATAAACTTTGAAGATATATGGATTCCTAAATGTCCGGTGATTCCAATATTACCAACCTCACAGGTTACATCTAACAAACCCGGCATAATGGTTTTACCATCGACATTTATTTTATCCGGTTTAAACTTCAATATCTGGTTAGTAAATACAACCGGTTGATTTGTTATCTCAAACCCAACATCAACTAACTCGATGTATTGAGTATTCGGATCAGTACACACAGGCACGTTTATATACACATGCATGATATACTGTTCATTCTTATAGAACACACAGTCTTCCAAGAAACGTGGGAAGAATACATCTTCTTTGAAGACTGCTATACGAAAAGTATCTACGAGTTTGGAATTGTTATATCGAATAACGTAATCTAATCCTGTTTTTGTAATCGGATTAATTGTTTTTGATAATGTGAATCCATCGTCATAATACGATTTACCTAAAGAAAACTCTGATAAGACTTTCTTCAAAATATCAAAGTTGTTCTTCACGTTTTAACCTCCTTAAACCGATAAACTCATATGGTTTCATATCAGAATAATACCAATCTATTGTGTAATCTAAACGTATTAAAAATATTCCCATATTCACGCTTATCAGTTGAATATCTTTCTTCATCATTTGTCTCCTTAGCATATTTTTATCAGTACAATGGGCTTCTTTCGAAGCCCACCTTACTGATATCGAAAATAAATAAATTAAACCTCTGAGATCATTTTCCCAGATGTAACTAAGACTGTACCCTTACATTCAAAGAATTTTGTTGATACAGCCTTGAAGTTCTTAGTTGTCAGGAAGTCATGTATATTTGCTGGTATATACTTTTTATCTGGGTCTATCTCGCTAAGATAACTCTCCAGTTCCCGGTTAAGCGATAACCGACCAATTGTGTACTGATTATCAAAGTATGCACCATGTTCGATAATGTAATTATGTACAAAGACACAGCTCTTCATGAGCGTATCGAATGACATCTTTGTGCTCTTTGATACCTTATAATCATATACAGCTTTGCATGTATCTAATGTGCGCTGAGATAATCCGAGCTTTAATAACTCAGTAAATTCATTAGAATGAATATCTTCTTCTGGAGTAGTAGGGGCAGGAGTTGTTGTCTGTTCAACAACAGGTACTGCTTTTTCTTCCTTTGGAAGATTTAAGTCCCCAAGATAGTCTCTTACGTGTAAGATTCTATCAACGATGGATGGATTCAGTTTGGAAACCATTCTGATATCATCCATATCGATAGATGTATCGATATTAGAAATATCAACTATAAGTTCCTTCAGTTCCTTTATCATGTTATCACCCCACCTGATTGAATAAAGTTGTGATTGATGTCTTGTTAAGCATGATTGCTTTAATCTCATCAGGAGTCATATCCCAATGGAATGTATTCAACATGTTCTTAGACATCTCCGAATATGTACTTCCAGATGGAAGATCTCTTTTAACGAGATTACAAAGTAACTCTTTCTCACGTGCATTGAGATCATAGTTACCATCAATCTTCTGTAAAAAGAGAGGGATGCAACTTACAGCATCTTTACTTCGCTCAAATATACCAGCGATATCAAGGAAGTTTCCAGCAGGTAACTTTGGTGTGTTAACCACTGGCTTATTATTTTCCAGATGCCAGTATTTGTTTGTGATGTCCGTTCTCTGATGTTTATTGATAAGATCAGAGACGAACTTTTGATTCACGTTTGTATCCTTGATGCCTTCATAGATCTTTACTACTTTCTTGACATCAAAGTTGTTATCAATGCATCTCTGGCAGATATCATTTAACAGTAATACCAGATCACTCGGTTTGCTCTTCTTCTGGATATACGTGAGGTTATCAACTCTAAGATCACGTCTATCACCGTTCTTGAAATCAATAACCCAGTTATCTGTCTTACCGGAATATGGTCTCTTGATTGAGAACACAGTAGCTAACATTATTCCACATCTCTTGGATATCTGCATTTCCTCTCCTGGAATATTGACGTTTATAAACATCTCACCAGCTAACCAATATGGTTGTTCAATCTTATTGGTCATTAAGTTGAAGAATTTACCATTCTCAGAACACATGAATGGATATTCTTCATTACGCTTCCATTCAGCGTCTTTATCGTGCTTGAGCCATGCATGCTTATCGTAGTTAGCAATGACTTTATTAAGCATATCAGATGGAAGATGCTTATAAGACTCTAAATTCGGTCCGTTAAGATCAATTTCCGGTGGAGCAGATGACTTTTCTTCCTCATCATACATTTCTTGCGTGCCATCTTCCGGAACAACCTCATCTTTTCCAGCAGCATAAGGATTAACATTTTCCTCTTCTACTGTAACCGGTTCACCATTTAATGTAATGGCTGATTCAGATGATGAATTCTCAAGTTTACCAATCTGAATCAGAGATGGTGGATTTGGATCAAATGCGATTGGATTCTCCGGTTCCTTGACAGTTATAGTGTAAGATACTTCCGGAGCATTGTCAAGATCATCACCGACTTTAACCTGATCAATTAATCTTGGTTTAAGTTTATCAGGAAGATCTTCGAACGCTTTGTCTACAGTTTCCTTTGCAAGCTTAAGCATGAAATCATCCACACCGTTTGTAGCCGAATCTCCCTCAGTCATCTCAAGTATCTGTGACTGTTTTGCACGAGCCATTTCGCGTGCTAAGGCAGGTCTTTCAAAAGGTGTAAAATCTCTGATAACGCCTGTGGTGTGTAGTAAAGGTTTCTCTGTTTTGAAGATTGATATGGGAGATTCCTCATAGTTCATCAACCAATCGAGTACACTCTCGATCTTAGAACTATAGCCCATAATCTTAATGAGCTCCTCTACATCTTCTTTGTTGTCTTTAAACTCGTTTATCTTTTCAGAAATCTCAACGAGTTTGTTGACACAGCTTACTGTGTCTTTAACCTGGTTTGTCATTTTAATATTCCTCCTTTGACAAATTAATATTTTAATGAGTAATAGAATGTATCACACTATTACATATTAAATATATAAATATATATTTTATTTATTTTAGATATTTATATACTTAATCTGGTATAGATGAAAACATCTATATTATAGGTTTTTATATTATATAAATTAATATGAAACGTACCTATGTTTAATATGCCATTCTGGGGAGTATGAATGACATATTGAATCCTCTTGAATGAGCACACCGATCCAGATGACTTCACAACCACTCTCCTTGCTGGTGCTAATCGAACAAATCTACAGGTCATATTTAATCCGTTGGATTGTATTGGTTTAACCTCAATCAATACAGAAAAGTGCGGTTTAAAGTTTTCCGATGTGCTAAAGTTCATATGGTGCATTATCCTTTCTTGTTAAAGCAGTTGTCATCACCCGGCTTTATGCCGGGTGGTAATAATTGTTTTATCGGTTAACATATACATACTAAATCAATGGAGGTTTAAATAAATGAAAGAAGTAGAAATGATCAGACTTACATCCAGAGCCCAGGAAGTATCTAAACGCTTTGCGGAATTCGAAGCTTGTATTCAATTAACTGATTTCGCAAATCCGGATAATATTGATGATTTGGGAAGAGATTTCAAAATAACGTTAGCCAATCTTGGAATAACAGACTCAAACATCGATACTATCTTTAGTTTAATCAAGAAGCAACTCAACATGATTGCAGATAAAGATGCTGAATGGTTACAGTCAGCATTGTTTAAGAAAGAAGGTGATAAATAATGAATGACTCACTTCAGTATGGAGTGTATAATAGGATATCTTTCTCAAATCCATTCTCTCATTCATCATGGGAGAATATACTTGAGGGTATATTTCCAACAGAGTACAATCCTGATATGTCATTTGAAACTAAACGTGAAATGCATACTCAATTAATATATACTCTGATGGAAGATACTCGAGGGTGGATGGAACACGTACCTATCAAAGATTTACGTGATCCAGAGCTCAAGAAACAGTATATATCATTTTATAGTGATTTGAACAAGGGTAACATGAGTGTGGATGATATAATGAATAATTGTATGGCAACTCAGGTAAGCTTAGATAAGTTACCACGTACATTGGATTATAAACCAGATAAACGTTACACGTATCTGTTTACAACCGTACAGAAATTCTTCTTCTATTATTACAACAGAAGATTCCAGGTTGAATTTGGTAATGATAAATTACTCCCCGTATTCTTACCAAAGGAACCAATACATTATTTCTGGGATATGATAGATGAAAGAATGAGCAAGAAATTTCCACCAAAGAAAAGAAAGAGGTAATTACAATGACAAGAGGAGAATTTGAAACAGCCAAAGGAATCATCAACTCAATCGATTTTCTCGAGAAGATTGATGATGCATTAACCAACGGAGAAGATGTAAGATTTAAGATTACATACTTCAACAAAGACAATGATGGTTTAAGAGAACTGGATATGAGCTATCTTGATAAAGATTCTGCTGAAGCTATAAAGAAGGCTATATCGCAGGTAATCGAGAATCGTTTAAAAGTATACGAAACTAGACTGGAGGAACTCTGATGTTTGGTTCAACACGAGTAATTGCCCAGAGGAAGTATAATGAGCTTGAACCCGGAGACATATTCATTGTTGAAAGATTGGGTGTTGGTAATAATCCATATGAGGTTTATTCAATATGGTGGATGTTCAATCATCCAAGTCCACCAGATGGATCAATTCTATTCTCACCATTAACTGATGTAACAATAAACGATGTAGTGTACAAACATGAAAATTTATACGTTAAGTCAGCATCACCATTTAACAAACTTGACTCTGAAGAAATAGATAAAGAGTTTAAGTTCTATACAGTGGATTGTGAGGATTATCCATATATAATCAAAGACTTTATAAACCAGAGAGGCAAGCCAGTCATACTTCATCATCCCGAAGAAGGAGAAAAGATGGAACCAAGACATGTAAATGAAGGAGAAGATAATATGTCAAAATCAGATATGAACACAGCAGGATATGTTAGTCAGGAAACGGTTGAACCATGTGAAACACCAACAGAACACGCTTACTCGGATAAAGCTGTACAAGATTTACTCTCATCAGTAAACAACAATCTTTCTACAATATGCAAGTGGATGAAGAGTGTTGATGACAGAATAACCATTCTTGAGAAAAGAGAACGTTTCAAGGAGAATCTCAGCAATCAGCTGGATCTTCATGATGATGAAGATAAGAGTGCACTCATCGAAGCAAGCCGTATCATCGAAGGATACTTTGATTGTTTAGCAGACGATGGGTTCCCAATCATTCCATGGTCGGATGAAATCGCTTGTATTCCAGCTAACACAAAGCATTATGATTACGACCCAGAGTTAGATGAGTTCAAAGAGAATGGAGAATACACAGAGTATCCATGCTTAGTTAAGATAAAATCCATTATGCAGAACAATGGAATTGTCTGGGGTTCAATTGCAAATGGAGTACCGGATGAGTTAACATGGTTTAATCTTACACGTATTAAAGATTCATTTACGATCAATGATACTACACGTGCTGTGGATTGTATATACAAGATCGGTGATGATGACATCGAACCAGTATACTTACAAACATATTATTATGATCCAGATGCCCATGAATTCTTTAAAGGTGAGAAAAAGGATATGGGTGGTTTAAAGGATATAACCATCACAGCAACCAACATCACAAAGATCGATGATAATCCAGTTGCGCTTGCAAAGCTTCGTTGCAGAGACGATGAAGATTTCACAGGTACTTGGATTGAGTTTTCAGAACTTGACATGATGAGATAAACATTTGGGGATGTGTATTCGTATACATCCCCATTATATTTTTTGGAGGAAATGTGAAATGAATGAACAAGAATACATGTGTTTGGAACAACGTTTAGCAGAAATGGCTGAACTGAAGAATGAGTATGACGGATGTACAAAGTTACTCGATTATGATGAAACTCGTAGTACCAAAACAGTGTTATACTCTAAATTAGCTGTAGGATTAAGCTTTATGGATACTGAAGGTATATCTACAGAACACGTTAAAGAAATCATTCGTATGGTCGAGAACAAAGTATCTGAGATACGTATGAACGATGCATCCAAGTTAAGAGATTATTTAAATTAAGAGGTGTAAATATGAAAATTGCTGTATGCGGATTAATATCTTTTACGGATAATTATGGATACAATGAAGACGGCAGGTACAATGATATGATGGATAAGATCAAGTACATATTTGCCCGTGGATTACTTAAGTCAGCAATCACACGTTTTAACCCAGAATATTTGATAAATGAAATCCCACGTGAAGACGTTGATGGAATAGTCAAAGAGTTTCAGAAAGAATGTGATGAATGGGTAAAGAACTTTCCGGATAATCCATTAAAGGTTTCTGTAGGTTCATCTCCATATTACAACTATGATGGACTTGTACGTGTTGATTTCTTTATTGAAATGGAAGCACCTTATCTCAAATATGAAGACATTATTTCAGACTATGAAGCAGCTACGAACATGGAAATGTGTTTCAAACATCGTGATGATACAATTGCATGTGGTGGTTGTTCATTAATACACAATGTATGTGGTTATGAAGGAAACATGACCAAACTATGTTATCAATCATTCAGTAAAGTCAGATCACTTCAGAAAGACTATAACGAATCATTACAGGAGGAAGATTAATATGGTTAAAGAATTTTACAAATCAGGAGATTGCACAAAGACAACTTCAATCAAGCTTGTAAGTGCAAAAGCACAGAAGGAATCAGCTGAAGAAAAACAGGATACTATGAACAAAGAGTATTGGGAATCATTCGTATCTGCTACGATAGATAGACTCAATCAGATCTGGAGAATCGGTGTATGTACTATCTGGGAAGAAGAGTCACACAACATGCCAGGTTTCGAAGATCTGTTAAAGGATATCTCCGATGCAGGATATCATGTTTACTGTACTAAGAGTCGTAAACCACATGATGTCAACGATCAGAATCTTTATACAATTACACTCGATATACCACCGCAGAAGGAAATGTATGGTGAAGAAATGACATTTGAATCAAAGGAGGAAAACAATTAATGCCAGCTTTAGTTATCTCGGCTTACCCAGCATGTGGTAAGTCATACTATTACAAGAAGCATTCTTTGTATGCTGAATCAAACGGTGATGAGAAAGTACTGGATTCTGATTCATCTAACTTTTCATGGTTATATGATGAAGCAGGTAACAAGACAGATATCCGTAATCCAGACTTTCCAAACAACTACATCGAGTACATCAAAAAGCATCTGGATAAAGAAGATATCATCTTCGTATCTTCACACGAATCAGTACGTGAAGCATTACATAAGAATGGTATTCCATTTGCTATGGTTGCACCTGATATTGAAATGAAAGCAGAATGGTTATGGCGTATGAATAAACGTGGTAATGATGATGCATTCATTCAACTCCAGGAAGAACATTGGGATGAATGGGTTTCAGATTGTCTTAAGGATAATCGTGCTGCATGTACATGCGTACTGACTCCAGAACATCCATATCTGGATGAGTATAACATATCCAATATCAGAGTTGGTATGAAGATGTGTTCCGAGTTAGCACGTGTAACTGAAGATATGAAACGTCAAACTATTGAAAAAGCAATTAACACGACGGTTGACAAATTATACAAAGAAACATCAGTGGTTCATTATTCGCCAATGGAACAAGCGTTGAAACAATGGATGGATGGTATCAAGGAAGCACAGGAAAATATACCAGAAGAAATTAAGGAATGAATAAATTGATC
>Ga0326511_10003150_pt1 | contig 13289 bp, 10 predicted proteins | sample 0_2496_0518_D_FD_203701 | JGI IMG/M metagenome (GOLD analysis project Ga0326511, IMG submission 203701) | Bovine rumen microbial communities from UC Davis, California, United States - 0_2496_0518 | ecosystem: Host-associated > Mammals > Digestive system > Stomach > Rumen | place: USA... | reverse complement strand
TATTGAGAAATACGCACCTTTGGTCATAGGTAAGCAGCCACATATACTGGTAGCAAAGAGCGATAAGATGCTGCTTAGTGGACTGGATGTGTTAGAACATAGCCAATTCACTAATGTCGGCGAACGTTGTAATGTGGCTGGTTCTCGTAAGTTTCTGCGCTTAATCAAGGAGAAAAACTACGAGGAGGCGATAGCCATTGCTCGTAAACAGGTGGAGGACGGAGCTCTCGTTATTGACATCAACATGGACGATGGGCTGCTCGATGCCCAACAGGAGATGGTGACCTTCCTCAACATGATTGCTGCAGAACCCGACATAGCTCGCATTCCCATGATGATTGACTCCAGCAAATGGGAGGTTATCACAGCTGGATTGAAGTGCATACAGGGTAAGAGTATTGTGAACAGCATCTCGCTGAAAGAAGGTGAAGAGGTGTTTGTGAGCCATGCAATGGATGTAAAGCGACTTGGCGCTGCCTTGGTGGTGATGTGTTTCGATGAACAGGGACAGGCTACTTCATACGAACGTCGAATTGAAATTGCATCAAGAGCATATCGCATTCTAACAGAGCAAGTTGGCTTCCTTCCGCAAGATATTATCTTTGACCCCAACATTTTGGCTGTCGCCACAGGTATTGAAGAGCATAATGCCTATGCCCTTGACTTTATTCGTGCTACAGAGTGGATTCGAAAGCATTTACCAAGTGCCCATGTTAGTGGTGGCGTGAGCAATTTGTCCTTTGCTTTTCGTGGAAATAATTATCTTCGTGAGGCTATGCATGCCGTGTTCCTTTATCATGCCATCAATGCAGGTATGGATTTCGGTATCGTCAACCCGGCCACTAAGGTAACATACGATGCAATTCCGGAAGATCAGCGTGAATTGATTGAGGACGTGATATTGAATAGAAGGGCAGATGCTGCTGAGCGTCTCTCTGAGTTAGCCAATAGTCTTGTATGTCCCGTATCTCCATCAGAACCAGCAGACACTATTAGTTCTAATTATTCTGTTCTTCCTGTAGGGGAGCGTTTGCAGCAGTCACTCATTCAGGGAGTTGGCGACCATCTGCAGGAATATCTTGAAGAGGCTTTAAAGGAATATCACCGTGCTGTTGATATTATTGAAGGACCGCTGATGGATGGGATGAATGAAGTGGGACGCCGCTTTGGTGAGGGTCGAATGTTCCTCCCACAAGTGGTGAAAACGGCTCGCACGATGAAACAAGCTGTTTCCATCTTGACAAGTCTTTCGGATTTGGCGGGTGATACAGAGAAAATAGGCGAATCTGCAAGTTCATCCACCTCTTCTCGCCCAAAGATTCTTCTTGCCACAGTCAAGGGCGATGTTCACGATATTGGCAAGAATATCGTAGGTGTTGTTATGGCTTGCAATGGTTATGACGTGATAGACATGGGGGTGATGGTACCTGCCGAGGATATTGTTCGTAAGGCCATTGACGAGAAAGTCAGCATGATTGGTCTTTCCGGTCTTATCACGCCGAGTCTTGAGGAAATGGTTAACGTGGCAAAGGAACTCAAAAAGGCAGGTGTGGAGATTCCGATAATGATTGGCGGTGCAACAACCAGCGAATTGCATGTGGCGTTGAAGATTGCTCCTGTCTACGGAGGTCCGGTCGTCTGGATGAAGGATGCCTCGCAGAACCCGCTGATGGCTAATCGGTTGATAGCAGATCGTCAGCGAGTCAGCGAAGAGCTCGATGAAGAATATACTCATTTGCGTGAGCAGTATCAGCAAGAAAAGAAACAGCTGGTCTCGCTCGAAGAAGCAAGAAAGAATAAACCAAAACTGTTTTCCTAAATGATTAAGAACATTTTATTCGACCTTGGAGGAGTTATCATCACCCTTGCTCAGGAAGAAGCACTCCGTCGGTTTGAGGCACTTGGACTGAAAGATGCTCTCAAGCAGTTAGATCCTTACACACAGCAAGGAATTTTCGGAGACTTGGAAGAAGGTAAGATTGATGCAGATACGTTTCAACGTGAATTAAGTAAGCTTATAGGGCGTGAGGTCTCCTTTGAGGAATGTTGTTATGCTTGGCAAGGCTATGCCAAGGAATTGCCCCAACGCAATCTGGAGGTCTTGAGGAAGTTAAGAGCTGAAGGATATAGGCTTTTGCTGCTTTCTAACACCAATCCCTTCATGATGGAATGGGTCGATTCTCCTCGTTTCGATGGACAGGGGCATGGAATAAGAGACTATATGGATGTTTGTTACCTGAGTTTCGAGATGAAAGTGATGAAACCAGCCGACTTGTTCTTTCGTAAGGTGCTTATGGCAGAACAGATTCCCCCTTCCGAATGCTTGTTTGTTGACGATGGGCCACGCAACGTGGCAGCTGCCAGTCAGATAGGTATTCAAACCTACTGTCCAAAGAATGGTGAGGACTGGACAAAGGAAATATATCAATATTTAAATACTAAGGAAAACCAATGAAAAAATGGTTGATGATGTTGTCGGTGCTGATGGCACTGACCGTAAATGCTCAACAGAAACGTGAGTTCCGTGGCGCATGGATTCAATGCGTGAATGGCCAGTTTCAAGGTATGGGGACCAAAAAGATGCAGCAGACATTGCTCTATCAACTTGACGAGTTGCAAAAAGATGGAGTCAATGCCATCATTTTTCAGGTACGTCCAGAATGTGATGCACTCTACGCCAGTAAGTATGAGCCCTGGAGCCGCTTCCTGACAGGTCAGCAGGGGATGGCACCAAACCCTTACTGGGATCCGTTGCAATGGATGATTGAGCAGTGCCATCGTCGTGGGATGGAGCTTCATGCATGGATTAACCCATATCGTGCAAAGACAAAGGGCACCAAGGCATTGGCAACCAATCATGTAGGCATTGCCCATCCTGAGCGTTGCTTTCCTTATGACGATATGCTGATTCTGAATCCCGGACTACCTGAGAATCGTGACTATATCTGTGAGGTAGCAGTTGATATTGTTACGCGTTACGACGTTGACGGTATCCACATGGATGACTATTTCTATCCTTATCCTGTGCCTGGGCTTACTATTCCAGATGATGCTACATACAGACGTTATGGTGAGCACTATCCCACAAAGGCAGACTGGCGGAGACAAAATGTGAACTTGTTTGTTGAACAGTTCTACAAGGCTGTTCATAAGGTGAAGCCTTGGGTGAAAGTGGGTATTTCGCCCTTTGGAATCTATCGCAACAAAATCACTTCGCCCATTGGTAGTAACACGAACGGGTTGCAAAACTATGATGATCTCTATGCCGATGTACTCTTATGGGTAAATAAGGGTTGGCTTGACTATGTGGTACCTCAGATATACTGGGAGATAGGCAACAAGGCTGCTGACTATGACACTTTGATTCGTTGGTGGGATTTGTATTCAGATAATCGTCCGCTCTTTATTGGTGAGGATGTGGAAAGGACGGTGAAAGCCCGTGACCTGCGTAATCCCAAAACGCATCAACAGGGAGCTAAGCATAGGCTTCACAGGGAAATGAAGAATGTGAAGGGAACGGTGTTGTGGTATGCAAAGGCTGCTGTCGACGATATGGGCAGCTATGGTACGATGCTCCGAAAATACTATTGGAAGAATCCTGTTTTACAGCCTTCCATGACGTTTATCAGCAAGCAAAATCCAAGTAAGCCTCGTAAGTTGTGTGCTGTCTTGACCAGTGATGGCTACAAGCTTTTCTGGACCAAGCCCTCAGGGAAGAAATGGACCAAGGTGCCTTGTCAGTATGTGGTGTATCGTTTTGCCAAAGGCGAAAAGGTAAACCTGGAAGATCCTACGAAAATAGTGACCGTTACGCCAAACACCTACTGTTCTCTTCCTTACGTTAACGGGAGTGAGCAGTACACCTACGTAGTGACCACTCTCAACCGCATCCATAATGAGAGCAAGGGAGCAAAGAAGAAAGTAAAGCTGTAGTTGAGTTGGCTTTATTGTTAGATAAAAAAGAAATGTCGCATTGCCTTTTGGCTTTGCGACATTTCTTTTAGTTGGGTATAGCGTTCAACTTTTACTCAATCACCACGAGGGGATCGTCTTCCATGACACTTTCACCAACCTTCACACAGATAGCAGTTACCTTACCTGCCTTTTCGGCCTGCAGGGCGTTGGCCATCTTCATGGCTTCGAGCACGATAACGGTGTCGCCTACCTGAACTTCGTCGCCAACAGCCACCTGGATATCGGTGATAACGCCAGGCAGAGGAGCCTTGATGGCGTTGTTCTTGTTGACGGCAGCCTTTTCAGCAGCGGGAGCATCATCGCCGGCAGCGGGCTGTGCGGCGGGCTTACCTAAGACGGGTTTCTTCTTCTCAGGCTCTGGCTCCTTCTCCATTTCTACTTTATACTCTTCACCATTCACGGTGACGGTTACGATGTTCTCTTCTATGTCGCCAACGGCAACTTCGTACTTCGTTCCGTTGATAGTATATTTGTATTCCTTCATAGTTTTTTGTGTGATTTACGGATGGGCTGTCATGGTTTGAGCATACCCATTCCACTGGGTCTGATGCTCAGCAATTGTGATAATGCCAGGCTCAATGTCGTGGACATTATTGCCTAAGTGCTCATGCAGTGCAAGAGCAATGGCAGCATAAACTTCGTTTGTGTTCATAGGCTTAGCTTAATTACATCGGAATATTTCCATGCTTCTTGGCAGGCAGGGCATCACGCTTGGTGGCGAGCTGGGCCAGACCGCGGCAGATACGGAAACGAGTGTTGCGTGGCTCAATCACGTCATCGATATAGCCGTACTTAGCAGCCTGATAAGGATTGGCGAAGAGCTCGTTATACTCATCTTCCTTCTCAGCGATGAATGCTTTGACATCCTCGCCGGCTTCTTTCTTAGCCTTAGCTTCCTTAGCGTAGAGCACTGCAGCAGCACCGCTGGCACCCATCACGGCAATCTCAGCAGAGGGCCATGCGTAGTTCAAGTCGGTGTGGAGCTGCTTCGAACCCATCACGATGTGCGAACCACCATACGACTTGCGGAGTGTGACAGTAATCTTGGGAACAGTAGCCTCGCCATAGGCGTAGAGCAACTGAGCACCGTGCAAGATGACAGCGTTGTACTCCTGACCAGTGCCAGGCAGGAATCCAGGAACGTCAACCAGCGACACGATAGGAATATTGAAGGCATCGCAGAAACGAACGAAACGGGCACCCTTACGTGAGGCGTTCACGTCGAGCACACCAGCATAGCATGAGGGCTGGTTAGCCACGATACCCACGCTCTGACCGTTGAAACGTGCAAAGCCCACGATAATGTTACGGGCAAACTTAGGCTGCACCTCAAAGAACTCACCATTGTCCACTACGGCACCGATAACCTTATACATGTCATAGGCCTCGTTGGGGTTCTCAGGGATAATCTCGTTCAGGCTGTCCTCCATACGGTTGATGGGGTCGTCACACTTCTTGCGAGGAGCCACCTCCATATTATTAGAAGGAATATAAGAGAGCAGGGTCTTCAGCATCTGGATACCTTCCTCTTCGGTCTTAGCGGTGAAGTGGGTCACACCCGACTTCGTTGCGTGAACCGATGCACCACCCAGGTGCTCCTGATCGATATCCTCGCCCGTCACGGTCTTCACCACCTTCGGGCCAGTCAGGAACATGTAGGAAGTGTTTTCCATCATCAGCGTGAAGTCGGTCAGAGCGGGGCTATACACAGCACCACCGGCGCAAGGACCAAAGATACCGCTGATCTGGGGGATAACACCCGAAGCCAGGATGTTGCGCTCGAAAATCTCAGCGTAGCCGGCCAGGGCGTTAATGCCTTCTTGAATACGTGCACCACCCGAGTCGTTGATACCGATGACGGGGGCACCCATCTTCATAGCCATATCCATGACTTTGCAAATCTTCTGGCTCATGGTCTCAGAGAGCGAACCAGCATGTACGGTGAAGTCCTGTGCGAAGATGAACACCAGACGTCCCTCGATAGTACCGCTACCGGCCACCACGCCGTCGCCAGGGAACTGCTTTTTCTCCATGCCGAAGTTGTGGCAACGGTGCTCCTTAAACATATCATATTCCTCGAACGAACCTTCATCCAGCAGCATCTCAATGCGTTCGCGAGCTGTGTACTTGCCGCGTTCATGCTGCTTCTGAATGGCTTTCTCACCACCACCGAGACGAGCTTGTTCGCGCTTCTCGATGAGTTGCTTAATCTTGTCTAATTGTTTACTCATTGTTTTTTTTGTTATGGATCTTTTGGCCTGATAAGCCTAATGGGCCTTACGAGCCGTAGGAGGCTTTTGAGACCTATGGGGTTAATGTTCGCAAAGTTCTGTCAGAATGCCGCAGGTTGACTTCGGATGCAGGAAAGCGATGTTGAGGCCTTCAGCACCTTTGCGGGGAGCCTGGTCAATCAGGCGTACGCCCTTCTCGCTGACCTCGGCCAGTGCATTAGCTACACCGTCCTCAATGCAGAAAGCTACGTGATGAACACCCTTGTTGCCTTTGTCGAGCCACTTCTGGATGGTGCTCTCAGGCGATGTGGGCTCCAACAGCTCCAACTTCACTTCACCGCAACGCAGGAAGGCAGTCTTCACTTTCTGGTCCTCAACGATTTCAGTTGCATAACACTCCAAGCCCAGTACGTTGGTAAAGAACGGCAGGCTTTCTTCAATGCTCTGGACAGCGATGCCCAGATGTTCAATGTGCGAAATTTTCATACAGCTTAAAATTTTAAGATTAAATCTCCCTGCAAAATTACAAAAAGTTATGGGAATATGAGATATTTTTTTTGTATTTTTATATAAAAAAGCAGATTGTTATGTTTCTAATTGCAATATTTGCATTTTCTCAGTCTCTGTGATGTCACTTTTTTCTGTTAGGCCTAAGAAGAAATACTCGTAACTATGAAAAAAATACTGCTAAGCCTAAGAGAAAAATTGACCCCACTACTAATGAAACGTCTATTTGGGTGTTGCTGATTGTTGATGACTGCATGCATTCATAAAAAATAGGAGGAAACCCTTTTCCGATTCCCTCCTATCTAATTTATTCTGACTGAATATTACTCACCCTTGATGGCTGCTACACCAGGAAGCACCTTGCCCTCGATAGCCTCGAGCAGAGCACCACCACCAGTAGAGATGTAGCTGACCTGGTTGGCCAGACCGAACTTGTTGACGCAAGCAACAGAGTCGCCACCACCAATCAGCGAGAATGCACCCTCTGCAGTAGCTTTGGCAATAGCCTCACCGATAGCACGGCTTCCAGCTGTGAAGTTGTCGCATTCGAACACACCGGCAGGACCGTTCCAAAGGATGGTCTTGGCACCCTTGATAGCCTCAGCAAATGCCTTCTGGCTCTCAGGACCAGCATCCACACCCTGCAGGTCGGCAGGAATCTTGTTAGCGGGGCAGGTGATAATCTGCGAACCGGGCTTCACGGTCATCGTGCCAAAGTCGAGGCCGTCGGTAGCGGTGCAGTCAGAACCAAGCACCAGCTCCACGCCGTTCTTCTTTGCCAGTTCCTCAACGCCCAGAGCCACATCCAGCTTGTCGAGCTCAACGATTGACTGACCAATCTCACCATTGTGAGCCTTTGCGAAGGTGTAGGTCATGCCACCGCAGAGGATGAGCTTGTCCACCTTGCCCAGCAGGTTCTCGATGATACCAATCTTAGAAGAAACCTTCGAGCCACCCATGATGGCCACGAACGGACGCTTGATGTTAGAAAGCACGTTGTCAACAGCCTGAACCTCCTTCTCCATGAGCAGACCCAGCATCTTGTTGTCGGCATCAAAGTAGTCGGCGATGACAGCCGTAGAGGCGTGCTTGCGGTGTGCGGTGCCGAAGGCATCCATCACATAGCAGTCAGCGTAAGAAGCAAGCGTCTTGGCAAATTCTTTCTGAGAAGCCTTCATAGCCTTCTTGGCCTCGTCGTACTCAGGTGTACCCTTTTCCACGCCAACGGGCTTGCCTTCCTCCTCAGGATAGTAGCGCAGGTTCTCCAGCAACAGGGCCTCACCCATCTTCAGGGCAGCAGCAGCGTCGGCAGCCTTAGCGCAGTCGGGAGCGAAAGCTACGGGAACGCCGAGAGCCTTCTCGACAGCCTCGCGAATCTGACCGAGAGAGAGTTTGGGATTCACCTTGCCTTTGGGCTTACCCATGTGGCTCATGATGATGGTAGCACCACCGTCAGCCAGAATCTTCTTCAACGTGGGCAGAGCGCCGCGGATGCGGGTGTCGTCAGTAATTTTACCATTCTCGTCCAGGGGCACGTTGAAGTCAACGCGCACGATTGCCTTCTTACCGGCAAAGTTGAATTCGTTGATAGTCATTTTCTTTAAATTTTAAGATTTAATAAACCATTAGTTCTAACACTGCCCGCAAAGTTACAATTTTTTGTTTATATAACATGAAATAGCTTCCATTATTTAAATCTTTTTTGCGGTCGAGACTTCAATGTGTCATGTAGACTTGCCAAAATCATTCAGAAGTCCAGTTGCCAGCATGCACCAACCACTATCCATGCACCAGGCTGAGGCACGTTTCCATAGTCCACATAGTCTTTGTTGTTCAACAGGTTGTTGGCCTCTGCATAGAACATATATTTCCTGTCCTCTTTCCAACAGAGACGGGCATCGACAAGGGCGAATGGCCGATAGTCATTCACTTGATTCTGGAAATCGGTATAGGTGCCTACGCGATCCTGCCAACGGAAGTGGAGTGTGGAGTTGAGTTTGGACCAGATATGGAGGTCAAGACTTGCCACGAGTTTGTGTTTCAGATACTCTAAGGCATACTGTGAGACGATGTTTCGCTCCATATCCTTGTCCTGATGGATGTAGCTATAGGAGACGGACAACGTCTTCAGCGTCTGCTGTGAGGGAAGTAGCTGCTGGAGGTTGGTGGTGGCGCTGGCTTCAATACCATAGGAGCTAATCTTTGTGTGGTTGATACTCTGCCACCGAGCTTCCTCTCCTTGCGAGGTGTCCATTATCCAGTCAATCATGTTCTTACCATGATGATGATAGGCACTTAGCTTGACCTGCAAAGTGGCACTTTGGTATTGCGTACCCAACTCTATGGCCTGCATCTCCTCGGGCTTCAAGTGTGGGTCGGCAGCATAACCCTTTAGCTTATAGAACATTTCGGTGAAGGATGGCAAGCGAAGCGATGAGTTGTAGGAGGCAAAGAGCTTCACTTGGTCACCAAGGCGATAGCTGATGTCAATGCCAGGATAAATGGTCATATTCATGGAGCTCCACGAACTCTTGGCAGCCACGAATCCTGCCGAAAGCGTCAGGCGATTGAGTAAGATGTTGTGCTCCAGATGGGCAGTGATATTAGTGCGATTGACACCAAGGATATAGTCGCGGTCGGTGCCATTGATGTGATGTGGACGGATGAGCGGCTCGCCGAGATTGCTGCTGACCAGGTCTTCATTGCGCAGTTCTGCGCCAAAGGCAGTGCGTCCAGCCTTCCAGTCAAACCAGCTGTTGAGGCTTATCCCATAGACATCACACCTATTATAATTGTATTTCATCTTGCTGGCCTGTCCACGATAGCCCTCATAGCGATCGTAGTGCTGGTTCCAGTAGACGGACGGATGAAAGTGTATGTTACCCTGTTTCGTCTCGGCTTGTATGGCAGTGAAAAGCTTCGTGGTATGCTCATACTGGTCGTCTGCCTGCCAACTGGGTGAAGCATAGAATGTGCTGGAACCCCAGCCCTTGTCGGCCATTCCTGCGTGCCAGCTAAGGCGCACCCACTCATTGTCGTATCCTCCCTGATAGAACAACTTGGAACCGCTATAGTCGGTATTCAGGTGTCCATCTTTCGAACGGCTGTAGCCATCGCTTCTGGCGTAGCTGCCGCTGAGGGAGTGGTGATAGGGTTGGGTGGGGGAAAGTCTTGCTACCATTGATGCTTTGGCGTAGCCGAAGGAACCGCTCTCCAGTGTAACTTCTGCTGATGGGTCTAAGGTGTTATCACCAGTTTTCGTTACGATATTAATGGCTCCAACGAGCGAGGAAGTTCCATAGGCACGGCCAGCTGGCCCTTCTAGGACTTCGATACGCACGATCTCTGATAGCTGAACAGGCAGGTCCATCACGTTATGCCCCGTCTGGGGGTCACAGATGTTGATGCCGTTGAGAAGAATGATGATTTGCTCCTGGGTGCCTCCTCTGATAGAGATGTCGGTCTGTGAGCCAAGTGCTCCGCGCTGTCTGACATCGACACCTACGGCCATCTTGAGCAAATCGTTAACACTTTGTACTGGCGCCGCCTGAATATCCTCGCGACTCAGTACAGTTACCATTCTCGCCGCCTGACTCTTGGTCAGCGGGGCGCGAGAGCCGGTGACACCAACGTCACCCAGCCATACGGTCTTTGCTACCTCTGTGGAGTCAGCACGCCACGTCTCGTCGCTGAGGGAGGCAGCTTTCGAAGAGGAAAGCGTAGCCACGCTCAGTACGGAGATAATGACCTCGCGTCCCAGGCAAGCAAAGAGCGAATATCCCTTCCGCTTAAACTGTCGGAAGATGATGACTTCGCGTCTGTGAAAGTTTGGTTTGTACATAAGATTAATAATATAAAGCCTTGCGAACCGTTCGCAAAACGGCCGCAAAGGTAGTGCTTTTTTGGTATATTAACAATAGAAAAGTTGTTTTTTTCCATAAAATGGCGTAATTTTGCAACCCTCTAACATCGCGAAATAGAATGAGAAAACTTTTTTTGATGGTTTTTCTGTTGCTGTCTGTCCTGCATTCTGGGGCGCAGGCGCAATGGAACCAACGCTACCAGCAATACATCGACCAGTATAAGGATATAGCCATTGAACAGATGTTCAGATGGAAGGTTCCCGCCAGCATTACTTTGGCGCAAGGCCTTTTGGAGTCAGGAGCAGGCAACAGCTTGCTCACTCGTCAGGGTAACAACCACTTCGGCATCAAATGTCACGGCTGGAAGGGACGCACCGTATATCATGACGATGATTTGCGTAATGAGTGCTTCCGTGCCTACGAATCGCCGTTCGAATCCTTCGAGGACCATTCACGTTTCCTCGCTACTGGTCAGCGATACAAGAGTCTTTTCAAACTAAAGATTACTGACTATAAGGGTTGGGCTAAAGGATTGAAGGCTGCTGGCTACGCCACGAGTCCTCGCTATGCTCAGTCGCTCATCGACATTATCCAATTGTATAAACTCTATGATTACGATCGTGCCAAGACGTACGACCATTTCGTCGTGGAACGTGCTAAGTCACACGGTGTCGGTGGCCAGTTGCTCCATCCTATAAAAATCTATAACAAGAACTATTATATCATTGCCAGACAAGGAGATACGTTTAAGTCTATTGGTGAGGAAATCAATATCTCCTACAAAAAGATTGCTCGCTATAACGAACGTGACAAGAATGCCACGATTACTCCTGGCGAGATTATCTGGCTAAAGAAGAAGCAGCGTAAGGCACCCAAGGAATACAAGAATAAGATGCACAATGTGTGCGAGGGCGAATCCATGTATTCTATTGCACAGAAATATGGCATTCGCTTGAAGTCGCTCTATAAGCTCAACGATCTGAAACCCGACTATGTTCTCTGTGTGGGTGACCAGCTGAAGCTCAGATAGTCTTTTGCAGTACCAGACAATGCCACTCGCCCTTGGTCTTCTCGTCGACAAGTCGTAGGCCCAGGGCGAGTCCCTTTTCCACCAGCATGGGCTTATCTTGGGTGTAGAATCCACTCAGCATCAGGGTTCCGCCTTCTTTCAGCTTCTCTGCAAAGGCAGGCATGTCAGCCAGTAGGATATTGCGGTTGATGTTGGCCAATACGATGTCAAACGTTCCTTTCACTTCCTTCAGCACAGAGGCATCGCCTAACAGTGCCGTATAGTGCTCATCCACCAGATTGATGACAGCATTATGGCGGGCGTTATCGGCACTCCATTCATCAATGTCGTAGCCTACAGTCTCTTTCGCTCCAGCCTTGAGGGCCGCTATGCCTAAAATGCCCGTTCCGCATCCGCAGTCCAGGACGCGAGTCCCCTTTACGTCTTGTCCTAAGAGTGAGGCCAGCATCATATAGGTTGTCTCGTGGGTGCCGGTGCCGAAAGCCAGGTGGGCGTCAATCTCGACGGCTATGGGATACTGGCTAACAGACAACTGGCCGAAATGCCGTCCGTCGTGTACCACACATAGATTGTCCACTACGATGGGTTCGAAACCCTCCTGCTCCCACTGCTCGTTCCAGTCGCGGTCCTCGGCTTCGTTCACTTCGTAAGAGATGCTTACTCCTTCTATGGGGAAGTTGGACAAAACGTCGTCAAGAATATCAGACTGGAAAAGAGACTGTTGCACATAGCCGGTCAGGCCTCCGTCGGTCTCCTCAAAAGTCTCAAAACCAGCCTCCCCGGCCAGTGCTGTCAGCAGGTCACAAGTGTCTTGAAAAATCGCCTCTGTCGCAGTGATATGGAATCTTACTTCGTAGTACTTCATAATAAGTTGTTAAAATTGTTGGCAAAGTTACAAAAAATAGGGAAAAACCTACTATGTTTTAGGGTTTTTCCGTATCTTTGCAGTAAAATTCAAAGTAATTTTGCAATGTGAAAGTACAACTAAAGATAACGCAGATATGAAAAAGTGGATTCTAATATCAGTCATGTTGGGTGCTATGCCACTCTCCATGTTGGCACAGGACGACGTCTACTTCGTTCCGAAGAAAAAGAGTGCAAGCCAATCACATTCGGCTTACTACTCATCGCGTCAGCCGTCGACCCATTATTCAGGTTCTTCGCGATCGGTTGAGGAATACAACCGTCGTGGTGGCAGTTCCTATGATGTCATCCCTGGTGATTCTTCCGACATCATCAGTTTCAGTGGCGAGGTCGGTGTCTATCCTGACTCGATAGAAGATTTCAGCCTCACCAAGCGTATGGCTCGCTTTGACGAGTATATTCCCGCCGACGAATATGGGTTGGGCTATATTGACGGCATGGTTGGTTCGTGGCATTCGCCTTGGTTCTACAGTTTTTATCCGTGGTATGACGGATGGTATTATGATCCTTGGTATTATCACCGCTGGGGATGGTCGTGGCCCTGGAGCTACTATGATCCTTGGTACTATGGCTGGCACCATCCCTATTACGGATGGTATGACAGAACGTACTATCCGCACCACGGTTACTACGGTGGAGGCTATGCAGGCCGTTATCGTGAAGGCTATCATCCTTCGACGGGAACCTTGAGCCACGGACGCATTGTTAATTCCGGTCATCGTAGTACTGTTTATTCACGCAACGCCAACAACCGAGGCA
>Ga0326511_10003149_pt1 | contig 13289 bp, 13 predicted proteins | sample 0_2496_0518_D_FD_203701 | JGI IMG/M metagenome (GOLD analysis project Ga0326511, IMG submission 203701) | Bovine rumen microbial communities from UC Davis, California, United States - 0_2496_0518 | ecosystem: Host-associated > Mammals > Digestive system > Stomach > Rumen | place: USA... | reverse complement strand
GACATCGGTGTTATAGGGCTTAAAGTTCCCTTCATCCCAGCTGTCAGCAGGAACTTCTATGGCAAATAAGCACAGCAGTATAGTTAATAAAACATCTTTCATATCATAGCCATTTTCGACTACAAATGTTAATGATTCTTTTTCATTATCATTGTTATATTATTCCGCCACAAAGATAAAGGTTTTATTTGAATGATGCAAGCATTTCCCCAGAAAAGTGTGTTTTTCTGTCTTGAGATGACAAAAGGAAGAAGGGGCTCATAAGTGAATATTTATTTACCTTGGTCTCTTAGGAGACAATGTTTTTGCACTTGGCAAAAATAATTACTAATTTCTAATTGCTAATTGCTAATTATTTTGTACCTTTGCAGAAGACTAAAGCCAAGTAGCCACTATAGCTATGAATGAGATACAGGTAATACAGAATAAAATATACGAGATCAGAGGTCAGCGCGTGATGCTGGACTTTGACCTTGCAGCCATGTATGGAGTAGAAACACGTACCCTTAATCAAGCCGTGAAGCGCAACATCGAGCGTTTCCCCGAGGACTTTATGTTTCAGTTGACAAATGGTGAGTGGAGCATCTTGAAATCACAAATTGTGATATCCAATATCGCTGATAATCAAGAAGTTGGAAATTTAAAATCACAAATTGTGATCTTAAAGAATGGACGTGGTCAGCATAAAAAATACATGCCTTATGCCTTTACCGAGCAGGGAGTAGCGATGTTGAGCAGTGTGCTTCGCTCCCCACTTGCCATACAGATGAACATCGGCATTATGCGTGCCTTCGTAGCCATTCGTCACATGGTGAACACCTTACCTCAACCTGATGCCACTGCAGACGTAGCACAGTTGCGCAAGGACTTCGAGAATCTGAAGCTCGACATAGAAGACATCCTTCACGACCAGAACGACATCAACGAGAGCACTCGTGCTCAGCTCGATGCTATCAGCACTGCCCTCTCTGAACTGCAAGCCAAGGAGCCTCGCAAGCGTGAGCGCCGTCCCATCGGCTTCATAAAGCCAGAGAAGAAGGCAGTTCATTCCATTTTGGAATACACAGGGTAACTTCTCACCTCGCTTGGCTGAATGTCAGGCGAGGCTTTTTTATGTGAATATTTTAAGGTCGCAAAATGCGATCTTAAAGAATGGTAGGTGGCAACACAGTAATAATGCGTTGCATGAGGAACTTAGCAATATGTAACTTGTCGGAAATTCCGACAGGTTCGCCAAGAAGGCAACTTGGAAATCACAAATTGTGATATCCAATCCCTCTGATAATCTAGAAGTTGGAAACTTGAAATCGCAAATTGCGATATCAAGATGGGGTGGTTCAGCATCCTTGAAAAAGTATTAAATTTGTGAGTAATGTTTGGGAGAGTGAGAGATTTTTGTACCTTGGTCTCTTAGGAGACAATGTTTTTGCACTTGTTTTTAGATAAATTTTTCACGCTCGAAAAAATAAATACATTTCTTTTTTTGCTCGCTTAATCAAAATTTTGTACCTTTGCAACTGATCACTGGCAGAGATGCCTCGTCTGTGCTTTGCACCCTCGATGGCATGAAAAGCTTTAGCGTAAGCGACAGTGTGACTTTATTGGAAAATTAATAACGGCATTAGCTGGTTATCGAAATATCTGGGAATGTAGGAAGTTCGTCATGATATAGTATAATGGTAACGATACGGCTCTATGTCTACGCATAGCGTGGGCACAAGCTTATCTCCATTATACGGGCATTTCCTACAGCCTCCAGATATGGGTAAGAGCGGGTTTCCACGCTTTTTACATCCATATTTGCAGGCTGTATTTTTGTCCGTAATTTTAAGATAAGCCATGCGAAGCCATAAACTGACATTTGATGTTTATGGACAAAGACATCGTTTCTCGGCGGTTCTCCCTTGAGAGTCGTCGATATATAGGATGTAAGACTAAGTTGGTTGATTGGATTTTCGACCTTATAGACCGACATGCACATGATGTTCACTCTTTTTGTGATATTTTCTCTGGAACAGGGGTAGTTGCACAAAGGGCTCTGAGCAAATATGAGCATGTTGTGGTAAATGATTTTCTTTATTCTAACAACATAATGTATCGTGCTTTTTTCGGTGCAGAGGAATGGGATGAAGAAAAGGTACAGGGTATAATTGACGAGTTTAATGCTATCAAGCCGAATAGGATAGGTGAAAACTATTTTTCAAAGAACTTTGGAGGAAAATATTTTCATCATGACACGGCAAAGATTATAGGCTATATACGAGGACGATTGCAGCGCATGAAAAATAACTTGACAGACAAGGAATATGCAGTGTTGCTTGCTTCTCTCATATATAGTGTTGACCGTCATGCTAACACTATGGGACATTTTGATGCTTACCATCATAAGGCGCCTGCTCCTCATCAGTTTGAGATGCGAATGATAAATGTAGGTTCTTATCCTGGCGTAGAGATACATCAAGAGGATGCCAACAAGTTGGCAAGAAATATCCATGTCGATGTATTATACCTCGACCCACCATATAATTCGCGTCAATACAGCAGGTTCTATCATGTGTATGAGAATCTGGTACAATGGAAAAAGCCCAAACTATACGGTACAGCCTTAAAACCTAAAGAGGAGAACATGAGTGATTATTGCAGAACTGCTGCGCTATCTGCATTTACTGATTTGGTTTCTCATGTTGATGCCAGATATTTGGTGGTTTCATATAATAACACCTATAAATATCTAAGAGTAGTTCTTCTGAGAACAAAATCAAACTTGAACAACTTGAAGGGGTATTGAAGAAATGTGGCAAAACAAAGGTTTTTAATCAGGAGTTCAAGCCCTTCAACTCAGGAAAGACAGAGTTTGATGACCACAGAGAGTATTTATTTATAACTGAGGTTGACAATGAAAAACGGAATAGCTCGTTCCCCAATGTTCTACGTGGGTGACAAATATAAATTGATACGAGAAATACGCACTCATTTCCCTCAGCATATAGGTCGGCTGATAGAGCCATTTGTTGGGGGTGGGTCGGTAATGATGAATGTTGTTGCCGAAAGCTACCTTCTGAATGACATAAATGAATATGTGATAGGTCTGCATAGAATGTTGCAGGGGTATATAGGACGTGAGGAAGAATTTGTAAATGAGCTGTATGCTATTATAGACCAATACGGTCTGTCTCTTTCATATCGAGAGGATGTTGTGCCAAAGAACCTGAAAACAGAGTTCCCTAAGACTTACTATTCCAGATACAACAAGGAGGCATATCTGCGCATGAAAGCAGATTTTATTGAGGGTGGACAGCAAGATATGCAGAGGCTATATCTATTGTTGATTTATGGATTCAACCATATGCTACGTTTCAATGGGAAAGGTCTATTTAACCTACCTGTAGGAAATGTTGATTTCAACAAGAATGTTCATGATGCACTGGAGGATTATTTTATGCTGCTATCACAGAAAGATACTGAATGGCACAATGAAGATTATCGTAACTTCCTCAATGAGATTGACTATCAGCCTGACGATTTGGTGTATCTTGACCCTCCATACTTAATAACTTTCAGCGAGTATAATAAACTCTGGAACAAGGAAACAGAAAGAGATTTGTTAGAACTTCTTGACAACTTGAATGACAGAGGGGCGAAGTTCGCAATTTCAAATGTTACTCACTATAGAGGACGAGTTAACGATATATTTCTTGAATGGTCAAGACGATACAATGTTCATTCGATAAAAAGTAATTATATAAGTTTCAATGATAACAGCATTAAGCAGTTTAGCGAGGTGCTGGTAACAAATTACTAAAACCTATGGCAAGACAGAGCAGATCCGAATATAAGCCGCTACTCTTTACGACGACAATGCGTAATCCAGGCAGACTGAAGTATATGCTCTATGTATTAAACAAGTTTGAAGGGCAGATACTTGATGACGAACTCGCTACAAAGATTTGTGGTGAGACGATAAGATATGGTTTGTATCGCCCAATGAAGAAATTGCTCTCAGTTCAAACAAAATGGGCGACATCTGACCAAGGAGAATTCAGTGAAACGCTGCTTACAGACGAAGAGGTAAACCTTATGCTTCACAACAATCCGCAAAGTCATAAGGAAGCAGGCTTCTCAAAAGGGTGGCCATCACGTTTCGCTACGATTTATGATTTGACAAAGGAACTTGGACTGGCATACTTCAATGTGGGTGAGCCAATAGTTATTTCTCCACTATGCAAACATCTGCTACAATCGCTTGATGTCAATATTGATGAAGGAACAGGATTAGTAAGTTGCGAAATAGTTCATCCAGAATATGAGCAGCAGGTATTTACACAGGCTTTAGCCAAATCGCAAAGGCATAATCCCTTTGTACGAGTGCTCAATGACAATATACCATTGATACTGCTCCTGCAAACAATTCAGAAACTCAATGCCGACCCAGAACAAAATGGTGCAGGAATATCCAGACGAGAACTTCCACTGCTGATATTCTGGAAGGATAATGATGCGGAGGCACTCTATCAACGCATTGCAAGACTGAGAAAGGAGTATGGTTACACCCCAAGTGACGAAGTTATTTGTGATATCTGCCTTGAAGAAATAATGGAGGGAAACTTTAAGAAATTCAAGACGGAATCAATAATGGACGAATATCCAGACGAGTTTATTCGCAAGATGCGAATGACAGGATTGATTTCTCTCAGAGGCGCAGGCAGATATATAGACATAAACAAAAATGAATCGGACAAGATAAGGTACATACTAACACATTATGCCAACTATAGCCACTTCAACAACGAGCGTGACTATTTTGACTATATGGCTGAACTGGATGAGAATCTGATAAGTATTGAGTCGGAGACACCATCATTATCTGAGAGTGAAGAACTGCTTTCTAATTGGCTCTCAACATACAAGTGGAATACTATAAAACAAGAACTAACCAACCTTGCTACTCGTAAGCCCAGCAATGACGCTATTTTGAAGTTCCTGGCTGCTCCTGTCAGGTTGGAGTTCCTTACAGCTCTTGCTATAAAGAGTAAGATACCTGATGTAAGAGTGATACCTAATTACGCTTGTGATGATACGGGACTCCCAACTTCAACTGCAGGAGGCAATAAGGGGAATATAGAGTGTTTTGAACATCAATATGGAGTGTTGGTGGAGGTTACTATGGCTACAGGACGCACTCAAACAATGATGGAGATATGGCCTATAGAACGTCACCTTACGGATTTTCAAAAGAAGCAACAGTCACAATGTATTTTTGTTGCTCCTTCAATATATGCAGACAGCAAAAGGCAGATAAAGTATGTATCAGACGAATCCAAGGGCGTGCTAAAGATCAGACCATACGATATCACTGAATTGGTTACATTCTTGGAGAACAGTCACGGACTGTATGAATATAAGATTGCATCATTGTTTGATTCTCCTAAAATGGTGTCTTATGCAGATCAATATATGAAGTTAAAAAGGGGGATAGACATTCTTTCACTAACAAGAGCACTGCAAGGTGAATTCGGAGAAGACTATGGCTCGATGGGCGCACGAGAATGGTATGTTGTGACGAGAGAATACGTAGAGAGGCAGACTATGAGGAACAACATACCTGATGACGAGCCAGTTTCGTGGCTCGCCGCCGAAGACCTCGCCTGAAGGTAATAAAAAAGGCTGCCTCGAAAGACAGCCTTAATTTGTTCCTTTTATAGTGCAGTATGAAAGTCGAAACAATCAAGTGCACTTTTCCTGATGCAAAGGTATGGAGTTTTTTTTAATCCACCAAATGTTTTTCGATTTTTTTATAGTTTTGATAATAAAAATCCAGAATTTTCCAATATAATAGACTTTACTGCATCGTCGGGCATATTATCAAACAGGGCTTTTACTTCCTTGCGCATATCCTGAGCCCTGTTTTCTGAAACCTGCCCCAAGAGGTATTCTAAGACCTTGTAGGCTCCGAATAGTTGTGTCTTGCTATTGCCCAAATATCCCAACGGACCATTGCTGATGGCTTCTGGGAGATTCTTGTCATAAAGCACTTTGCCGTGTGCACAATAGTTGCGCAACTTCCTGACGGTATCTATATAGCTAAGAAATTCATTGGGCGACGACATGCCATAAATACGCGAAATATCACACTTCAGAGGAACTTCCCTCAGATTGTCATATAGCAGGATGATGGCGCCGAAACTGAAGAACTCCATTGCCTTCCATACGGGAGAGATACTTCTTCCGTGACTTTTCATATCATGTATTACGACCTCTTCCTTAGAAGCATCCCTCATCGCTTTTGCCATTATATCACCTTCCAGGAAATCCTTGTTTACATACTTGCTGTCCTGATACCAGAAAGGATCTTTCTTATATCTGTTTGATGCGTAATATATGAGTTTAGTGCGAAAGTTAATCTCCACGCGGCTAATGTATTTCAACAGGATATTTCGGAGGTCAAAATCAAAATAATATAACCTTATTGCATAATCGAAACAAGTGTTTGCCTTGAATTCATGCGTACGGTTAATCTTGCGTGGATAGGTTTTTTCAAAGGGGAACCAATAGAATCCAAGACGAAAGTAGCCAATGTCAAGCAAACATTCTTTTGCTTTCTCCTTATCGGCTATAATCATGCCACGTTCTTCCAACAGGCTTATCTGTTCTTCTATGTTGGTAGCAAATTTTGTCATACTTCAATAAATTTATGCAAAGGTAGCATTTTTCTTAGAGATTACGAAATAATAAAGTGCTTAATTGTTAAATAGCATCAAAAAAGATGGTGAAAGGATGGTTCGTCCATCCACGGATTTTGCTCGGATGGTGTTTTTTTGTACTTTTGCAGGAAAAACAAAAACACATGACTCAAAAGGAAGCTATAATAAAGGCTTTAGAAAAACTTGGAGGTAGAGCGCAACTGAAGGGCATTTATCCCATCGCTATGGAGTTGGTCCATTTCGGAGGCAAGACTCCAGAAAACACTATTAGGAACTATTTGCAGACACATCCCAAGGACTTCCGCCATTCGGACGGTAAGCCCGATGGCTGGTGGGAACTCACATCTTTTCAGGAAGAGGTAGCCGAGATGAAGGCTGAGATAAAAAATCTGAAAGAGGAGAATGAGAGGCTGAGAGCAGTGCCCACGGAGGATGATTTCGTGAATAAACTTGTGACAGACGCAGAGAATCGTTACAAGTATGAAAAAGACATGATAAAAGCTATTAGAACGATACTATACAATCTTGGTCGCACTGAAGACGCAGCAAAGCTCGATGCATGTATTGAAGGTAAGGAATACAAACCAATGAATATAGAGGGTGATTACGTAGTGAACAAGAATGTGGAAAACGAAGTGAATGGCGTGGCTAAGGGTGCTACTGGCATAATAACAAATAAGTGATAAATCATGGATAAGGAAGAATTACAGAAAGCTCTGGAGGCTGTAGGCAAGGGTGGTATAAACGTTGCTGGTGACCTGGTACTGGAAAAGCATGTGGATTACGAGGTAAACAACGTAGAGGCTGGAGGCATAGGCATTCAGATAAACAATGGCAGGGAGAAATCGCTTACTGCATCTGACGAGGACATCAAAGCGGCTATCGAGGCACTGATGGAGGCGACGGATGGTGAGGGAGCGCCGATATTTTCAAATAAGAAGCAATGGTGGGCTATATTCATGGTGTTATCCACTTATTGTAATTACCCTAAGCAGAAGAAGGCTTTTGAGGCAAAGATGGGGGAACTAAATGTAAGTAAGATTGACGGCAAGAGAGACCTTTCGTATGATTCTCTCAGCAAAGCCGCCAATGATGTACCTAAACTTGCTACATGCAAGCCTGACAGCTGGTACACCATGAAAGACATAAGCGACCATTACAAACAACAATTCGTGGTGGCTGATTTTCTGATGCTTAAACTTGGTATTAAGTCATAGAGAATTCCAATAACAATTCCAATATTCCAATAACAATTCCAACTCAGTTTTTTTTCTGAGTTGGATTTTTTTTTGTCCGTACCTTTGCCACAACTTCCTAACTGGCGTACGAAAACGAAGACGTTCCGAGCTCCGCTCGCCTGAGCACCTACGGAGCGCAAGAAACGTCCTTCGGACTACGAAGACAGGAAGATTAACTAAAAACGACGACGCTTATGGCAAAGAAGAAAATGCAAATGGAAGTAGGCAAGCGGTACAAGGGGTACGGCGTGCTGAATGAGTATGGCGAGTATCTTTTTACTCCATGCCAAAAACTTGAACCATCTGAAAAGAACATGAAGATTGTGCGCTCAAACGGAAGTGCCACACTTTATGAGAGTAAAAACAACTTTCGCCTGTCTGTGAATGTGCCGAAAAGCATACAAGGCTACCAGAACAGAGTAGCCTTTATGACTCAGGGCATGAAGCAGGCAATGAAACTTTTTGAGGAATACATCTAAACAGAGAGGAAAGAAATATGGAATTTTTGAATGTAATGGTGCATGGCAAAGAGCCTCATGCTTGCAGAGTAGAAGACAACTTTATTGATGTAGTGCCAATAGAGGCTGTGGCACATTTCCGCTTTTACTTTCAGTCCAAGAAGAATTCAAAGACAGAAGAATGGCAACTTGTCACTGGTGCTACTATCACGACTGTTGACGGGAAAGAATTCGCACTCAATGGAGGCACTGCAAGACGGCTATATGCTAAGGTAGAAAATACAATGTTTAAGGTATAGAGCTATGGTTGACTATCACTAACTAAAGAGTTGAACTAAACATTTTAAGACTTATGAAAAAGAAATGAGTGTACACGTAATTTATTACGAGAAGCGGGGCAAGAAAAGCGTAAAGATGATGCGCTCCGTGAAGGCAAGGGAGGAGTATCTGGCTCTGCGTGAAACCCCGAGGCAGAGAAACCTGCTGAAGGCTGTGAGAAACGGCGAAGAGAAAAAGAAGATGCAGCTGGTGCAGATGAACTACTCATGCCTGCCGAACGCTGACGGAACACTGGCTGGCTCAACGACGATGAGCAACACGGTGGGCATGGACATTGACCACCTGAAGCCTGAGGAACTGGAGAGCGTGAAGCAGCGCATCTTAAGCAAGAAGGATGAGCTGGGACTGCTGATGCTGGAGAAGAGTGCCAGAGGCGAGGGCTATCACTTAGTGTTCAAGCGTCACACGGAGATGACGCAGGAGGAAAACCTGCAATGGGCTTCTGACCTCCTTGGGGTGCAGTTTGATGAGGGTGCGAAGGACATAACGAGAGTGTTCTTCACGACTACAGCAGCAGAGCTGCTGTATCTTGAAGATGAAATATTCAGACCCTCTAAATCCCCCTTAAAGGGGGACTTCCCGACCACCACAACTGAAAAAGATTTACCTGACAGCAAGATTGAATCATCCCCCTTTAAGGGGGACGGGAGGGGGTCCTGGAAACCGTTGCGCTCCACTTATGCAGACTATAAGTACAAAGGAACGCTTCTCACGGACATCATCGACAAATATATTGAAGTATATGGCGAGCCAGAGCAAGGAGAGAAGCACAACTTCTATAACAAGATGGTCAGGGATTTTCGCAATATTTGCGATAACGACCCTCTTGTGCTTCATGACCTCCTTCCTCGTTTCGGTGGGGACAATAGCACTGAGTACCAAAACACTCTTAGTCAATGTCAGTCTATTTGTAGGACTAATAGTAACAGTTCTATACCTCGCGAATTCTTTGTATTCCTCGCTAAGAACGGATTTTACAAGAAAAAGCAAGGAGAGCCCGAGCCAGAGATAGAAGATGAAGAGGTAAACAAGCCTCACCCAGTGGATTCAATGCCCACGCCACCACCTATCATCAAAGAGCTGATTGACGTTGCGCCGAATGATTTCAAACTGCCTGCTATCAATGCACTCCTGCCTATACTCGGTACACTGACCAGCTATGTGAGAGCTGAGGACAGACAGAACGGCAAAACCATCAGCACCTCATTCTTCTCAGTGGTCTATGCTCCACCATCAAGTGGTAAATCATTCATAGAGCGTTACATAAACTATCTGCTACGTGATATAATGATTCGTGACGAGGTGAACGATGCACGTGATGCAGTGTTCGCTCGCAAGAGTCAGCAGAAGAGTGCCAACGACAAGGGCGAGAAACTGCCAACAACGTCTATCCGTATCATGGAGGCAAAGAACTCTGAGGCTGAATTCTTAGAGAAGCAGAGGAACAACAAAGGTCACCACATGTTCACCTACTGCGCTGAGATAGACCAGTGGCGCAAGGGCATACGTGCAGCAGGTGGCAATAAGGATGATATGGTCAGAATAGCGTGGGACAACGGAACGTATGGTCAGAACTACAAGAGCTCAAACACTTTCAAAGGTAAGGTGCAGTTGTTCTGGAACGTGCTCCTTGCTGGCACTGACGACCAAGTTGCAATCTACTTCCGTAACGTAACCAATGGTCTTGTTACAAGGTGCTCATTCATGCACATTGATAACCAGCAGTTCCAAGAAATTCCACCTCTGTGGAAGAAGATCAGCAAAAAACAGAAGGCTAAGGTTAACGCATTCATAGACCGATGTGACGCACTGACCTACGCAGAGCCGTTGAAGGTTGACCTTTCTGAGGTGTATGCAGTGGACGATGACAACTTTGACAAGGAGATACCTTGGAAGTACGAGTTTAAGCCATTGCAGTATGTTGACATAGACTGGATAATTCCTACCTGCAACGAGTTTCAGAAGGAGCAGTGCCGAAAGGCGCAGATTGATAGCGATGAGGCACGTGACACTTTCCGTAGGCGTGTAGGCGACAGGGGTAAGCGCATTGCTCTGCTCTGCACTCAGCTATATGCCAAGCCAATGACCGACAAGGACAGGAAGGCTTGCGCCAAGTGGATTGAGTGGTGGATGCAACAAGACCTTGATGCAATCTGCAAGACCTTTGGCGAGAAGTATAAGCAGGCAATCCAGGATTCAGCTCTGCCTGACGGAACTAATCAGAAGACTATATTACAGAGGTTGCCAGACGAGTTTGACAAGGCTGAGGTTCGCAGAGTGGCTGACATACTCGGCTACAAGACACCAGCAAGAAAAATAATCTATCGTTGGGTTAAGGCTGGGGTTGTCGAGAAGTTTGCTGAAGATAGATGGCGAAAGGTTACATTAAAAAATAAATAACATGAAGCATAAAATTTATTTCTCCATAGACGGAGAATGGCACAAAATGTATGAGCCACCGATAGAACAAAATCAATGCGATGGGTGCTCGTTACTGAATTATTGCCAAGATGATGAGATTGGTGCTCCATGCACATCAACAACTAAATTCAAAAAAGTAAGTGAAATCAAATAACAAGTAAAACAATGAAAAGAGAAATAGAAATCATTGCCTACAGCGCAGAGCGCACAGGCGTAAGCAGTAAGAGTGGTGAACAGTGGTACAATCGTGATTTGGTTGTGCAGTGGTACGAAGAGGGTGCGAATGGTCGCTACGAACAGCAGACAGTGGTGAGCATCAACAAGAAGCTTAACCCTCTGCTCTTGGAGCAAGCCGTGAAGAACCGCGAGAAGATAGAGATGTCATTGTACTTTGGCTATCGTGAATATGACGGCACTATAGGTAAGTCTTATTTCGCCCAGACTAAGGGCTACCTGCCACCTGAATACGAACTCAAAGAGATAAAGAAGGAGGACTAAGTTATGAGTAACAGAAACTTTGACCAGACTCTTGCATACGTCAATATGAACCCACTGAACATTCGTTTTGACAGGAAGACGAACTGGTTTGGTAGCAGGCTAAAAGACAGAAAAGGCTTCGTGCAGTTCGCTGCATTCAGCTATGGCTACAGAGCAGCAGTGATGATACTACGCTCATACGCTAAGCGCAACGTGAGAACCATTGGCGAGATAATCGAGAGGTGGGCACCACGCTCCGAGAATGACACTGAGGCATATATCAATTCTGTGCTATCTTTCATGTCACCTCGCCAGTCAGAGCCCTTCACGGTGGATTGCGACACTGAGATTGACCTCAAGAACCGAGACCTCGTAGTGCAGCTATTGCTTGCTATGACAAGGGTCGAGATGGGCGCAAACCACGCTCAGGTAGCGAAGATGCGACCATACGCTGAGCTGGGCTATGACCTGGCTGTAACAACCAAGAAGTTCTTTGCATAGAATTAATAGTTAATAAATTTGTTGATTTTTTTCTTCGACTTCGAGTGCACCAGTCCGTGATGATAGGTGCACTTTTCTTTGTCACATGTCACATGTCACTTTTGTCACTTTGTACCCAGTACGAGGCAATGCTATTCTTTCGGACGAGGATTATTCCTGTCGCTCTTTATCCGTTTTTCTTCGAAGGGGTTGATGGTTTTCTCATCCTCAAATTCTTCGTCGCCCTTGCGTGTCCAGTATTGACCCATTTAGATAATTGATAATTGACAATTGATAATTAAGTTCTAAGAAAACAACTCGGACAACTCAGACAACTTTTTTTATGTTGTTCCATGTTGTTATGGTTGTTTTTATTTATCCCTTCATCTCTTTATCTTCATTGTCGTTAGTTAGTTAATTGATAATTAAGTTTTACCACGGATTTCTCAGATTTTCACGGATTATTTTGTTTCTCGCAAAGGCGAGATGATTGGCTTTTTGAGCCTAACGTGTCTCTCGATAAGCCCCTTGCCATAAGCAAGCTTCTGCAAGTGCCCTCTCTCGATACACTGCTGACCTGGGGTCAGGTAATCATCTCTACGCAAAGAGCCAAGGTCGTGCTTTCAGCACTCACGCCAAGCCATGCGGACAGTGTGCAAAGTCCTCCCCCTTTAATGGGGGAGTTAGAGGGGGTCTTTACTTCTTGATAATTACAGCTCTTTGTTGAGATTTACCATTTCGATGGCTGAAATCATTGCATCGGCACCCTTGTTGCCTGCCTTAGTGCCTGCACGCTCCACTGCCTGCTCGATAGAGTCGGTGGTGAGGATGCCGTTGAGAACGGGCACACCTGACTTCATTGCCGCCTGAGCGATGCCCTTGGCAGACTCGTTAGCCACCATATCGAAATGAGGGGTAGCGCCACGAATGACGGCACCGAGACAAACGACTGCGTCATACTTGCCGCTGGCTGCCATCTTCTGTGCCGTGAGAGGTATCTCGAAAGCACCTGGAACGAGGGCAAGGGTGAGGTCGTCGGAGTTGCCTCCGTGACGTACGAAACAGTCTTCAGCACCTGCTACGAGGTGGTTTACTATGAAGTCATTAAAACGAGAGGCTACGATGCCTACCTTCATGCCAGCTGCCACCAGCTTTCCTTCAATCTTTTTCATATT
>Ga0326511_10003148_pt1 | contig 13293 bp, 16 predicted proteins | sample 0_2496_0518_D_FD_203701 | JGI IMG/M metagenome (GOLD analysis project Ga0326511, IMG submission 203701) | Bovine rumen microbial communities from UC Davis, California, United States - 0_2496_0518 | ecosystem: Host-associated > Mammals > Digestive system > Stomach > Rumen | place: USA... | reverse complement strand
CTCAAAGATTGAGAACGAGACCGAGCGCGATCAGGCAGCTTATGAGGTTTTTGGAAAGTCTGCAGATCAGCTGGCGGGCATCGTGGACGACGGTGGCGCGGCGCTCAAGGCCTACGGTGACGAAGCTGAAAACCTCGGGCTGATTATGTCGGGAGACACTCTTAACTCCCTCAACGAAGTTAATGACGAAATCGACAAGGGCAAGGCCCAGCTCGCCGGCGCGGCGACTCAGCTCGGTGCAACGGTGGCAGAGGTCTTGCTTCCTTTGATCGAACCCCTGACAGAAGGAATAAAGAAGATCACCGAATTTATTCAGGGGTTGTCCCCGGAGACCGTTGGCCTTGTGATGAAGATCATGGCAGTGGTGGCTGTTATCGCTCCGCTCTTGATGGGGATCGGAAGCGTCATCAGCGCGGTTGGGACTATTATGACGCTTGCCCCCGCAATCGGAGCGGCTCTTACTGCCCTTACTGGTCCGATAGGGCTACTTATAGCGGCGGCGGCGGTTCTTGCTGTCGGGATCGTGACCCACTGGGACGAGATAAAGGCGGCCACGGCCGAATTTGCGGCAAATGTTTCGGCGAAATTTGAAGAGATAAAGACCAACGTCACATCGAAAATTGATGCGGCAAAAACGGCGGTCCTGTCAAAGTTTGAAGCTATCAAAACGGGCATACAGTCGCGGATTGAAGCGGCGAAAAACTTTGTAAAAACAGCAATCGACAAAATCAAAGGGTTCTTCAATTTCTCCTGGAGCCTGCCGAAAATCAAGCTTCCGCACTTTTCCATAACCGGGAAATTCTCGCTTAATCCGCCTGAGATCCCGCATTTCTCTGTTGACTGGTACGGGAAGGCCATGAAGAACCCCGTCCTCTTGCAGGATGCGACCATCTTTGGCACGATGAACGGGAAAGGACTTGGCGGCGGCGAAGCAGGAAAAGAAGTGATTTTAAACTGGGACAAAATGAAAGCCGAAATGGGGAACACCTACAATGTCGGCATCACGGTTAACGCGGCGCCCGGCCAGAGCGCGAAACAGATCGCGCAGGAAGTGGCGAGAGAGCTGCAGAGGGCTGTGAACCAGAAGGGAGCAGTATGGGCTTGATATTTGATGGGGTCGACATTGAGGCCGAATTTAATGTGATGATTGACGGCGCGTCTTCATGGCCGAAGCCTGCCCGCAGAAGTGACGCTGTGCAGGTCCCCGGACGAAACGGCGATCTTCTGTATGACGACGGTGCATGGGAAAATGTCGAGATCACATATAACATCCTTGTTAAGGCGGAATGGATAACTGAGTATGAGCGATTGACAGAGTGGTTGTGTTCACACGTTGGTTACTTCCGGCTGGAAGATCCCGACAGGCATCCTGGAGTCTACCGCATGGCTGAATTCACAGGGCCTATAAACCCGAAAACAATCGGCTACCGCTTTGCAGGGACGTTCCCTTTGGAGTTTAACTGCAAGCCTCAGCAGTTTTTGACAAGCGGGGAGAGAGCACTGGAAAGCATTCCTATCTCAAGCGCGATCCTCGGATGTTACAGGACGGATCAAGGGCAGTGGTATTTTGTTGATGACATTTCCGGCAAATCAGTAACGACGCAGATTACTGATTTTGCAGATGTGGTTGGTAACGATGGAAAATACCTAAAAGTCAGTTTTACGAATAACAAATCATACACACACGGGATTGGCGTGGTCACGGCATACTATGACAGCGCCAACGACCAGTGGATCAGGACCTACACGTCAAGAGGCGTCGGTGCCGGTGAGACTGCTGTTGTGTATCTATCGCGTGACGAATATAAAACAGGGCAGATCAGTTTGGACGGCTTGGCTTCAAGTCTTGACGACTGGGATATTTCCATTGGAATCAACGGACAGGAAGTGTCCGGCAACCCTTCCGGCATAATCCATGCCATTGTTAATCCAACCATGTATGAGGCCCTTCCGCTTATTCGGGTGACAAATGCGCTCGAATATCTGTCAAGCGCGGTCGGCTTCACGGTCAGGATCAATGACATATCTGTGACGGTGGACATCCCTGTTGCGACATATGCTCGAGAAATCTACATTGATGCAGAGATGGGCGATGTGTACGGCTATACAACGGCAGAGGGTCTTGTCCATTACGGTCAATATGCAACTGTGGAAGTCCACAACGAAGAAGAGAAGCGGGATTTTCTTTATTTCAAAAAGGGAAATAACAAGGTGATCTTCACCGTGTCCCAGAAGTATCAGGCGGCCTTTCCTTCCGATCTGCACGCAGAGATCATCCCGCGCTGGTGGAGGATTTAAAAGATGAAACCTATTCTTTTCCCTTCCACGGCAACAGACTTCTCAACTTTGGGATCGTGCCGGCTTCCGGATGCGGAGTCGTGCACGGTCACGGAAAAGCTCAACGGACTGTATGAGCTGGAGATGGTTTATCCAATAGACGGACGGAACTACAAGGAAATATCCGACGACATGATTATTGTGGCTGTCCCTTCGGACGGTGCAAAAAAGCAGGCGTTTAGGATTTACCGGCATGATGCGACGCTCGACGGAAAATGTGTATTTAATGCCCGTCACATCAGCTATCAGCTTAATTACGTTCCCATCACTCCAGTGAGCGGTGTGACAACCAATGCGCAGGCCATGCTTGACGCAATCAAAAACGCTGCGCAGACGGCCTGCCCGTTCACGTTCTGGAGTGACATAAGCGGGGCGACGAGGGGCTATGTTATTAGATCACCTGGCGGACTCAGGGCGGCTCTCGGCGGCTCTGAGGGGTCTGTACTGGATACTTTCGGCGGCGAGTATGAATTCGACAACTGGGATGTAAAACTGCACGCTCACAGGGGCACGGACAACAACGTCCGCATCACCTACGGGAAGAACCTGACAGGGCTGAGGGCATCCGTGAACATCGGGAGCACGATCACGGGAGTAATGGCATATTACCAGGGCGATCCGTTGAGCGGGTCTCCTGTTTTTGTGTACTCATCCCCGAAAGTAATCACGCTCCCCTCGCACAGCTTCGGACATGATCGGATTGCTGTGGTTGACTGCTCCCAGGACTTTGAGGGGACTGTGCCGACCACACAGCAGGTCACGGCATGGGCGCAGAATTACCTTGCTGCCACATCTGCCGTTGATCCGAACCTGTCAGTGGATGTTGACTTTGTCGCGCTATGGCAAACGGAAGAATATAAAGACCTCGCTCCGCTCGAACGGGTGAAACTCGGGGACACTGTATATGTCAGTTACCGAAAGCTCGGGGTAACGGTCAAAAAGAAGGTCACAGAAACGGTTTACAACGTTCTGGCCGACCGCTATGACTCCATCAAGCTCGGGAGCGAGACAGACATCACCGACACCATCGTAGGGTTGGAGTCGGAAATGGGAGGCAGTGAGTCAGTAAAGAACATCTTCGCGAACTCAAACCTCACCAACCTCGGACTGGGGAGCTATCCGACGCAGGCGGGTTATCAGGGTGCGTGCGCAGTATGGGCGGGCGAGGCAGGCCTCGGGAAATATATCGGCCTTGGCATTGACACAACCCGGAAGAGGCTTTACGTTTACGGTTCGAACGATACACCCGGATCTCTCTCGTATATCGGACGGGTTGAACTGATTTAGGGAGACGGCGATAACACTGAAGAGTAACTTAGAAAAAGACGGATTTAACACAGACAGGAGGCAAGCATGAGCAGTGCCTTAAACATTGTAAAAGCCTCATTTGGGGGCTTGAGAGAAGTAGCCACAGCACCATTATGGCAGTGGGACTACGGACAGATTTTGAGAATAACAGGACTCGACTTGCCTCAAGCGTTCGAGGTGCATTTCTCCAATTCCAAGGAGCGAGGCACATCGAAGACACAGATTGGTCAGGATAGTCAGGTCACGATACCCGATGAGTACCTGACGAGCGGAGCGGATGTATATGCCTTTATTTATCTCCACGAAGGTGAAACAGACGGCGAGACGGAGTACCGCATCAAGATCCCCGTCAAGGAACGTCCACAGCCTACTGACGTAGAGCCTACGCCGCAGGAGCAGAGTGAGATTACGCAGGCTATCGCCGCCCTGAACTCTGCCGTAGAGCAGACATCGGCAGACGTAACCTCCGCAGACGCAAGCGCACGGGCGGCGGCTCAGAGTGAGACTAATGCGGAAGAGAGCGCAAGTGCGGCACAAAGGAGCGCAGAAGCGGCGGCAGGATCAGCAAGCACAGCAAGCGGAGCGGCAGGCACAGCGACAAATAAAGCCTCCGAAGCATCTCAAAGCGCATCCGATGCCGAACACGCCAAGATAGACGCAGAGGCGGCGAAAGACTCCATCAAGGACATGACCGCATCCGCTCATACACTCCCGTCAGGATCGTCTGCTACTGTTACCAAGACCGAGGGAGAGACTACCTTCAACCTTGATTTTGGCATCCCCAAGGGAGATAAAGGTGACAAGGGAGACCCTGGAGCAAAGGGCGATAAAGGAACAACCCCCGACTTCACCATTGGTACGGTGCAGACGCTTCCCGCAGGCTCTCAGGCTACCGCATCTATCACTGGCACGGACGAAGAGCCTGTGCTGAATTTGGGATTGCCGAAGGGCGATACGGGTGATGTGAACGATGTGCAGATTAACGGCACGAGCATTGTTGATAATGGCGTGGCGAATATTCCTTTGCCGAAAGTGATAACCGTCACAGGCGCAACTCCGAGCATCGCCGCACAGATGGACACGCAGTACCTCTGTGGAGAAGTTTCAACTCTTGACATAACCCTTCCTGAGAGCGGAATGGTGGATGTGGTCTTTGAAAGCGGGGCGACGCCAACGGTGCTTACTGTAACTCCTCCTGCTGGACAGACGGTTAGATGGGCGAATGACTTTGACGCTACGGCATTGGAGGCTAATACGACTTACGAGATTAACATTCTCAACGGATTGGGGGTGGCTGTTGGATGGACATAGTAAATCTCAGGCGTATGGCTCTGATGAGCGCCAATTCGGGCAAAAAGCATGTCGACTCCGACGGCAAAATTTTAGACTCTTGGGATGAAATTATAGCCTCGATAGATGCCAACAAGTATAGCAAATTATACAAAGTAGGAGACTATAAGGCGCTCGATCTCGGTAGTGAAGGTATCATAGATATGCAGATAGTCGCTATGGATGCGGACGAGTTGACGGATGGCAACGGAAATGCTCCACTAACCTTTCTCAGTTCTTATGTCTTAAACAATGAACGGCAAATGCACACCGCTAATAATTCAAGCATTTATAGCGCGACCAGCCTAAACAAATGGCTGAATAGTACAGTATTGTCCCTTATTCCAAACAACGTTAAGTCGATAATCGTTAGTGTTAATAAGACCTTTAAGACTGGCACAGGAACTGCAATTGCAACAGACTCATTTAAAATATGGATACCATCGGCAAGAGAGCTGAAAGAAACAGACACATCACTTAAAGAAAGTAGCGGCGTGGAATACGATATTTTTAGCACCAAGTGGCGGCGAAAGAAAACACACCCTGACCCTACAGCGTATAACGTACCGTCTTGGTGGTGCTATTGGACAAGGACACATTCTAAATCCTCTTCGTATCAGTATCGTAGATGCGCAGGAACAGATGGCGCTTATCGGTTCAACAACAACATGACTGAGTATAATTATGTATGCATAGGCTTCTGCCTCGGTTAAATATAGAAAGGAGACTCAATGAGACAAATCTATAAAGTTGATGCCACACAAGTAGTAATTTCCGAAGCACACCCCGAAGGAGTCTATTCCTCTATCAGCGGCTATCCCAAATTTTACGACAGCCGCAACTACGATGCGACAGAGGAGAACTCCAACGGCTCCGAAGAGAAAGCCCTTAACGCCGCAAAAGCGGAATACTTCTCTCGCCTCTCTGCATTTTACGCAGGCTCTGCAACCCGTGTTATGGCAACCGTCACACTTGAGAGAGCAGACGGCAGACAGATCATGAGGGAGAGTTTGGGAGCATTTCCTGACTTGACACCGACTTCCGAACCCGAAGAGGCGATAGAGGAGTAAACATCTTGATGTGCTGAATCTCCACATTGTTATAACACAAGCACCCTTCGGGGCGCTTTTTTATTGGGAGGACACGCCAATGAACATCATTGAAGCAGTCATCACGTTTGTGTTGGGCGGTGGTTTTTTATCATTCATCCAGTGGTTAATTCAGAGGCATGATAACCGCAAGGATGAGATTGGCAAACTGAAGAAGTACATGGAAGAGATGGAAAAACGCCTCACTGACAAGATTACTCAGATGGAGGAGAAGGCCGATGAGCGGAACGCCATCAATTCAAGGGTGAGGATACTGCGGTTCGCTGATGAGACTCAGGATGGACGCAGACACAGCAAAGACAGTTTTGACCAATGCCTCAGAGACATTGATGATTATGAAGACTACTGCGTCAAACACCCTGACTTCAAGAACAACCAAACAGTACAGACCACCGCCTATATCAAACGGATCTATGCGGAGAGACTGGAGAAGCATGATTTTCTTTAAGGAGGCATGATTATGAAATTCGATAACAAGACCTATGACATTCTCAAGTACATCGCTCAGATTGTCCTCCCGGCTATCGGCACTCTGTACTTTGCTTTAGCGAAAATTTGGGGACTGCCGTATGGAACTGAGATTGTAGGCACGATTACTGCCATTGATACATTCCTTGGTGCAATCCTCAAGATCAGTACCGACAACTACAACAAGGAAGGTGATACTGAATGATCACTATCTATATCCCCGGACTCGCACAAAAGTCATACGAATATCGGCGTGGAGATGCACAAATCATACACGATAATAAGGGAAATGCCATTGTGATTGATGGCGGTGAGAGTGACCTTTGCAACAAGTTGTTCGCCTACTGCCGCAGTCACGGCATCACTCATGTCACCTACATCCTGTCGCATTGGCACTATGATCATGACATTGGTCTTCAGTCCTTCCTCAATGTCTCAGGCATCTTTGTTGACAGGATCTATATTCCTGATCCTACGGAACTGGCGAACCTTAATGATCCCGATGCTAAAGAGGATCGTGCGAGAGCCAACCGGAGAATCACTCTTGCGAACAGTCTGCATAAGACCATCGTGACCGTCAAAGCAAATGCCGTCTCCGAGATTAAGGTTGGTGCGATCAGATGCCTTATTTGGCGTAGAGCAGCCAACCGAGGAGACTACGATGACTACGAAGTGAATAACACTTCCATGTGTTGCTACTTCCCTGATCTGTACTACCTGACAACTGGAGATACGATCACCAGCTTTGATATTTACCTCAAGACCAAGCCGGGTCCTATCACTGTATTCAAGATTCCGCACCATGGAAATGCTTGCACTGACAATCCTTGTAATCTGCTGAAACAGGCAGGAGCGAAGTGGTGCTGGTACAATGACTGGGAACCGAGCGGAACAGCCATTGGTGGTACTGGTTTCTCCAAGTGGGGAACAGGATACTGCAAGAAGTATTTCACCACCGTCAGAACAGATGCTGACATCCTTATGGTTGCCAAGAATAAGAAACTGACCATCACCAAGGGTGGTCAGACATGGACGTTTGACATTCCGTACTGCACCACAGGCCATTGGGAAGAGATGGATCGTGGTTGGAAGTACATCAACTATGACGGCACTGAGTGTGCGAACGGTCCTTATGAGATTGACGGCAAATGGTACTACTTTGACGAGGAAGGATACCGCATCGAAGGTTGGTATAAGGCTGATGACGGATACTATCGTTATCTGAACCCTTATATGTACATCAATGCCTTTATTACTATTGATGATAAGGAATACTATGTCGATGGATACGGCAGACTCGTCACTGGTTGGTTCCAGGTAGACAGCAAATGGTACTGCTCCGATGAGAACGGAGTGATGCGTAAGGGATGGTATGATGATCCCGGCCTTGGCATGAGATACCTTGAGCCTGTAAAAGGATATATGTACGTTAATACCATTGCGAGAATTGATGGCAAAGACTATGCTTTTGATGGGTATGGCAGAGTAACCGAAGTGAAACCGCAGGATGAGATTCCGAGGCTGAATGTTATCGACATCGCCTCTTATCAGGCATCACTGGATCTGACCAAGGTTGCCGTGGACGGCGCTATCATTAAGGCAACACAGGGTACGTCCTATGTCAATCCCTGTTGCAACAAACACTATGCACAGGCAAAACAGGCTAACATCCTTCGTGGTCTGTATCATTACGCCAATGGCAGCGGTGCTGTGAAAGAGGCAGACTTCTTTGTGTCGCAGATTAAAGGATACATTGGAGATGCCATACTCGCTCTTGACTGGGAAGGAGCACAGAACAGTCAGTTTGGCAAGAATGATGTGGCATACTGCAAGACGTTCCTCGACAGGGTATATGAACTGACTGGAGTGCGTCCGCTCATCTATATGAGCAAGAGTGTATGCAGAGCGCATGACTGGTCTTCCGTAGCGAAGCATTACGGTCTGTGGTGCGCTCAGTATTCCAGTATGAATCCGACAGGGTTTCAGACCAAGCCTTGGACTGACGGAAACGGTTTTGGTGCATGGGGTAGTCCTGCGATATACCAATACAGTTCAAGAGGCCGTCTTGAAGGTTACAATGGCAACCTCGACCTTGACCTTGCCTACATGACTCGCACTGCATGGGGCAAGTATGCAAAACCTTGAGATCATCTAACCGTGTACACGGATTTGGTCAAAAGAATACCCTCGGGGAAAAATCCCCGGGGGCTCTTTTTTAATGTCATCTTCTATATAATCCGAGAAGCTCTTGCATCATAAGCTTTGTATATTCCGGGCACTCCCTGACTTCGGTGCACCAATTCCCAAAGGTCCTGCGGGGGATGTAAAACCTATCCGCGACCGCGTTCTGTGACATTCCGGCCATCCTGCAGATGTCTTTGACGGAGCGGGCCGCGGCTGTGCGCTTCCTGAAATTCGACGGGCTGTCGTAGTCAGACCCTTCGAGGAATTCCCCGTCATCGTCGACCGTATACTCTTCAACGCTGTTCTGGTCGTCGGTCGCTCCGATCCGGACAAGCTCCGCATAGATTGCTTCCGGATCCGATGTGGTGAAAATTCTGTGGTCTTCAATGTCGTTGGCAAAATCATAATTGACGTCTACGTTAAGGATTGCGTATTCGGTTCTCATTGTCTTTTCTTCCTTTCTTGTTTATGCCATCGCCACGATCTGGCTCTTCGGAAACCATGTCGTCCACTTCTTTGCTACGTATTCGTCAGTGTTGAGATCCATAGTCTCGAGCTCAACCTGAACGGCTTTAGCGGTTTCCTTAAGGACGTTCAGGACAACCATAGTGATAGTATCATTCTCGATGTCGGCATAATATCCGTTGGTATAGATGAACTCGGGAGCTCTATTATATCTCTTCATTTCATCATACTTCTGATCACCGATCCATCTCCTAACTGTGATCGTCATTACTTTATCCTCCTCGATGCATTCCCTGTTCTTTATAGTTATATAATACCACTCAATGGGTGATGTGTCAATAAAAAAATCACTCAATGGGTGTTTTTTTTTATGACCAGTAATAAATAACTGTCACATGACTATCTAAGCGGCGCGCCGCATTTGGTCAAAAGACACCCCGAGAGGAGAAATCCTTTCGGGGTTGTTTTTTTGTTTACAGTGTTTTAAGATTATTAAAAATCCGATAGAAATACACACCTAAGTGACAAAAATCCGCACAAAGCCTTTTAAATGTGGGTTTTGCGATAAGAAACTTTTAAAAATGGGATCCCACGATCCCTTATTTTATGGGCCTTGCGACGAATAAAAACGTCATGTTTCATGGTCGTAATATACTTACAATATACAAATCTTATCGATCTCAGCGACCAGCTCGGACGGCTCCACGTGCACATAAACTCCGTCCGTGATGTCCTTGATCTTATGCCCCAGTATCAGCTTCCGGCGGTTCCGGGGCACTTTCATTTTCTCCATTAAGGTCGCACACGTATGCCTGCCATCGTGCGGCAAGTGCGGCATCTCCAGCTCCTCCATGTATGGTTTATAAACATTCTCCCGGAAGTAATCCTCACTCTGCGCTTCCGGAAAGAGACGCTTCCCGCCCATCCGTGCCGAGATGATCGGGATGATGTCCCGGTGGATCGGGATCACACGGTCACGGCCCGCGTCGGTCTTCACGCCCTGCACGATGTACCGATCGGACAGGTGGATGTCTTCCGGTGCGAGCAGTGTCATCTCAGCAGGCCGCATTCCGGTGTAGATCGTGACGAGGGCATACTGAGCTACAGGATCGCTCTGATGCTTCCAGAGGGTGCGGATCTGCGTCTTGGTGAAGGGGTGGTGGATCTCTTTGCTTTCCTCTCCCTCTACAATCAGATAATCCGTGAAGTCCTGCTCAACCAGTTCATACCGCATGGCATACTTGTAGATCCCTCTGATCACGATCTTCATGTTTCGGACCGTTGACTCGCTCATATCGCGATGGGCGTCGAAAATCGGCTGCACATCTGCGAGCCGGACGTTCCGGATCCTCTTCTTATGGATCGGTGCGAACTTCTTGAACGCGGCGCGGTAGGAGCTGCGCAGGGAGTCGCTCAGGCCCTTCTTAGAGCCTTCGCGTTCTGCTATCCATCTCTCATATACCTCTGCCACCGTAAGCGCGTCCTGGAGGCTCTGATGCTCTTTTACGCGCATCCCTGAATTGTAATTGGCAAGATATAAAACGGCATCCGCGCGTTTCTCAAAATACTCCAAATATTTAAATTTCTGCGTCAGCCGCTCCCGCTCGGGATCCCAAGACGTGCCGACGGTAATCCGCACGGCGTAGGGCTTGCGGCGCTTGCCGGAGAGCTTAAGAATAGAACCATAACCGTTGGGGAATCGCACCGTAACACCTCCTTAATATTTCTGTCTATTCTCGACAACTTTTCCCAAAATAACCACCGGCAAAGACGCGATCTGCTCATTTGAGTACGTGATCGGCTCATAAGCAGGGTTGAAGCTGATCAGGCTAATTCCGTCCGCGTGCTTCATCAGCTTTTTGCAGGTCGCGCATTCACCGTTGATCTGTACGATCACGATGTCTCCGTTCTCTGCATCCGGCTGCTGTCGGACAATAACCACATCGCCGGCCACCATGCGCGGAGACATGGAGTCTCCCTTAATCCGCAGGGCGAAATATTCTCCGTTCAGTGCCATCTCGGGAGAAATATCCTCCCAGTCCAAAATATCCTCAATCGCATCTCTAGGAACGCCTGCGGCCACGCATCCCAGCACCGGCACTCTCGTTTTCGGAGCATCCAGACGTTTCAGGCCGTCCTTGTCAACGAGGCGGATTGTCACGTCATCCTTTCCGAGCAGATAATCGGAGCTGACGTTAAAGATGTCGCAGAGAGCCGCAACAACGTTAATGTCAGGCTTGCGGACTCCGCGCTCATACTGCGAGACCGTGACCTTATTAACGCCCAGTAAATCACCGAGAGCCTGCTGAGACATATCCCGCATCGTTCTCAATTCCTTAATCCTGTTGCTGTAAGTGGCCATGATCCCCTCCAAACTTCCGTAAACAAATTGATTATCTCCTATTGACTATTATAAACTGTCTGTTTATACTGGTAAAGTAAACGTTTTGAATACAGCTTGCGAGAGAGAGGAGGTGAAGATGTGCCGGATAAGGTAACGGTCGGACAGAGGTTAAAGGCCCTGAGAGGATCCAGAACGCTTGAAGAGGTGGCAAAAGCGCTTGACGTGTCCTCTATGGCCGTGTCTCTGTGGGAACGTGGCGAAAGAACGCCGAGCGACGCTATGAAGGTTGCGATCGCTCATTATTACAAAAAGAGCGTCACGGTTATTTTTTTTAAGGATTAGGTAAACGGAATGAACACAGGTATTTATCAAGAAGCGCAAAAAGGAGATAGCAAATGACATTGATGGAATTACAGAAAGTCCTGGGAGACAGAGTGGAAGTGACGCTCAAGGATATGTCTCCAGAAGAAAGACAGACAGAGAACGAACAAACTGCTCTGATCGTAGAAATCGCAAAGCAGATGGTGAATAACGGAGACTTGATCCTTCGAACCGAGAAATTGGCAGCACAGTCGAAATGCCTTAACGAAAGTTTTGCGTTGAAACTGGTGTCAGGATGAAACGCCAGCACCACATTTGGGCCGAAGGGGAAGATAACTTCCTGATTGCAAATTATCCTGACATGGGCAGTGTGAAGGTTCACAAGGCTTTTTGCGAGAAATATGGGTATGTTTCCTACAAGTCACTCCAGAGCAGGTGTACCTGCAAATTGAAACTAAGAGTGTCTGACAAAAGGTGGTCCGATATAGCAAAGGCAAGTAGTGAACGGCAATACAGAAATCCTACAAGACCGTCAGTTCCGGTTGGATATGTCAACAAGAAGAGCGGAATGGTCAAGACTACAAACGGATGGACAAGACTTGGAAGAATGCTCAACGTGCCGAAAGGAAGCTATGCGGTTCATTTGAACAATGATGTCACCGACAATCGCCCAGAAAACATAGCGATTATAAGCAAGCGAACAAGCATGAAGATGACTTCATATGGATTTTGGAGTCAAAACGAGCAAATAACCAAGACTGGAATCATGTGTTGCGAATTAGAGGATTTGTTGAATGTGCATAAAGCAAAAGTATCTTCCGATGAAGGAACGACAAAAGACATGAAAGAGGTAACAGTATGACACCTATCTATGTAACCCCCGAACAGGCCGCCGAAGAGCTGGGCATCCCTGTCGCATCCCTGCGATATATGATGCTGCACGGTCTCATTAACATCGGGGACGCTTACAAGAGGCCGGGAGCGCAGAGGGGCTGCTTCAGGGTGGTTCGGACACTTCTGGAAGAAGAGAAGAAAAGAAGAGGTATCTATGAATAGCATGATTAAGATCCATCCCGGCAGGCTCCCGGCGCCGCGGCTCGCCCCTACAAAAGCGGTGCACATCAACACCGTCGAGGACAAGGACCTGAGACGGCTGCAGAAGCACGTGGAACGGGTGCGGGATTATGAGCAGCTCAAACAGCACAATGAGCGAGAGAGGAAGCCTGGCGGAGGACGCCAGCCGTCCGTGTGGACGAAGGAAGCCATGGACGCACTGATCCGCATGAACGGCGAAGGCAAGAGCGGACGGGAGATTGCCGAGGCGCTGGGAGTAACCAAAGAACAGGTCTTCGTGCAGAAGAGCAAACTCAGGGCGACCGGCAGGATCGAAACACGAAAGGAAACGCGTTACGACGGATGGAGGAAAGA
>Ga0326511_10003146_pt1 | contig 13305 bp, 22 predicted proteins | sample 0_2496_0518_D_FD_203701 | JGI IMG/M metagenome (GOLD analysis project Ga0326511, IMG submission 203701) | Bovine rumen microbial communities from UC Davis, California, United States - 0_2496_0518 | ecosystem: Host-associated > Mammals > Digestive system > Stomach > Rumen | place: USA... | reverse complement strand
ACGATATCACGGATGCTACAGGAATCCTATCATATACGCGTTTCATTTTTCTTTTCCTCCTTCGCTCTTTGCTCCCAGATATAGTCTGTCAGCTTCTCCCATGATAGGAAATCTCTGATATGCTCCCCAGTGAAACCATCGTACAGCATCCAGTGTCTCCCTGCCTTTTGCACATACCATCTGCCCTTATCTACCGTGATCGGCCTCGTAATCATGCTCCCACCTCCTGCGTTTCAAGCCTCATTTTCTTCAGTCTCCCGATATTCTTCAGAATGGTTTCTTCCTCTTCATATGCAAGTTCTCCATTCTCCCACATCTCAGTGATTGCCTTGGCAAACTCGTGTGTGCTTATCGTTTCCCTCTGGTAGTAGGAAACAAGCCTTCTTACTCTTCCTACGCCAACTGCCTTCTTAAGTGTGATCATGTTCCCCTTCCCCTTTCTGGAGAGGCACTGTGTTTCAAGTGCCTCTCGCTGTCCTTTTACTCCGCCTCTATGATGCTTATCCCAGTAAGCACAAACCTCTGTGTAAATCTGTTCGTGTACGGTCTCAGATACCACACTAGTGTCTGAACTGCCATCTTTTCATAAATGCGCTTCATTTCACTTCTCCATTCCTTTCTTATAAATCGAGATACTCCTTAAAGAATAAATCTAGGGCTTCTTGTGCTGAGCCTTCATACCTCCATTCTGGTTCTGGATCATTTTCGTGAGAAATGCGTTCATCAATTTCTTTTTGTGCCTTGGTGTGTTGCGCTTTTAACGATTCTCCCATATATCCATTATTGTCTTTCGTTACAATATATTGATGCCCTCTGTACTCATACATCAGGTCAGTATGTTCCCAAGCATGCCTGTCATATCTGTTTTTTCGGCATACTCCGATAAATATTGCCTTATCCATTTTCTTTCTCCTTTCACTCATTCACAGAGGCAATTGCCTCGTCAAGCATTTCCTGTACAAGCGCCCGGAAATCGTCCCTGCCGGAGAAGACTTTTCCGTTTTCTATGTTGATGTAGGTCTTCTCGTTCTTCATTCGGTACGCTTCCGAGTTGCTGATGTGATCACCGCGGAACTCAGCAAGCTTGATGCTCCCAGTTTTGTGATATGCACATTCAAGGCCAAGATGGAAAGCATTGATGTACAGGCGATCATAGCCGCCTTTCTGCCAACGGCTGAAGCCCTTCGCCTCGAGAGCCTTGATAGTAAGTTCATTAAGCATTGTTTCATCCTCCTTTAATTTATGCTCATATTATACAGCCTATCTATAAAACTGTCAATACCTTTTTGGAAAGTTTTTGAACTTTTTTCTACCTTCGGAGCTATACCGCTCCGCCCGGTTTCAGATTGTCATCACTGCGCTTCAATTTTGGCGACTACCTTTCCGCAATTTTCAATGGTAACAGTGATGATGTAATTCCCGTTTTCGTTCTGAACTTCTGTCTTATATCCGGCTTTCTCGAACTGTGGGAGATTCTTGAGAAGACCCGCCACATCTTCTGCCGTTCTTTCGAATGCGTTCCCAACTACTTTTCCGTTGATGATTGTTGTCTGAATGTACTTCATTTTCTTCCTCACTTTCTGCCGGAGACTTCTGCCGCTCCGGCTCGGCATTTGACTTTATTTTACAAACTCACCATTCAGTGCCCAATAAATATGGTCAGAATTTCTTGGATCGCATCCGTTGAAACTAAGATAATAAAGATGATATCCATCCGGCACAGCGTCAAGCGAGATTTCAGCTTCGGAAAAGACTTCCTCGCGAGAATTGTAATGAAAAGCAAACCCTTCATGCTTTCCATCACACAAATACAACAAGCGTCCTCTAATAAATCCATTTCCTACCGGACCAGTCGGGCAAGGAATGTCAGCCCCATTATTGCGCTCATGAATCTTCTTAAGATCGGTAATGTAAGTCATTTTTGTGTTCCCCCTAATGTGTTAACTCTTGATTACGTCTCTATTATACAGCCTATCTATATATCTGTCAAGCCTTTTTTTAAAACTTTTTTGAAGAAATTTTTGAAGCAAGGTTGCGGAGTTTAGCCGCTCCGCTCGGCCTTTATCTTACCTTGCTTTGATCTCCATGTATGCTCTCCAGAACTCGCCGGATGTAAAGATCACGTTTCCTCCAACGTAGAGGGTTACGCAGTGACGAGACCTCATTGTCCATCCGCAGTTCCCGTAAATCATGAAGTGCTGTCCCTTCGGGGTCATCCCCTCGTATCTCTTCATGAGGTTGATTCCGTCCTTCGCCCATTCTTTCTGTTCCTTCTCGAATTCTTCCTCCCAAAGAGCTTCTTTCATCTTGGCATCTGCCATCATTTCTTCTTCAGCCTTTACGCTCTGGAAAGCTTCTTCTGCTTTGTTCAGCTGTTCTTCTGCTTTCTGCACTTTGTATTCTGCACCTTCCAGATTCTGCCGGGCTATAAGAAGATCGAACCAAGCGCCGTTCTTCTTAATCGCTTCTTTGTCCTGCATGAATCCGTATTCGTCGCAAGGAACGGTCTTCAGCCATGCAAGCCGTTCTTCATTGGTCATCTGGTCTACTCCGAGCTTTACAGCGTTTGCAAGCTTCTTATCGTAGCTCTTCTTAGCTCTTTCGAGGCTTGCGTTTGCCTTGATCATATCATTCATCCTTGCGGTGTAGCTCAGTTCTGCTTTCTTCATGGTGTTGTTCCTCCCTCATTTGATGTACTCATTATACAGCTAGCCTATATTAAAGTCAAGAGGTTTTTGAAAAAAAGTTTGAAAAATTTTTCCCGGCCGGGAAGCAAAAGAAAAGCAGTGGTTTATGCCACTGCCTTGCATCTGGTAATTATCGTTTGTTTTACTCCGTCCCTTTCGGAGTGCTGTTTTACTGTTCCAGTGATCTTGCTTACCTCGTGGGTGATGCAGGAGGAAGCGTACCAAATGAACACATTTCCCTGTGTATCAGTGATCTTGTAGAGGTAGGTGTAACCCCACTGGTTTTCCCAACTGGTGCAGAGCTTGCATTCCGTTACTTCAATGCTCACCCTATCTCCGATGCTCCCGATGTACTGGGAATTCTTATCGCTCTGCTCTCTTGCCTTCCTTTCTGCTTCCTTCTTTTCGTACCGCTCATAAGCAAGTGGAGCATAAGCGATGTATCCGAGGTAGTCCAGTTTTGAAAACTTGTTTTTGAGCAGTGTCTGTACCGTGTTGAGCATTGCTCTGCAAGCATCTTCAAGGCTGATTTCCATGATTGCCTTTCCGATCTCTTCAGCCTTCTTCATGGACTGTTCGGAAGGCTTTACTTTCTTTGCAATCCTTTCTGCAAGCTTGTCTTTGTTGCATCCGTTCTCATCGCTCTTTACATATCCCTGCTCTGCCATTACATCAATGGCAAGTGCCAGAGCTTCAACTGTCCGAATCATGTGTGAGTGTACGTTTATATCTCTCTGCTCGTGTTCAACATCTTCAGAAGTAGCGACTGCATTCAGCTCGTTCCAGATGCCCACCGACTGCGGGTCAATCCCGCAATAGTCCTTCAAGCAAGTCTTACCAATCTGCTTTTCTCCCTCTGCTCCCTTCACAATGTACGTATATTTGAGATTGTGGTTGCTGTTGCAGTGCTTGCAGAAGGGCTTGATTGTCGTCCATTCCGGCTTGCACTCTTCAGCATCGATCAAGGTTACAACGTTTCCTTCATCGGTGTGGTCGAGCTTTGCGAGGACTTCGTACTCGCCCTTTTTGATGCGGCCTTCAGAAGTGATTGTAAGATCGAAAACCTCATAATATTCGGTGTAGCTCGTTCCCTCTTCCTCGTTAATCACGGGGATTTCGGCAACATAAGTCTCTCCGAAGTTTACTTCAAGTTCGAAACCGTACTGGTTCGCCTTCTTGAGAAGGCGGTTGATCTTCTTCGCAACATTCTCACGGTTGTCTTCAGCAATGCGGTAGGTGTTAGTCATGGTTTCATCCTCCATATCAGTTAATTTATGTACATAGTATACAGCTTACCTATACAGAAGTCAAGGGCTTTTCTGAAATTTTTTTGAAAAATTTTTGCATAAAAAAAAGCCCTGCCAAAGCAGGACTTTTCAAAGCTCAGAACTTTGATAATGCCACGTTGTAAAGTTTCGGATTGATTACTTTCAGCGTTTCCATAAGTTCGTTTAGAACAGGAAGCACTTCCGAAACCGTCTTTCCTCGTATAGCATCGCAAAATTCCGATTCTATTGCCGTTTCTATCGTTTGTTCTCCCGATGCATAGGAATACCTATCCGCATCCGGAAAACGCGCAGAAGAGGCAATTTGAGCGTTATTTTGAGCAGGAAACAAGTGCTCCTTGAGATTGTAAAATGCCGCAAGCTTTATACAAGTGCTTGCCGTGGGATTCCGTTCCCCTTGACACGAGGCGATGGCCTCATCCAGATCGTCTTCCCGTATCAAAGTGATTCCCTCCCATTACATCGACTGTTCTACTTTATCGGCAAGGCGCTGAATGTCCTTGCGAATTTGATCGTTCGGAGCATCCTGCATCAGTTCATGGAGCTGTTCGGCGAAATCACCATTACGGGAATAGCCGCTAGAGTATCTGCCCATGCTGTCACGGTTTGCATTCCTACCACGCCCACGAGCATAGGAATTTCCGCCACGATAACCATAGGAGTTACCGCCGTTATAGTTTCCGCCGTTGTAACCACCATCATAGCTGTTCTGACTATAACCATTTTCTTCGGCTTCAATCATCGCAACAGTGGTCTTGAGGCTTTTCAGTGTGTGCGTGAGCTTGTCGATGTAATCAACATCTCCTGCGGACAGTTTGCCTCCGGCCTTGCGGATTTTCTCATTGGCATCCGCAATCTCACGGGAAATGCTTTCACACAGTTCATACAGATCATTAGTATAATCCATTGTTCTTCTCCTTTCTTCAAGCTGTTCTGCTTATGCTTAAACTTCCATCAACAACGTTGATAAGCGGTGTAGGAGTCACTGTCGGGTCGTTCACTGCCCCGTTGACATATTCCACTGATACCGTAAAACAGCACCCACGAGGTACATCAATAGTGGCCCTGCTTGTAACATTGCCATATTCGTCTACAGCGGCAGGAGTATAAATGCTTTTACTGCCCTCTCTAGCCTCTCCATTTACCACAATTGCTGTAGCTATAGGAGTCACCGCGCCGCCTTCTGGAATGGCAATATTACCCGTAAATACAACGTTATAACGAGCAAAACAGGCTCTCGGATTGTTTACGATACCACGGAGAATAATAATCCCTGTGTTATTCTGGTGGAACGCGTAGCCACGATTACAAGGGATAGAATCAACGAACGGTATTGCAGTGTTAAGGGCAACAGTCTGCAATGTGGTCGGTGTTAAATATTCTGCCATAGTATCACCTCATTAAGCTACGCCGCCACAGCCACAGCCAACATTTCCGCCGCAGGTGAAAATGGGCTGATTGCCATAAACGGGCTGAGTGGGAACGGGGCAGTTTTTAAGGCGATTGTACAGTGCATCAACTTCAGCGTTCATACCCTGCGCGAACAGTGCATTCTGATTCGCTTGAGATTCACGGAAGGAAGCCATATTCAGCTGATTCTGCAGGCCCACATTTTCCCTCTGAGCCGCCGCAAGCTGATTCTTAACGCCATCCAGTTCGAGACTGCAAAGTTTATCCAGAATAGCCTGCGTTCCGCGAGTCTGAGCATCAATAATGTCGCGAGTATTCTGGGCATCAGCAGTACGAGTAGCGCAAGCCTCAGTTGCAATCGTGTATTTCGTGTCGGCAGTAGCCAAACGATTGTCACAGCAACAAGAGGCAAGCTGAGACTGGAGAGCCGTCATTCCGGCAGTCTGCGCCGTCTGGGCGGCAAAACTCCTTTCAAGGTCGGAAATCTGGTTAGCGTACATCTGAGATGCAAGAGCATTCTGAGCGCCAGTAACGGCAGATACAACACTGTTACCAGTCGTACAAAGATTCTGGTTAATTCCGGCAATTCCGAGCTGTACATCACCAAATCCAGAAACAATGTTGTTCCCAATGGTATCAATTTTGCTAGAAATCATCTGATCTCGGAAACCATCGTTGATCTGGTTGGACTGATTCATCCAAGGATACATTCCACCAACACCGTTCATGCCGTTGCCATAACCACCGCCGAAGCCGTTCCCCCATCCACCGAGGAGGATGAACAGGATAAGAAACCAGATGCCGTTAGAGCCGAAGAAGCCATCATTTCCGCCGTTTCCGTAAGCGTTGCCCATAGGAGCAACAGGCATCACCATGCCGCCATTGTTTTCGTCCATAAGAGCCATTGTAAAAAAATCCTTTCTGATTATTTATCACAAACCCCTGTGCACCGAGGCTGTAACCATGTTAAGTGCCACCATTAAGCATTCGCATCATCTGCGTTGCCATCTGGTAAGCGTTGTTATACTGTGCCTGTGTTATTTTTCCCGAATTCATAAGCTGTTGTATTTGCTGTTGCGGATCTCCGGTCATAGACTGCCGGAACTGCTGAAACCTCTGCATAAAGCCCTGCATTCCGTTGTTCTGCTTATTCATCTGCTGATACAATGGGTTATTGCTCATCGTCTGATTCCTCCCGTTTTGCCGCTCTAGTGGCCCGTCTTGCGGACATGCTTTCTACTTGTGCTTTAAGTGCCCCAATTTCACGCACAACCTCGTCATATTCCGCTTTTGTGACATAGTTGCTATTATTCCCCTTACCTTGCTCCAAGACGTTTGTAGGGCCATTCTGCGTGCTCTGGTCGCGAATTGTGTAATCGAGGATTTTCATGGACGGCATACCGCTTGCATCAGCTGATTTCAGATAAATAACTTTCTGATCGGAGTCCCATAATTGCAAAGTGGTATTTGGCGCAACGATATAGCCTCGCGCTCCTGCCTCACCAGAAACCCATATAATCCCGGACTGTGCTTGTTGTTGTGCTTGTATCTGCGGAATTTGTGGCATCTGCTGTTGATATGGTTGCTGATACTGCGGATACATCTGCTGATAAGTTGCCGGGAAACCATTGTTATAAATTGCCATTTTCAATCATCCTTTCTCCAGAAAAATACGGGGACTTCCTTTGAGCTGTCCCACGAATCAAAAAGTTGTCCTCCGTCTCTGACAGTTGCCACATGACTTCCAGTGCCTAGCACATATATTCCTTTGCTGTGATCTCTACAGAAATCTTCAAATGTGTAGCACTCCGGACAGGAATTCGGAATTACTTCCCTTGTAAATCCTCTTTCTTTCAGAACATTTCCCCACACGGAGTCCGCATTCGGAAGATCTGCCATAGCGAAACCTTTTGAACAAAGCAACGCATATGCTTTATCCCAATCAATACCCAGTGCCGCAGATATGGCGCGAATTGAGCAATCACCGACACTTTTTCCCAAAGGGTTATTGCGGAACTCTTTCCATGCACTCATGCCCGTCCTCCATCAGCAGTGCTTTGGCGTACTCCAAAGCTCCGGCCTTGGAATAGCGTTTTATCGTTTCGCAGATTTCCTTCGAAATGCCCATTGCTCTTAAATCGCTCAAAATGGCCTCTAAATCGTTTTTCATATTCGCATTATAGTTTTATCTACTTCGCGTCAAAATGCCGCCAGAGTGACATTTCTGCGACAATTTCGGGCATAAAAAAAGAAGGGTGGCTTTCGCCACCCATTTATCAAAACTCAATGCTTCAAATGCCGGAAAATCTTGTCCTGCAACCTGTAAACAATCCTCTTCACTTGTCTATCGCTCAAATCGAATTCTTCCGCGATTTGGGCATAAATAATGCCATCACAAAGCCTCCGCTTCATGATGGCACGATCTCTTGCGTTAAATATCCATTCATCAATTAACCGTGATACTTCTGAAACGGAAACTTTAAGTGATCGCGGGTTGGGATTTGCACCCAACATAACGGCATCCAAATCCGTCTAACCATCATCGGCATTGTGTCTACCTATTCCACCACCGCAAAAATATTGTACCATATCGGAATGTATCCGCATGAGTAAAAGCAGTTCTGACAAAGTTACCCCAAAGTTTCTTTTTGGGTTATTTTAAGTTCCATGCTAATACGTAAAACTGCGGTTTGCCCCTCTGCCAACCCTTACACATTTCACGGTTTCAGCTTCATAGTTTATTGTTACAACATCAAAACATTGCTCCGTTATTGTCCCGTAAACATACGGATAGTCTGTGTTTGATGTTCTTACGCCATTGTCGCAGTCCGTAATTACAATCGGGATTCCTCCGGTTGTTGTTGCGCTAAAATCAAAATGTGTATGACCTGCAAAGATGGCGCATACATGAGCTTTTGCAGAACTCAAATTATATACTTTTGCCGCCCCCGAAGCATCAACCGCACTGCTTTTATTGTTAATGCCATCCGCAATTGCAGATAAATCATTCCCGAATGCTGTGAAATTATTTAATCCTCTTATCCAATGCGCAACGAGAACAATCTCCCAACCTTCCGCTGTGTCGAGCATACAGTCAACCAACTGATCAAGTTGATCCGATGCAACATACGTCCAGTAGCTTTGCGATGTTGTATCAATCGTTCCTGCCCAACTATCCACACCCGTGTCACAGAATATAAATCTTGTTTTTGTGGTTTCGTTATCGAAGTAGAATGCTTTCCACTCATTGTCCGTAATGTAATGAATGCGTTCGTCATTCTGTTTATACATGAGCGTGTAGACAGTTTCGGTATCAAACCATCGTTCTGGAAGTGAACCCTGATTATTTTGGTTGCTATCGTGATTGCCAAACGCACACGGGAAAAAGTGTTTTTTGTAATTGAAACTGGAAACACAATCCTGCATGGTATTTTCCATATCAAGCTTTGTCCCCTCATTGATCAAGTCCCCGCCGCATACAATGGTTTGTATATTTGTATTTTGCAAAATACGGTTAATAAGTGCTGGACTGTGTTTGTTATTCGTTTCCCAATGCAGGTCGGTTATAAATACAAAGGTTTCGCCATGCCGCCCCGCTTCAAACATATTCTGCTGTATTTCTGCTATTTTTCCATACATATATTCTTCATAATATTCAGGAACAATATAGCTATCGTTAAATATGTCATTCAGTTCGCCAATATAAGCAAATGTATTGTTGTTTACGTCTTGCGGGACAATATTGTTTGAATAATTCGGCATTGCAAACATGATTTTGTATTTATACAACGGGGAACAGCTGACCAATTTCCCGTTTGCCCATGCCGTAACACTTATGAACGCATCGGTTGTTTTGTTATATCTAAATAGCCGGAATATATATGTTTGCGGAATAAGCACAGAAATTGTTGAATCTCCATAAATAAATCCGGTTCTTACTCTGTTCGTTCTCGCCGCTGATTCATCTGCGCCAGTTTCACCGTCAATTGCGCCTTGTGCGTAACTTATTATATATGGTGCAAGATATCCATTTGAATACGGGAATTTTTCAAAGTCAAATCCCTTAAACGATTTGATATCTGAAACAGTTTCGTTTATTTTGTAAACACTCTTTGGGATTAAAAGGTTAACGTTACAAATAGCAACCAAGTCCGGAATGTCAGATTCTGTTATTGTTGGGTTCGATGTGCTCTTACGGACTAAAAACCGGAAAAAACCCGCTCCGCTTGGGACTACAACGCTCGTACCCCATCCACTCATATTGCTTTTAAAAACACCATCTGCATCATAAAATACACCATTGAGAAGTGGGGAAGTGGAATCAATGCTAATCATATCACCTTCGGAGACCGGAATAAAACCACTTCTGATTCTCGTTGTACTCGCTATTTCGTCCCCTGTGGAATTAAACGCACCAATTGCCCACGGGTATGCTGTCAAATCCACGCTATTATTTATGGCGCTCTGAAGATCAGTGTAGTCTTCCGGGATGCTGTTAAGAACTTCTTGCCCCACATCTCGAATATCGCCTTCAAGCCCTGTTGCAACAGTCTGGAGCGCAGTAGTCTGTCTTGTTCCTTCTCCGCTTACAGCTTGCACTTCCGCAGTACCTTGATTCGATACACGTTCTACCTGTTTTTCACCTTCCGCAGTTACCGCATCTTTGGAAGTAGTTCCCTGCGCTTGAACCGCTGTTACCTGCGTGCTTCCGGCAGTATTCACAGCAGTTACTTGCGTTGTGCCTGCGGCATTCACGGCATTTACTTGTGTAGTTCCTGCAGTGTTTACTGCTCCTACCTGCTCAGTTCCTTTGTTGGTAACGGCTTGAACTTGCGTGTTGCCCTCAGACTGAATATCCTCGATGATATGCGTTTTTTCTTGAATAACAGCATCTTTGGCTTCTTCTGCCGCTTCCGCAGACTCTTTGGCGCTTTGTGCATCGGTGTGAGCCTGCTCAGATTTCTCAGAAACGGTGGAAAGGTACTCAATCCACTCTGCCTCCGACATTGTGCCGCCATGCTCCACGTAAATGGCGTATGCAGAGCTTGCACCAAGATCAATCCATTTTGTTGTCGCCGGATTGCTATCGCTTAGATTGCTCAGAGCAAGCGCCAAATCTGCCATTGTGCCATTGTAGCCCTTTGCTTGCATATCAGTATAGATTTGCTCTACAATGGCGCTGTACTCACTCGGTGTAGCCATAGAATAACCTCCCGTTCTCCATCTTCATGTCCAAACCACAATTGCCAGTTCGGATACAGTAAATACGCCCGTTTTTATTCACAAGATGCAGGAAACCTCCAGTAGCGGCCTGCATCCTTGAGAGATAGTAATAAGTCTCAGCCTTGTCCGCATTCTTTGCTGATTCGGCAGTTTCAGTTTGGATTAATTCCGTTGCATCTGCCAGAGCACCCTCTGTATCAGTCTTTGCATTTACTGCAGTTTCTGCCGCTTGAACAGCTTCATTACGCGCTTGATATAAATCCTCAGTAGCATCGGAAATAGCGTTCAACGCGTCATTTTTTGCTTCTGAAATAGCATCTAAAGACTCTTCTACAACTGTGTTTACTTTTCCCAGTGCATCCGATGCCATTGTATACGCGTTTCCAGCAGTAGTTAAGATTTGGTCAATCACGGACTGCGTAGGTGCAGGCTGAGTCTCGCTTTCTGGGATTGTCCCTTGCCGGATGATTCCTATCACTGCCCAAACCGTAGGAATAACAACATCTCCGGCAGTGTTGACGCCATATGCACCGATCTTCAGTTCTCCGCCATACTCGGTAAGCACTTCATGAGGAATAACGCATTCATTGCTTTCAAGCAACGCAACGTCTACCGTTTCGCCAGAGCCTTTGAATTCAACGATTTTCGAAAGTCCATCCCAGTCTGCGGAAAATTGAAACTGCGCTTCGATTCCAACGGACTTATTTGTTACAATCTCGTTTGCAATTACATGCGCCTGCCGGATGTTGTACTCAATTTTTATCATGGCTTAACCCTCCTTTCTGAAGATAAAGGCAGACTTTTCAGTCTGCCTTTTTGTCAGTCTTGCCACGGTTCTTCGTATCCAAGCGCTCTTTCACTGTCGTTTACTCCGTGCGTTGTCGGGTCTACTACAATTCCGAGAATCACGAGAACGGAGAACACAGCGTTTACAACGTTAAGAAGATTTTCCTGCAAATTTCCAAGGTTGATTTCTACTCCTGCCGTTTTTGCTACAGCTTGAATCAGCAGGATTACAGCCGGAATAATAGCAAGCCAAAATGCTTTATTCTTAATGCGTACCTTCCAGTTAATCATGTTCACAGCCTCCCTTTGATATCACGAATATCGTGTTCTACTTCCTGCATTCTACCTTCAAGCTTAAACGTTCTTTCGATTAAATCATTATGCTTATCCTGCTTCCTTTCGAGCTGTTCGAGCCTGTACGCGATCAAAGCGGCATTTGCTTTCGAAGCTTCCTCAGCGCCCTTTTTGTTGGCATTGTAGCTGATAATAGCCACAATGATGCTTCCGGCAATGCTTATCAGTGCCGTTACAATCTCGGTGTTCATACTTCCATCACCTCTGCGTTTTTAAAAAGTTGGGATACCTTTATAGCTTCATCCTCACTGTCGCAAGAAATGAAAACCCCATATTGTGCGCTCGTATTGATCTTTGTGAGGTATTTGGAAGAGCACCAACCTACAATAGCGCCACCATCTGGACTAACTTGTGACCAATCTCCGTCAACACTGTAAACATCTACTATCGTGCCTTTTTCAAGCGTTGTAATAATTCTGCTATTTGTTCCCGGAGCAACACGCAAATTCAAACTGCCTTTTTCAGTGTTCACGTATGCCCTGTACCACGTTTCCAACGGCGCTACCTCCCCATAATTGAAATCGGTAAACGGCGCGAAATAGTCCCATTTACTAACAGGAGAATCGTGCCTAAATCCTGCCTGTGTGCTTCTAGACTCGTAAACATACTCTGCATTTTCATCAACGATTCCGATGTGGTAAAAATCACCTTTTCCATCAGAGTACGGGCCACCGTCTTTGCGCCATTTGAACGCGGCAAAACCCTTGTGCGGCACTTTCGTCATTTCGCCGCAATATTTTCTAGCGATGGTATTTGAGCCGTGATAAATGGATAAACCGTACTGTTTCCAGATGTACACCATCACGCCAGAGCAATCAGCAACATTGTGCCCAATCCATTTACTGCCGTATTTTTTCGCCATCTCGTTTTCAGTGGCATCCTGCTTGCTCTGCGTCCAGAGTATTCCGGCAGTGCCTAGGATGTAGCCCCACTTGTCTTCAAGCATCGTCTTGCACCAACCGAATATTTCGTTAATCGGAATTTTATTCATCATCCTCAATCATCTCCGTTCGCATGCAAGAGGCTTGTGATAATAACGCCAAACACACCGCCAAGGATAAAAGCCACAATAACCGCTGAATATCCCATTAAATCCCCTCCAATGCTCTGTAAAGCTCGTTTATTGCCTCTGCATATACAACTTGCTCGGTAACACTAGCCGCAAAGCTCGGTGTATTTGCATCAATTCCGTTGCTTCTGTACCGCGTATAAACAGCGTTCATTTTCTCCCGACATTCCGCAATGTGCGCGTTTGCATTCCGCGTCGATGTAGTTCCGGCAATGATTTCTTCTGCCCATTGCACCGTTCCGATACCGCAAAGAGCGGAATACTGCTCAATCATATGGCGAATATCGTTAATGTGCTGTGCCTTGATTCTCGTTCCTCCTGCTATCACAGGATTATCCGCATAGGAATAGGCTTGCTTAGTGTATGTTACTGTGATTGATTCAGATTCTGCACTTTCAGAATCAACAACCTTGTACCGATATACTCCGCTCGCCTTCAGTCGCTCAGTGAATTCAACGTTTGCCGTTCCGCTCCAGATAGATTTCCATGC
>Ga0326511_10003140_pt1 | contig 13311 bp, 11 predicted proteins | sample 0_2496_0518_D_FD_203701 | JGI IMG/M metagenome (GOLD analysis project Ga0326511, IMG submission 203701) | Bovine rumen microbial communities from UC Davis, California, United States - 0_2496_0518 | ecosystem: Host-associated > Mammals > Digestive system > Stomach > Rumen | place: USA... | reverse complement strand
ACCTCGCAGGCGTGAAAAGCAATTCACACCTTGCAAGGTCGTATTTGTAATATTATTTTTTCTTTTTGATTACGCTGATTGTTTTGCCCTAGGACAGGATGAACGGGTTTGCCTCGGGACAATTTTTATTATTCCCACTCGATAGTAGCCGGAGGTTTTGAAGTAATATCATAAACAACACGGTTAACGCCATTAACTTCATTTATGATACGGTTAGAGATACGTTCAAGAACATCATAAGGAATTCTTGCCCAGTCGGCAGTCATAAAATCATCTGTAGTAACGGCTCTGAGAGCAACAGTACAGTCGTAAGTCCTGCCGTCACCCATAACACCGACACTGTGAACATTTGTAAGAACCGTAAAATACTGATGTGTAGTTCTGTCGAGATTGTTCTCAGCGAATTCCTCACGCATAATAGCATCCGCTTCTCTGAGAGTAGCAAGCTTTTCCTCGGTAATATCACCGATTATGCGGATAGCAAGACCGGGGCCGGGAAAAGGCTGTCGCCACACAAGAAACTCCGGTATACCGAGTTCAAGACCCGCTTTTCGTACTTCATCCTTAAACAAATATCTGAGAGGTTCAATAATACCCTCAAAACCGATATTTTCGGGAAGTCCGCCCACGTTATGGTGGGGTTTTATAGCCGCAGCATCGCCTATTCCGCTTTCAACGACATCGGGATAGATAGTACCCTGACAGAGAAAATCTATCTTGCCAAGCTTTTTGGCTTCATCCTCGAACACACGGATAAACTCCTCACCTATTATTTTTCTTTTTTCATTCGGATCAGAAACACCTTTAAGAGCGGTAAGAAATCTCTCCTGTGCATTTACTCTTATCAGGTTCATATCGAACTGCTTTTTGAATACTGTCTCAACATTATCTCCTTCATCTTTACGCAGGAGTCCATGGTCTACAAATACACAGGTAAGCTGTTTACCTACTGCCTTATGTACGAGAACAGCTGCAACAGATGAATCAACTCCGCCTGATAAAGCACAAAATACTTTTTTATCACCGATCTGTTTTTTAAGCTTTGCTATTGTATCCTCAACAAAGCTGCTCATCTGCCAGTCAGCAGTACATCCGCAGGCATTATAAAGAAAGTTTTTGATATAGAGCATACCTTCCTCAGTATGATTTACTTCAGGGTGGAACTGAACACCGAAAAAGTTTCTTTTAATATCTTCCATTGCCGCAACAGGACAGCTTTCGGATATACCTGTTATTTTAAATCCATGAGGAACGCGAGAAATACGGTCTGTATGACTCATCCAGCAAATACTTTTATCCTTGGCTCTGTGGAACATAAGTGAAGAAGTATTGAATTCGACCTCAGTCTTACCATATTCTCTGACATCACTGCTTGTTACTTCACCGCCAAGAGTCTGAGCCATAAGCTGTGCACCGTAGCATATTCCGAGTACGGGTATACCAAGCTCAAATAAAGCTTTATCACATTTCGGAGCATTTTCATCGTAAGTGCTGTTAGGCCCACCCGAGAAAATTATACCATTATATCCGCCCTCTTTTATTTCTTCAACAGGCATTTTATATGGTTTAAGCTCGCAATATACATTACATTCTCTTACTCTTCTTGCGATAAGCTGACTATATTGTCCGCCAAAGTCAAGAATAAGTATTTTCTGGTGTTTTTTCTCCATTGTCATCTTCCTTTCAATGCACACACAACAAAATGTGCAGTGTGCAGTGTGCAATGTGCAATTGGTGTTTTTTCATATCATTTTACTGTCTATTATCTGTAAATAATATCCTCACGCTTCGGGCCGTTTGAAATCATTGTGAACGGAACACCTACAGCCTTTTCTGCAAATTCTATATACTTTCTGCAGTTTTCGGGCAGGTCATCATATTTTCTTATACCCCTTATATCACAGTTCCAACCCGGAAGAACTTCAAGAACAGGCTTGCATCTTTTCAGCTTAGTTGTTGACGGGAAATAATCTATTCTTTCGCCGTCAAGTTCATAAGCAACGCATACAGGGATTTCTTTTAGATAGCCGAGTGCATCAAGTACGGTAAATGCTACCTGAGTAGCTCCCTGAACTTTACATCCGTAACGTGTTGCAACAAGGTCAAGCCAACCCATTCTTCTGGGTCTGCCTGTCGTTGCACCGTATTCTCCCCCATCGCCTCCTCTTTTGCGGAGTTCTTCTGCTTCATCACCGAATATTTCGCTTACAAATTCTCCTGCACCAACTGCACTTGAATATGCCTTTACAACAGTGATAATATCCTTTATTTCATAAGGAGGAATACCACCTGCACCCACAGCACCGTAGCCTGCTATTGTATTTGAAGAAGTTACCATCGGATAGATACCAAAATCTGTATCCTTGAGAGAACCGAGCTGACCCTCCAGCAAAATATCCTTTCCGCTTACAGCGGCATCATGTACAATATCAAATGTATTTGCAACATACGGCTCAAGAGCTTTTTTATACTCCATAAGCTTTGCAAACATTTCATCAACGCTTATAGGTTCTTTATGATATACATTGGTAACAATTGCATTTTTGACCTCAAGTATATGCTCCAGCTTATCCCTTAATCCTTCTTCATCATCAAAGAGTTCATTTACCTGAAAGCCTATCTTTGAGAATTTATCCGAATAGAAAGGAGCGATACCTGATTTTGTTGAACCAAAACTGCGTGAAGAAAGTCTTTCTTCCTCGTAGCAGTCAAAAAGCTTATGGTAGGGCATTACGATCTGTGCCCTGTCTGATACAAGGATATTGGGTTTCGGAACGCCCTTAGCTATAAGCTCGCTTATTTCCTTTACAAGATTCTCAACGCTGAGTGCTACACCGTTACCGATTATATTCACGATCTTATCGTTGAACACGCCTGACGGAAGCTGATGCAAAGCAAATTTGCCATAGTTGTTGATTATGGTATGACCTGCGTTGCTGCCTCCCTGAAAACGGATTACCATATCCGATTTCTGTGCAAGTACGTCTGTGATCTTACCCTTTCCTTCGTCGCCCCAGTTGGCTCCGACGATTGCTCTTACCATTACTTTGTTACCTCACTTTTCTTCCCGTAAAAACGGGATTTTTAAAAATTTATTTATCCTACAGGAGCAACAAGAACACGTCCCGTTCCTCTGTAAACATTTACAAGTCCTTCACCTGATGCGGCTGAGCCTATAAGTGAACGTGAAGATCTCTCTACTGTAAACTGCAGTGAATGTGACCATGCAATAGCCATATTACCGTCTATTTTGAGAGTATCATTCTGAAGATCGAACACAAGAAGTTCCTCGGCAGGTGCGGGGCTTTCAAGTACAGCAACACCCTTTCCTGTGAGTGTTGTATTGAACAGACCTTCTCCTCCTGCTATTGCAGAGGAAAGATTTGTTCTTGCGGTCACAGTCATTCCCACACTTTCATCACAAGCAAGGAAAAGTCCGTCTTCAATTGTCATAGCACCATTCCATTTATCAAGGTCTTCAAGAAGAATATACTTATACGTAGGCTCAAATATTACCTGACCTGTACCGAAATATCTGGGTTTGATAGCGGATTCACCCGTTACCTTACTGCCGACCATCTTTTTGAAAAAGTCGCCTGCCCCCTGAACATTGCTTCTCATCTCGACAGCTCCTGCCATTATCTGCATTGCACCTGCCTGAAGAATAACTCCCTGATTATTAAGATTTGCTACTACCTGTCTTTTTCTTACGCCCATTTTTGACATGAAGAATGCAGTTGAAGCTGTTCCGGGACTTACAGAAAGATCCTTCATATATTCTACTACTGAAAAGCATCCGAGCTGTTTTATTACGCTGTGTGCTGCTGTCTGACTGAGCATATTGTTACTTATCATAATTTTATCATCCTTTCGATTTAGTTTGGAGTTTGGAGTGTGGAGTGTGGAGTTATATGATATAGCCTTAAAAAGCTGATTAACACTACAAACCCAAAGCCTCCATCTCTGACGGAGGGGTAAAAAATAATTTTAAATAGCGAATTAAATTCATTATACGAATAGACTACGCATAGCGTCAATAAACACCGGCGGCACTCCTGTCATCCCGAACGAAGTGAGGGATCTTTTGAATAAAGCAGTTGTTCCGGAAAAATTCTTTGCTTCGCTCAGAATGACAGGTACGCTTTGCTCCTCAAAATGACGAGTTGGCTGTCATCCCGAACGAAGTGAGGGATCTTTTGAATAAAGCAGTTGTTCCGGAAAGATTCTTCGCTTCGCTCAGAATGACAGGTACGCTTTGCTCCTCAGAATGACAGTTTTTTCGTTAAGTTAATGACATTGGCACACTACTTAAATGCTGATTTCAGCCTTTTCTGTTTCCATATTTTCGTAATCTGCAAGTGCTGCCTTAACGGTTTCATTAAGAAAATCTTCTGTCTGCTGAGGTGCTCTGCCGACATATTTTTCCGGTATAGCCATTTCCTGAAGTTCTTCAAGTGTTTTGCCAAAATCGGGGTCTGCTGCTATTCTTTCAAGAAGATCATTTCTCTTGCCGCTGCTCTTTATTTCCTGAGAAGCAGCACGGATTTTCTCGTGAAGTTCCTGTCTGTCCTTGCCTGCCTTTACAGCATCCATCATTACATTTTCTGTCATCATAAACGGAAGTTCATTCATCAGATGTGCCCTTATTACGTTTTCATACACTACAAGCTCACTGCTGACATTAATATAAAGATTAAGTATTGCATCAACTGCAAGGAATCCTTCCGGAATACTGAGACGCTTATTTGCCGAATCATCAAGTGTTCTTTCAAACCACTGTGTAGCAGCGGTAATATAAGGATTAAGCACGTCTATCATTACATATCTTGAAAGTGAAGTCATTCTTTCACTTCTCATAGGATTACGCTTATATGCCATTGCACTTGAACCAATCTGATTTTTCTCAAAAGGTTCTTCTATTTCTTTCAGGTGCTGAAGCAGGCGTATATCGTTTGAGAATTTGGATGCACTTTGTGCTATTCCTGCAAGCACATTCATAACACGGCTGTCAAGCTTTCTCGAATAGGTTTGTCCAGATACTGCAAAACAGTCATCAAAGCCCATTTTCTTTGCAATAAGCTTATCTATCTGCTTGCATTTTTCATGGTCTCCGTCAAAAAGTTCAAGGAAACTTGCCTGTGTGCCTGTTGTACCCTTACATCCTAAAAGCTTCATTGATGAAAGCACATATCTTACATCCTCAAGATCCATAAGAAGATCCTGTATCCATAAAGTCGCTCTCTTACCTACTGTTGTAGGCTGTGCAGGCTGAAAATGTGTGAATGCAAGTGTGGGGAGGGATTTATACTTATCTGCAAAAACAGAAAGCTGACGGATAACGCTTACAAGCTTTTTTTCCACTATGCGGAGTGCTTCCGTCATTATGATAACATCTGTATTATCACCTACATAGCAAGATGTAGCACCGAGATGTATTATTCCCTTTGCTTTAGGACACTGTACTCCATATGCATATACATGGGACATAACATCGTGACGTACTATCTTTTCTCTTTGTTCAGCAACATCATAATTTATGTCATCTGCGTGTGCTTTAAGTTCATCTATTTGTTCCTGTGTAACATTAAGACCAAGTTCGTTTTCTGCTTCTGCAAGTGCGATCCACAGTTTTCTCCATGTTCTGAATTTCTTGTCGGGAGAAAATATGTATTTCATTTCTTTATCCGCATATCTTGATGAAAGCGGGGATTCGTATGTATCTCTCATAGTTATATTCCCTTTCGTATAAGCAATTACTTTTTCTTAGGCGGAAGTTTTTTATCATAATCGAGTCCGCCTCTTTCTTTTCCGGCAAGCATTTTTTCGGGTATTTTCGTGGGGTAAACTCCTGAAAAACAGGCATCACAAAATCCTCCGTCTTTGCCAAGCATAAGCTCTCCTAATTTTTCGGGCGGGAAAAATCCGAGTGAATCCGCACCTGTAAGCTTGCATATCTCGTCTATGGTATGATTTACGGCAATAAGCTCGTCACGGCTCGGAATATCTGTTCCGTAAAAACACGGCCAGATAAACGGAGGTGAGCTTATTCTGAGATGTACTTCCTTTGCTCCGGCATTCCTGAGCATCTTTACTATTCTGTCGCAGGTAGTACCCCTTACTATAGAGTCATCTATCACAACAACCCTTTTGCCCTCAAGCACCGATCTGAGAGGATTAAGTTTAAGACGGACACTTTTTGCCCTTTCCTTTTGTGTGGGCTTTATGAATGTTCTGCCGATATATCCGTTCTTTACTATTCCCTTTTCATATGGTATGCCGGATTCTTCACTGTATCCGATAGCTGCATCTATGCCAGATTCAGGCACTCCTATTACTATATCAGCTTCAACAGGAAACTCTCTTGCAAGTATTCTGCCTGCCTCTTTCCTTGAATTATATACGCTTATGCCGTCAACCTCGGAATCTGTTCTTGCAAAATATATATATTCAAATATACAAAGCGATTTTTTCGGCTTTTCGGGAGAATCATTCTTTATCGAATGTACTCCGTCTTCATCAACAACCACTATTTCACCGGGTTCTATATCCCTTACAAATTCTGCTCCGCAGGCTGCAAGAGCAGAGGTCTCTGATGCAAATACGAAACTATTGCCTATCTTACCCATACAAAGCGGTCTGAAACCGTGGGGGTCTCTTGCTGCTATAAGCTTCTGAGGACTCATTACAAGCAGTGAATATGCTCCCTCTATCTGTTTCATCGTCTGATAAACTGCTTCTTCGACAGATGCCGATTTTATCCTCTCTCTTGCTATAAGATATGCAATAGCTTCCGAGTCTATTGTTGTTTGAAATATAGCTCCTCTTTTTTCAAGTTCCTTGCGTATTTCGTAGGCATTTGTAAGATTTCCGTTATGTGCTATGGCAAGCGTACCCTTCACATAACGCATAACAAGCGGCTGTGAGTTTTCACGCACACTGCCGCCTGCCGTAGAATATCTTACGTGAGCGATAGCCATTTGCCCCTTGAGGAAATCAAGTATTTCATTGCTGAATACTTCGCTCACCAGACCCATATTTTTATGACCGGATACAACACCTCTGTCATTTACCGCAATGCCGCAGCTTTCCTGACCTCTGTGCTGAAGTGCAAGAAGTCCGTTATAACAAGCGTATGCGGGAGAAACTGCGTCATCTCCGTATATTCCGAATACTCCGCACTCTTCATGCAGTCCTTCGGAAAAATATTCCTGTGGATCAATATTCAAAAAATTCACCCCTGAATCAATATTCAATGTGCAATGTGCAATGTTTTTATCATCGCACATTGCCTATCGCTGATTGTTTATTGTCCGAGTCCTATTCTTCTCATCATTTCAGCATAAGCCTCTTCAACTCCGCCAAGATCTCTGCGGAAACGATCCTTGTCAAGCTTTTCGTGGGTCTTGATATCCCAGAAACGACAGGTATCAGGTGAGATTTCGTCTGCAAGTACGATCTCTCCGTCTGCTGTTTTGCCGAATTCAAGCTTGAAGTCGATAAGCTCAACTCCTACACTTGCGAAAAATTCTTTCATCTCTTCATTTATTTTGAGAGCCATTTTGCTGATTGTGTCAATATCTTCCCATGTTGCAGCTCCTATTGCTACCGCATGATATGAATTGATCAGCGGATCTCCGAGTGCATCATCTTTATACGAAAATTCAAGAACTGTTGTTTTGAGTTCTGTACCCTCCTCAAGACCAAGACGCTTTGCCATAGATCCTGCTGCCTTGTTACGAATGATAACCTCCAGCGGAACTATCTTTACTTTCTTAACTACTGTCTCGCGGTCATTAAGCTCCTCAACATAATGTGTCTTTATGCCTTTACTTTCAAGAAGTCTGAACATAAAGTTTGACATTCTGTTGTTTACAACGCCCTTGCCTGTGATTGTTCCTTTTTTAAGACCATTGAATGCTGTAGCGTCATCTTTATACTCCACTACACACATATTGGCATCTGCTGTTGCATATACCTTTTTTGCCTTACCTTCATAAAGAAGCTCTGTTTTTTCCATGATTTTATTACTCCTCTCAGAATTTTGCCTGTAAAAGCAGGCTCAAAAATCAAATTAATTATACAACCAAACCTCGATTTAAGCAAGCAATAATCTTATCTTGACGATTTTTTGACATAAATTACAATATATTATAAATTTTTTATTTATTTTTACATTATTTGCACAATTTCATTTAATTCATTATTTTTATGAAAACGGTTTTTGCATTTCTCTTACTTGCATAATTTATAGTAAAATATAACAAAAACGACCCGAAAATGCAAGTCTCAAAAAAAAACTTTCATTTTTTTATAAAAAAACTCTTGATTATCTAAAATAAGTGTGCTACAATATGCATGCGTTGATTTGAAAAACGCATATGATACTTTGCATGAATCAATGCAAGTATGCAAATAAAATTATTCAAATTTAATTTTTTAAGGAGTGACTTATCAATGTCATATGTAAGTGAAGTGCTTGAAAAGGTTATCGCAAAGAACCCTGCTCAGCCCGAATTTGTTCAGGCTGTCAAAGAAGTTCTCGAAACTCTTGAACCCGTTATCGAGGCTAATCCTCAGTATCAGAACGAGGCTATCCTCGAAAGAATCACAGAGCCTGAAAGACAGCTTATGTTCAGAGTTCCGTGGGTAGATGACAACGGTAAAGTACAGGTTAACCGTGGTTTCCGTATCCAGTTCAACAGTGCTATCGGTCCTTATAAGGGTGGTCTTCGTCTTCATCCTTCAGTAAACCTTGGTATCATCAAATTCCTCGGTTTTGAGCAGATTTTCAAGAACTCCCTCACAGGTCTTCCCATCGGCGGAGGCAAGGGCGGTTCTGACTTCGACCCCAAGGGTAAGAGTGACAGAGAAGTTATGGCTTTCTGCCAGAGCTTTATGACAGAGCTGTTCAGACATATCGGTGCTGATACTGACGTTCCCGCTGGTGACATCGGTGTTGGTGCAAGAGAAATCGGCTACCTCTTCGGTCAGTATAAGAGACTTAAGAACTGCTACGAAGGTGTTCTTACAGGTAAGGGTCTTACCTACGGCGGTTCTCTCGCTCGTACAGAGGCTACAGGCTATGGTCTTCTCTACATGACAGAAGCTCTCCTTAAAGATCATGATATCGACATCAGCGGCAAGACTGTTTGCGTGAGCGGTGCAGGTAATGTTGCTATCTACGCTACACAGAAGGCTCAGCAGCTCGGTGCTAATGTTGTTACTCTTGCTGACTCAACAGGTTGGGTTTATGACGCTGAGGGTATTGATGTTGCTGCTGTTAAGGAAATCAAGGAAGTTAAGAGAGCAAGACTTTCTGAGTACACCAAGTATCGTCCCAATGCTGAATACCACGAGGGTAAATTCATGTGGACTATTCCCTGTGATGTTGCTCTCCCCTGTGCTACTCAGAACGAGCTTGATGTTGAAGCTGCTGCTAACCTTATCAAGAACGGTGTAATCGCTGTTTGTGAGGGTGCTAATATGCCCACAACTCTTGAAGCTACAAAGATGTTCCAGCAGTCAAATGTTATGTTTGTTCCCGGTAAGGCTGCTAATGCAGGCGGCGTTGCTACTTCTGCTCTTGAAATGTCACAGAACAGCCAGAGACTTTCATGGACATTCGAGGAAGTTGACGCTAAGCTTAAAGACATCATGAATAACATCTATCGCAATATTGCTGATGCTGCTAAGAAGTACGGCATGGAAGGCAACTATGTTGCTGGTGCTAATATCGCCGGTTTCGTTAAGGTTGCTGACACTATGATTGCTCAGGGTGTTGTTTGATAATTAACCTGCAATTTAATAAAATATATCAGAATAAGCCGTTCCTGTGAAAAGGAGCGGCTTTTTTCTGCGTTATTATTGTATTTTGAAATACTTTTTAATACATTCCGTTGTATTTGTATAATCATCCGGAATAATAATTGTTTTTTGATAACCACTATACTCGGTCAAAGTCAGAACCATGTATCTTACATCTGAAAGCTCACTTAAATTACCATACCTTGCGGCATGTTCGTTGATATAATAATTATTATCATTAAGTATATCTGTTCTCAATGCATCATAGAGCTTTTCTAAGAATTTTTTATTTGTGTTAAGATCAAAAGAATCAGTCGCTATATATTCATTAGTTGAATACTGTATGCGTTTTTCATAATAGGTCAGCATAATACTGCCGGAAATATTTTTATCATCACTTCCAATATGTTTTACAACAAAAAATCGCAGCCCCGTTTCTTTTTTGCGGGAACTGCGATTTTTTTATAGTTATGTAATTTTTATAAACCACGATCTTTTAATGTCTGCAATATCTCTCTGTACATTTCCAGAATGTCAGATATTCCTTCTCCTGTCTTTTTTGTTAAGCGGTGTCTACGCATATCTACCTCGTCACAATGCGAAATCCCCCGGTTTGAATTGCTTCTGATGATGCCTTTGAATTCCCCATGTTTAACACCTTCCGGAGTAAGAAATCCGTCATTCTCCCCCTCAAGTGCATTTACCACAATATGCGGTATCATCATAAATATATCCCCCCTGCTTTTATTCATTACACAGGCATAACTCTGATAATATATATCCGGTTTATCGGGATTTTCTATATTGAACTGATGTGCGTATACGGTAGAAAACTCTTTCAAGGTATCATATGTATGCGGATTTTTATCTCCGAGCAGCTTCATCCACAAATCAGTACATCTGCTGCCGAGTTTTATCGGTAACTGTGGTAATCCGAGTATTTTATCTATTGTTTTTGAGCCGTTATGAGGTGTATTTACAGTAGTAAGCGATGCAGCGAATTTGTCTGCTTCAAGCTGACATATCGCATAGCGTATATCCATGCCGCCTTTTGAATGTGCAATGATATTCAGCCTTTCCTCCCCTGTTTCCTCAATTATTTTTTCAATACGTTCTTTCAGTATCTGTGCATTGTCTTCAACAGTACCGTTGCTGTCCTGACCGCCGTAAAAAACCTTATTGCCGTCATCTATGAATATTTTTGGAATCCTGCCCCAGTAATTTATGATTTTTCTGTCACGAAACCCCATTCCATGAACAAAAAGTATCGGATATTTAAGCATTTTATTTTTCCCCTTTTTTATAATTTTAAATTCTCCATCGGGTCAAGGTCGGGAAATTTTCTGTTTTTGTAATCCATGATATATGCTTGTATCTGTAGATCTCCGCTTTCCTGAGTATGTTTGATAGAATAATCTATGATTTTCATAATATTGTTTTCATTGACCAATCTATCCGTATCAAGCAGTTTTTTAAAAGTATCATAATCATTTTTATCAATAAAGTATGTTATCAGTTCCTCAAAATTATTTTTGATATAACTCTCTGCCTCCGGCTGACCCGTTTGTAAAAATATCTGTGATACCATACTGAATTTTATATATTTATTTATTTCACAGTTATAATTTTTATTTTTAAGCATTGACCTGATATCCGATATATCAGTATCATAAAAATCAAATTCATTAATATCAATATCAAAACCAAACAGTGTTATTCTTTCAAGTTTTTCGCAATCATCAAATACAGGATAATCCATGGTCTCTATACTGTTTGGTATAGCAATATGTTTAAGGCTGCTGCATCCGCTGAATGCCTGATAGGATATACTTTCTATACCTTCGGGAATTATAATGTTCTCAAGGCTGATGCAATCTTCAAATGTTTCACCGTCTATGTATTTCACTCCGTCAGGGATAACAAATGATTTAAGACTTGTACATCCGCAGAATGCTCCCGAGCATATGCTCCTTACACTGTCCGGAATTTTTATGTTTCTGAGACTTGTACAGTTCCAGAACGCCCAGTCTCCTATTATCGTCACACTGTCCGGAATAGTTACATTTTGAATGTTTTTACATTCTCCGAAAGCTTCTGAACCTATGACATTTATGCCATATGGTATCACAACATTTCTGATGCCTCGCTTAGGTATATACTTTTTCAATACACCGTCTTTAACCAAAAAGCCCATATTTTATTCCCCTTTTGCATATTATCCCGATACCATCCGAATTTATTATAACATTTCACTATTTGGGTGTCAATTATTGCTGAAATGTCAAAAAAAACAGTAGACAATAAATTGCCTGCTGTTTTCTTTGCTTAAAGGTTACTTAATTATGACTATGTAACAAAAAAGTGCGTACTTGCAAAATCCTAATAATGTCTTTATAATGTAATTGTAAGCAGCAAACATTAAGATTCATCACTAAGGAGGACTCACGAATGAATTATATAAACGGCTATCAGGAAACTATTAATAAAGGAATTTCGGGACTCAGATATTTTAAAGGAAAAATACACGAGAAGAAAATATCAGTAAGCTAAAAAAGGAAATTGAAACAGCAGATGCTATAATCATTGGTGCAGGTGCAGGACTTTCAACTGCTGCCGGTTTTACTTACAGCGGTGAAAGATTTGAAAAATATTTTTACGATTTCAGACGGAAATATAGCTTTAAGGATATGTATTCAGGAGGATTTTACCCTTTTCCCTCCAAAGAAGAATTCTGGGCATACTGGGCAAGATACATTTATATAAATCGTTACATGAATCCGCCTAAGCCAGTATATAACGCTCTGTATGATCTGGTAAAGGATAAGGACTATTTTGTTATAACTACAAATGTTGACCACTGTTTTCAGAAAGCAGGGTTTGACAAAAGCAGACTCTTTTATACACAGGGTGATTACGGTTTGTTTCAAAGCGTAAATCCCGATATAATTCAGACATTCGATAATGAACAGTGGGTAATTGATGCCATAAAGGCTCAGGGATTTGAACAAAACAGTGACGGTATATTTGAAATACCCGAAAATAAAGAAATTCTTATGAAAATTCCGTCATCGCTTATTCCGAAATGCCCCATAGATGACAGTGATATGATAATGAATTTACGCTCAGATGATACTTTTGTGGAAGATGAAGGATGGCATAAGGCATCGTATGCTTATTCGGATTTTCTTCAAAAACATGAAAATCTGCATATCCTGTTTCTTGAAATAGGAATAGGCTCTAACACACCTGTAATAGTTAAATACCCATTCTGGCAAATGACATATTCAAATCCGAATGCAGTATATGCTTGTCTTAACTATAATGAAGCGTATTGCCCAAAAGAAATTGAAGACAGATCTGTCTGCATTGACGGGGATTCTGGAGAAGTTATTTCCCTTGTGACATACTCCCACCGCCTACGCTATCGCTTAGAGGCGGGGGCTTCTCGCTCAAGTACAGCAACCTGCACAGTATCAACGAGCTAACCCCGTGTGTCCCACGGTTATG